>Ga0316189_10005724_pt1 | contig 11933 bp, 12 predicted proteins | sample LowCovwburrow_MG_FD_204930 | JGI IMG/M metagenome (GOLD analysis project Ga0316189, IMG submission 204930) | Coastal sediment microbial communities from Maine, United States - Lowes Cove worm burrow | ecosystem: Environmental > Aquatic > Marine > Coastal > Sediment | place: USA: Maine... | reverse complement strand
ACCAACGGCGACGAGGACATCGCAGTTTTGCCGGAATTCTTGCAGAACATGGACGTTTTCTTCATTGCAACATCCACCTTCGACTAGGCCCACGTCGCACCGCGCCGTGAATTTTTTTAAATCATTAAATGGCGAACGGTCAAATTCCACCAGTTTAACCAATTCTAAAATACGTTCATCGATGTCGAGCAAAGACATATGGCAGCCAAAACAGCCTGCCAAGGAAGTCGTCGAAATGCGCTTTTTTGGAACCACTTCACTCATCAGTTTTACCTTCGATATTTTCACCAATTATAGAGCAATCGAATTCACGTGATCCAATGGGCGTTACAAAGCCGACCCCTTTACGAATGATGCAACCAACTGGGCAGGTTTCCGGTGCAATAGCGTGGTCCGTGATCGCGACATTCGTCGCGGCTAAGTTATCTCCATTCACGCCAACGCTGCGGGTTATACCTCGCCCCACATAGCCAAACACGCCTTTGCCATCCATATCCTGAGATGCCCGGATGCAACGTCCGCAACGAATGCAGCGGTTTGTGTCTAGGGCGATGTCGGGATGACTCGCATCCAAGGACCTAACAGGTTGCAGGTATGGAAATTTTGTCGGCTGGGTGATGCTCAGGCGATACGCCATGGCTTGCAATTCACAGTTGCCGCTGGCTTCGCAAATCGGGCACAAATGGTTGCCTTCGTGAAACAGCATGCGCACGATGTCTCTGCGCAAATTAAGAATTTCTTCCGTTTCATTTTCCACAATCATGCCGTCTTCAGCGGGCTGGGTGCAGCTAGATGTGGTGCGACCATTAACTTTGACCGTACACACGCGGCAACTTCCTTGATGGCGTAAGCCTTCTACGTCACAAAGACGGGGGATGTAAATGCTGGCATCGTCAGCGGCCTGCATAATGGTCTGGCCGGATTTGGCTTCAACATCTATGCCGTCGATTTTGAGCGTGAGGGTTTTTGCTGTCACGGTTTACTCCTCCTCTGCAAAATCAGGGTCGTAAATATAGGATCTGTGCTTGGCGAGGCGTCGGGATTCTTCGAGTGCATTTTGAATGTTAAAGTTAGTATCCAAACCATCTTCGCTTTCATTGACCAGAGCCGAGAATATGAGCGGAAAGTTTTTCAAGCTAGAAAGCACTGGATTGGGAGATGTCTGGCCCAGTCCGCACCGGCTGGTCTTGATGATCGTATTACTTAATTCTTTGAGGTATTCAATATCCGCAGGAACGGCATGGCCAGCCCGTATCTTACCGACCCGTTCTTTTAAAAAAACATTACCCACACGACAAGGCGTGCAAAATCCGCAACTCTCTTCAACAAAGAACTCTAAGAAGCATTCTACAATTTCCAGAATATTTCTTTTCGTTGAAAACATCATGATGGAACCGCCCGTCGCGAGGTCTTCATAACAAATTTTGCGATGAAACCCATTGCGCCCAATAAGCTGACCACTAGGCCCGCCAACCTGAACGGCCGCGACATCTTGGGCTCCTGCCATGTCCATCAACTCAGCAATTGAAATCCCAAAGGGCAGTTCGTAAATGCCGGGCTTTTCGCAATCTCCGCACACACTGAGAAGTTTAGTACCGTGACTTTTTGGCGTCCCCATACGATGGAACCAGGGCGCACCTTGGTCCATAATTCGGGCGACATGGCAAAATGTTTCCACGTTGTTGACGATTGTGGGGTGGCCAAGATAGCCTTGTTGCGCCGGGAAAGGCGGCCTGGTCTTAGGTTCACCGGGCAAGCCCTCGCACGAACTGATCAATGCACTTTCTTCGCCGCAGATATAGGCACCTGCACCAAGCTGGATACGGATGTTAAAGTTAAACCCCTTCACGCCGCATATATCGGTGCCAAGCAAGCCCTGGCTCTGGCGTTGCTTTAAAACGTGCTCCAACCATTGCTTTAAGTATACATATTCCCCACGCAGATAAATAAGGCCGTTCTCACTTCCAATTGCACGAGCCGCAATGGTCATGCCTTCAATCAGCAGGTCAGGGCGTTCGGTCAACAGAACACGATCTTTAAATGTTCCGGGTTCTCCTTCGTCGGCATTGCAGAACACGTAGCGTTCTTCATCTGCGGTATCAGCCGCAAATCGCCACTTTTGTCCGGTCAAAAAACCAGCGCCACCGCAACCGCAAAGCCCCGATGCGGTGATCTGTGCGATGATAGCAGCGGGCTCTAATGCGAGAGCTTTTTCAAGTCCCTTATTGTCTTCAACATCACAAAACAGAACCTTACCGCTTTTTTGGATATTGTTGCGGACCATCGAACGTAGGTTGTCGTTCGCATTGTTACCATCCCCAAGGCATTCACAGAGGTCTTTGGGGAGAACTCCGGACTTAAGTGAGCGGACATAGGCCCTGACATTTTCCGCAGTCAGATTCGCCAAGATGACGTCATTAACCATGGCTGCCGGGGCTTGGTCGCTCATGCCGATACAGGGGGCTGAGTCCAGAGAGAACATCCCATCAGTTGTTGTTTCGCCGAAGGCAATCCCCAGTTCTTCCTTTAGCGCCTTTGCAATATTTTTCTCACCAGCCTGTCGGTCAATGATGTCATCACAGAGGTAAATGGCAATTTTGCCCTTAGGCTTGTGGGAAAAGAATGCATAGAAACTAACAACACCTTCGACCTCGATACGGGAACCGCCGACAAGAGAAGCTATGGCTTCCATAGAATGAGCGTCAATACAGCGAAAGTGATGCTGGGTTTCCAGCAAAATATCCATCATCCGGTGTTTGTCGTTGTCAAAGGTGGCGCAAATTTCTGCCAATATCCGGTCTTTCACCAGACCCTTAATGGGTTTTGAGCCATCCACTGCTTTGTCTGCCATCGTATGATCTTCCGTTGTTGTCGTAGCGCGAAGGAACGCTGACCTATCAATTGTATCCAATAGTTATACGCATTTAAATGTGTATAATTGTGAGGCATTTTCTCCGTCAGCTGTGCTTAACAAATTCGAGGCAATTGTTCTCCTGACAACCAGTCTACCAAACGCGTTCCGCCCATTGTCGTTTTCATGCTCACAAAATAGCGCTCATCGACTACGGCTTCACCAATAATGGCGGCATCAACACCAAGTTCATTGGCCTGCATGACAGCGAGAAGTTTCTCAGCATCTTTGGCCGGGCAAATGGCAATCAGCTTACCCTCATTCGCGACGTTAAGAGGGTCTAGACCAAGCAGTTCGCAAGCCCCAGCCACTTCGGCGTGCAGAGGGATGGCGCTTTCGTTTAGGGATATACCAAGGCCTGACTGTTGCGCCAGTTCATTCAGCGTCGCCGCCAAGCCCCCGCGGGTGGGGTCTCGCATACAGCGAATTGAAGGTACGGCTTCTACCATCTCGGCAATCATGTGGTTAAGCGAGGCGCTGTCGGAGTGTATTGCGGTCTCGAAGCTGAGGCCTTCCCGTTTGGACATGATGGCCACCCCATGATCGCCTATGGTGCCGCTAACCAGAACCGCATTTCCGGGTTGGATTTTCTCGCCAGACAGATCCAAGCCGTCCGGAACGCTACCCACTCCGGTGGTGGTGATAAAAATTCCGTCACCCTTGCCCCGTTCCACCACCTTGGTGTCACCAGTGACGATGAACACTCCGGCCTCGCGCGCCGCTTCGGCCATGCTATCAACAATATGCGTTAAATCGGCAAGGGGAAAGCCCTCTTCAATGATGAAACCCGCCGATAGGTATAGAGGCTTGGCCCCGGACATAGCCACATCGTTGACCGTTCCATGCACCGCCAAGGAGCCGATATTTCCGCCGGGGAAAAATAACGGTGAGATGACAAAACTATCCGTGCTGATGACCATGCGACCGAGCGGGGCCTTGAAGGTTGCCTGGTCATTGCCTTGGTTTAAGTAGGTGTTGCTGAAGGCGGTGGTGAAAACCTTGTGGATGAGTTGGTTCATGGCACGTCCACCGCCGCCGTGGGTCAAGTCCACCGTGCCGTTTTTTAGATCGAGTTTTTTCATCGGGCTACCTCTGTGTCGCGAAACCTTCCGTAGGTCCAGTGGGCCGCACATGTCCCTTCCGAAGACACCATGCAAGCCCCCAAAGGATTGTCTGGCGTACAGGCCTTGCCAAATAGGCTGCAATCCAAGGGCTTTTTTTGGCCTCGAATAATTTCTGCGCAGGCGCAGGCTTTGTGGTCGGCCCCTTTGAAGGGTGGCAAGGTGAAGCGCTTCTCCGCATCGAAGGCGTCGTAGGCTTGGCGGATAGAGAGGGCGCTATCCGGCACCACACCCAAGCCCCGCCACTCAAAGCTAGAGCGCAACTCAAAGACATCGGCGACCAAACCTTGGGCCTTCTGATTCCCGTTTTGTGTGACGGCGCGGGTGTACTGGTTTTCCACCACGTGGTGCCCGGCATTGACTTGGCGGATCAGCATCAAGATGGACTGCATGACATCCAGAGGCTCAAAGCCCGCTATGACGACCGGCAGGGCGTGGCTCTTAGCGAAATACTCATAGGCTTTTGAGCCAATGATAGTGCTGACGTGAGAAGGGCCGAGGACCCCGTCCAAGGGGGTCTTGCCATCTGCGCCGTCGAGAATGCCTTGGATCGCAGCGGGGGTGAGGACATGGTTGCAGAAGACGGAAAAATTTTTCAGGCCACGCTCCTTAGCCAGCTGGATGGCTACCGCCGTGGGTGGCGTGGTGGTTTCAAATCCAATAGCAAATAAAACCACGTGGCAGTCTGGGTTGTCTTCGGCCACCTTGATGGCGTCCAAGGTAGAATATATCATCCGCACATCGGCCCCTTGGGCACGGGCTTTAAGAAGACTTAAGCCATTGCTTGTCGGAACGCGCATCATATCGCCGTAAGAACAAAGGATCACACCTTCTTCCAAGGCCAGATGGATGGCGGATTCCAACCTAGCGGTGGGCAAGACGCAGACCGGACAGCCTGGGCCGTGGATCATTTCGACATTTGCGGGTAGCAAGTCTATCAACCCATGACGAGAAATGGCATGGGTATGCCCGCCGCAAAATTCCATCAGGTGGTAGGTTTGATCGGTTCTTACTTCGGCGCCGATGGTCTGGGCTAACTTTGCTGCAACTTCTCCATCGCGAAATTCATCAACATACTTCATGATGAAACCTCCGCAATTTCATCAAATAACGCTAGGGTCTTCGCGGCTTCTTCGGGGTCGATAAGGGTCAGGGCATAACCGACGTGAATCAACACGTAATCGCCAATGTCAACGTCATCCAGCAGGGCAAAAGAGACAGTCTTACCTACACCACCCACTTCGGCTATGCCCGTTTGGCGATCCTCTGCGATATCTGTGACCTTGGCCGGTAGGGCGAGACACATGTCAGTTGTCCTCCTGTAGAGTGGCGACCCAGGCCTGCCCAAGACTGATTGCCGGATCGCCCGCCGAGACCTTGTGCGGGAAGAAAGACTTAAGCCCTCGCGCCGCCAAGCCTTCGGCCAATAGATTACACAAAACTTTGTTGAAAAAACACCCGCCGCCTAGGGCGACATTTTTGATCCCCGTTTGCTGTGATGCCCATTCCACCCAATCGAGGGCGGCGGCTGCCAAGGTGCCATGGAAAAGGTTCGCTCCGTTCTCTTGTGGCAAATGGGTCAAATGCTCCATCAGCGCTAACAGGTCCAACTCCCCTTCTTTAAGCGCCCAACCATTGTCGAAAACTGTTGGGGTCGTGACCATGGCTTCCAATTCCATGGGGGCTTGGCCCTCGAAATCCGCGACGGGGCGTATCCCAAGTACCCCGCAAGCGGCATCAAAAAGTCGTCCGCAACTCGAAGTGTGCGGAGTGTTTATATCCTTAGTCATGATCTCATCAAGCCGAGCCGCGCTTCTGTGATCTTGATAGCGTTCGGCGATCTCTCTTCCTCGTCCCAGTTCATGCAATACCGCGGCGCCCATGCGCCATGGCTCCCGCGCCGCGATGTCACCGCCGGGCTGAGGCAAAGGCCGTAAGTGTCCCAAACGCGTGTAGTTTGCTCCATCGAGCAAAAGCAACTCCCCGCCCCAAGACTGGTTGTTCGGGCCCAGGCCAAAACCGTCGAAGGCGAGGCCAAGAAAGGGGGCTTGCAAATCGTGCTCTACGGCCAGCGCCGCCATGTGGGCATGGTGGTGTTGGACTACTAAAGTTGGCAGGCCAAAAGTTTCGGAAAATTGGCTTGAATAGAAGTCAGGGTGAAGGTCATGGGCGACGACAGTCGGAGACGCGCCTGTCTCGGCCAGCAGAGCCGCCACTGTAGCCTCAAATGCGGCAATGGCGGTGGGGCTATTCAAATCGCCCGCAGCTTTGGAGACATAAGCCCGCCGCCCTGACATCACCGTCACGGTGTTCTTCAGATAGGCCCCCAGCGCCAAAACATCCGGAACCTTTCTGGGCAAGGGCAAGTCCAAATCAATGACTGAGGCATTCTGTAATGACATGCTCAAGAAATGCCCCGCAGACCAGTTTTGATCCAGTCGTACCAAGCTTCGGTTCCATCCCCGCTTTCGGATGATAAAACCATAATTTTGATCTGTGGGTTTACCTTTCGGGCATAGTCCCGGCACTTGCCCACATCGAAGCGAAGATGGGGCAGAAGGTCGGATTTAGAGATAATCATCAGGTCGGCGGCGGCAAACATGTTCGGGTATTTGATAGGCTTGTCCTCGCCTTCCGTTACCGAGAGGATTACCACTTTATGAGCCTCCCCCAAATCGAAGCCCGCCGGGCAAACAAGGTTCCCTACGTTTTCAATAAACAGTACCCCGCCATGCAAGTTCAGGTGCTCCGCCGCTTGGCCCACCATATGTGCATCCAGGTGACAGCCCTTGCCCGTATTGACTTGAATAGCGGTAACACCGGTTTGGCGAATGCGCTCAGCATCATTTTCCGTCTGCTGATCACCTTCAATGACAGCAATCGGCATCATGGCTTTTAAGGCTTCTACCGTACGCACCAAGAGGGATGTCTTGCCCGAGCCAGGGCTGGAGACCAGATTGAGAACGAAAGTCCTCCGCTCCGCAAAATGCAGCCTATTGGTTTGGGCGTAAGCGTCATTCTTGCCAAGAATATCTTGTTCGATTTCGATGATGCGCGTTTGGCTCATGCCGGGCACGGATACCCCGGCTTCACCCTTACCATGGTGGTGTCCATGACCTTTGACTTCGCTCTCGCCGCATCCGCAAATCGTGCACATTATTCTACCTCCATATCTTTGATGCGCAGTTCCTCTCCGCCACTGATTTGTAACTTGTGGCCACCGCACTGGGGGCAAGGATCGTATCGTGCCGCCAGGGCAATGGTCATATCGCACGTCAGGCACCAAGCCTCCCCTGGCGTGCGGATAATCTCCAACTCGCTTCCCTCGGCGGCGGTACCCTTGGCCACCGCCTCGAAACAAAAAGCCATACATTCCGGCTCCACATGGGATAGCTCACCGATTTCCAAGCGCATCACTTTGACACGGGAGAAAGCCTGTTTAGCTGCTTCTTGCTCGACAATCTGTATCATGCTCAGGGTGAGGGACATTTCATGCATGCGCCACGTTCTCAATCTCCGCCCAAAGAACTATTTTGCACCCTCGACCATCGCAACCAAAGAAAGAGAGCAACCTCAGGCCGTATCTAGGGCTGCAAACTCTGCACTATACCCACCAGCCGAGAGAGGGCAGGTGGGAAAAGTGAAACCCATATGCTCAATTCTATCACTTAATATAAATGGACGCACAACTTCTTGTTCATCATGGTGGTGGAGATCCATGATGTACGCATGGGGCCTTCTCAGAAACGTCCGCTTTGGGTCAGGAACAGACATATCAGCCAGCCTTCAATGATGTCTGCTTAGCGTAAAAAAAGCGGACATAACGTCAATCTTCAATAAGGGCCGCTATTCGCCAGAGGCGGAAGTCCGCTCATTCTCTTGCAATTTCAAGGTCTGATTGTCATAGCGAATTTCCCCTGACAGTCCCCCTTTATTGCCAATAATAAAAGCCGCTCCCCGAAGGAAGCGGCTTAAATGATCAGAACTTAACGATCCGATTTAAAATTGGATATTAGTTAATCTGAGAAAGAAGATCTGTGTTTATAACGAGATTTCTGACGCCATGCGCGTGGTCTTCATTGAATGTGTTGCCTTTGCACCATTCGCCAACCGTATCGATGTTGACTTTGGCAACTTGGGGACGAACGCTCCAAGAAACCTGAAAGGGAGAGCCTTTTTCATTATACCCTGGACCTGTTGTCGAACCTTCGTATTGCACAGCAACGCCAGTGTTGGTTGGAATCCCTGAAGCTTGGTGCAAGCCGGCTTTTGTTTTGCTGTGCTTGGTAAGGTCTGCAAAATCAAGAGCATTCTTGTCATTAACCAATACATAAACCTGTGTTTCAACACGCAGTTGTGGGTTTTTAATTGCATCACTTAAGCAAGCGCCAAGCGTCGGGCCGGGGTTTACCTGAGCCGTTGTGTGAACATAGTGAACTTCAATCGTATCGCCTGAGGATAGGTCACCGTGCGCACTGTCACATACTTTGTGTTTAGCCGTTTTAAGTTCTGCATGGCTTAGTTTTCCAGAATATTTGTAACCGCTTTGGAAACCCTTGCCGTCGCCATTTCCGGCATAGCTCGCAAACTCACCACCTTTGTGTTCAGCGTTTTTGTGAAAGTGAATGTTGCACAAATTCATCGCTGTATAGGCTGGTGCAGAATTGAAAGCACGATTGTTGCTGCCGCTTGCTGAATCAATGTCACGTGGGGATTGTGGGCCGAAACCCGCGCCATTCGTGCTTTTATCAAGAGCTATACGTTGCTCGGTAATGACCTGATCAGCAACAGGGCCATGAGCATTGTGGCCACCATGACCACCTGCGTTTTCAGCAAATGCTGGTGCCGATAAAAGCAGGCTTGCTGTCATTGTGATAATCGTGCGTTTCATTATTGATATTCTCCCATGTTTTTACTGTATATTGAGTATGCTGATTTAGTACTGGCTTCACGGCTGCGAAGGTTATCAGTCTTTAAAAGTCTAAAAATTTTATAACGGGTGAAAATAAGCGTGTCTAGCCTATTGTAGGCATAGCAACAGTATGGATGGCGTCAATGATTGGGAAAAATGATGATACGTTAGGGTTTTTAGTGCACGACGTCGCTCGTATGCTCAGAACGCTGATTGATCAACGCGTTGAAAAATACAACATAACGCGCGCCAAATGGCAGGCCTTGGGCGTTTTGGATGTGAATGAGGGCATTACGCAAACCGAATTGGCACAAGCCTTAGAACTTGAACGATCCACCATTGGGCGCTTGGTTGATCGATTGGAAGAACGTGGTTTTGTAACCCGCCAGCCCGACCCTAAAGACCGCCGCGTGTTCCGCATATACATTTCTGATACGGCGAGGCCCCTGCTAGAGGAGCTAGAGGACGTTGCTGAAGAGGTCCGCTCAATTGCTTTGACGGGACTGACGGACACGCAAGCAAATGAGCTTAAACGTATGCTGACAACCGTTAAAAAGAACCTGCAAGATAAGGCTGAAGACACAGCCAAATCTTGATGTTCCTTAATTTGCTTCGCAATGCATAAGGTTCCCGTTCAGCGAGACACGCTTAGTGCATTCAAATGGTGTTAAATATCGGGCTATTTAAGAATTTTGGCCTTACGTTTTTTTTATGATAGTTCTAAAGTTATCTGTACGCATCTAAGCGCGCTGGAAATCGTAAGACCTTATAAGCCGTTGAATATATACATTTTTAGGCATGAGCTATGAATACAGAAAAAAAGCACATCCTTGTCGTAGAAGACGACAGTTCCATTCAGCAGTTGGTTTCGCTTTATCTCCACGACAGCGGTTACAAAGTCGATTTTGTGGGTTGCGGCAAGGAGATGTATGCCTTTTTTAAAGCCGGAAATACGCCACATTTGGTCCTGCTTGATCTGGGACTGCCCGATGCAGACGGGTTAGAACTTGCAGAACAAATTCGCGCATTTTCAGATGTCCCCATTATTATTTTAACGGCCCGTACGCAGCAGACGGATAAGAATGCAGCCCTTGGTCTTGGGGCTGATGATTACCTGACAAAACCATTTGATCCAGATGAACTGCGGCTCAGGATTGAGAAGCTGTTGGCGCGTTCAGAACCGGCGGAACCTTGTGAGGAACACGTCACGTCAACCCCATCAATACGCGTTAATTTAGTTGGCGCCATTATTGCTATCATTATTACCGTTGGACTTGGTCTGGGCCTGTATACGCTTATGAATCAACCTGTTGAGGTTGCGGTGAACCATGACGCACCCGAACGTCTGATGCTGAATGTGTCGGCCAGTTGTCAGGATAAAGATGCTGTTTTTACAATCACGAACACCGGAAATCGCTGGCTTAAACCAAGCGAAGTTCGTGTTTACCAGGTTTCCAGTCAAACGACTGTGTTAAGACGCCGCTTGTTAATGGCCATGAATCAAAGCGTAACTTTTAAAGTTAAAGCTGGCCAAGGGGCCGTTTATTCGGGCCGTAACTTTGGCGGGGAAGGTGTCGGAATTTGGGTCAAGCCTGGTTGGTACGAACGTGCATTTAAATACGACGCAACTGTAAACTGCCAATGAGTCCTTCGTGTCTCATTGGGGCAAAGGCACAAGTCTCAAATTATCCAGATTGATGACGGCTAGCCTCCATAAGCAGTCGCTAAGGGTCCTCCGTTTCGGGGGGCTTTTTTAGGTTTTGGCTTGACATAACAGTTGTTTAAACGCATCTTTAAATTGTGAGTGAAATTAATAACCCCTTTTGGGAGAGTTATAATGGAGCTCAATATTGTCAACAAGTCTGGCTTACCCGATGATGCCGATATCTATATCGGTATTTTGGGCCAAGACAGCAGCCTAAATTATGGGTATTTAAAGACCGTCAGCGGGGTAACGACCTTCACGTTGGCCTCGGGAGCAGATAGCGTCGCGTCTGAGAATATCCCGTTTTACAGCCTCAAAGACCTAAACGATTCGATTGTCCTTTCGGACCACATCACGTCTGCGAACGTGTTCGTTTCTATTTTAACCCCCATGGAAATTCCGATTTGGGAAAGCGGTTACACAGAACCCACATTTACGAGCGCCACTGCGACGGATGTCTTGTATGACAAGGTCGAATTCACATACGGCATTAACGGGGTAGGGGCTGAATACTGCAAGGCCAAGACCACCTGCGAAGACTTCTTTGCCATTCCGATGACCTTGGCTTTGACGACAAAGGCTGATCGTCCCACGGGGCCCGTTGGAATCCCCAAATCCAAAGGCGATATTTGCAAAAACTTTTTGTTAAATACGACCTTGAGCGGCCTCATTTTAGAAGATGCAGATGGCTTACCACTGCGTATTCTTTCCGCAAGCAGTGCGTCGACAATGACATCGTATTTGAAAGAATCAATTAGCGAAGTTTGGGACTATTACGCGTCCGAGACGCTCACCCTTGAGCCAATCACGCTGGGAAATGAAACCTTCACATTTTTAGGGAAAGTGAACAACAATGCCTTCACCTTTACGACCACAACAACGAACAATAAAACGGGTCATACAAAGATCGACGATCTGCACACCATCAAGAAGCCGACGACGAAGGACGTTTTTGGGTGTAACGGCAAATTTAAAGGCCTTACAGCCGATCAAGCAAGGAAGGTTATTAAGGTCGATGAGAAAGGTCTGCAAAATTTAAAAACAATTCTAACTTATGGAACAACGAAATTTGAAGGTGATAAGGCCATCTTGGACGTCATCAGTATTTTGCTTAATGATGTTGATCAAGATTTGACGAAAGCCCAAGACGCGTTAAGAGATATTGCGCTGTTTATGATCATTGATGCCAATATTAAAAAACAAGTCGCTGCAGCCCTTAACCGCGGCATTCTCCCATTGGCAAAGGGTCAAAAGCTTTCAAATGCGAGCCGGTACTATCCGCAA
>Ga0316189_10005723_pt1 | contig 11933 bp, 7 predicted proteins | sample LowCovwburrow_MG_FD_204930 | JGI IMG/M metagenome (GOLD analysis project Ga0316189, IMG submission 204930) | Coastal sediment microbial communities from Maine, United States - Lowes Cove worm burrow | ecosystem: Environmental > Aquatic > Marine > Coastal > Sediment | place: USA: Maine... | reverse complement strand
GACGTGCCCCAACGGTGAATCACCCTCCTGCGCCACGAGCGACAAGCGGGGCGGCGGACGAAGTCTGAGCGAATCGACGATCCGCGCCTCACCGGGCTGACCGAAGGCGGCCTCCACGATCCGCGCGACCTTCTCGCGATCGGCGGCAGTGTCTGCCCGAACGTGCATGCTACCCGCCGGTCCCGTCGATCAGATAGCGATCCAGGAACAGCACAAAGCTGGCGAAGAAGGCATCGCGATTCGACTTGCGACCGAAACCGTGACCCTCGTTGTTGGCGAGCATGTACCACACCACGCCACCGTTCCCACGAATCGCCGCGACCATCTGTTCGCTCTCGGAGACGGGCACCCTCGGGTCGTTCAGACCCTGGGCGATGAACAGCGGCCGCTTGATTCTCGTGGCGTGATTGCTGGGAGAGATTTGCTCGAGGAACTTGCGCATATCGGGTTCGCGCTCGTCGCCGTACTCGGCGCGCCGCATATCGCGGCGATAGTCTTCCGTGTTCTCCAGAAAGGTGACGAAGTTACTGATCCCCACGACGTCCACACCGGCCTGTAGCCGGTCGCCGTAGCGCGCGAGTGACGCGAGCGTCATGTAGCCGCCGTAGGAAGCGCCGTAAACCGCAACCCGCTCGGCGTCCAGTTCAGGCCGAAACTCTATCCAGTCGAGCAGCGCCCCGATGTCCTCTACCGCGTCCTCCCGCAGCCGACCGTCGTCGAGCTTGATAAAACTCTTACCGTAGCCGGTTGAACCGCGGACGTTTGGCCGAATCACGGCCACGTCCATCTCCCGCACGAGGAACTGCGTGATCGCACTGAACACCGGTCTCGCCTGTGACTCCGGACCGCCGTGGATCATGATGACGACAGGAAACGGACCCTCGCCTTCGGGGCGGTATTCAAAAGCCGAAATTGCCCGGCGCTCACCGTCGATCTTATCGAAGGTCGGAAACCGCACGAGTTCCGACTGGGCAAACGCGGCGCTGTCGAGCCCGCCGGTCTCGGAGTAGGTCCATCGCAGCAGCGTGCTGTCGCGGAGGTCGACCGTAAACACGTCTCCTGGCGAGCGCGCCGTGTTGAGTACCATTCCCAGGCGCTGGCTGTTCGGCTCGAAGCGCAGCGCGTCGACGCGGCCGGCGGGCAGGCCCGGAAAGCCACCCATGCCACCGTCCTCGAGATCAATCGCGTAGAGCCGGCTCACGCCGTCCTCATTCACGGTGAACGCCAGCGCCTCACCGTCGTCGGAAAGCGCCAGCGACTCGACGTCCCAGGGTATGTCCCCGGTCAGCGTCCGCGTCTGACCCGATGCCAGATCGCGGTAGCGCAGAGCGAAGAACTCGCTGTCTTCGTCCGACGTGTAGTAGATGCCACGGCCGTCCTTCGCGAACAGCGCGATTCCGACCGCCACGGCAGACTCGGACTGGAAGACCGGAGACAGATCCCCCGTGGCCAGGTCGAGGACATGAAGACGGGATTCGTTGCGCGAGAAGTACTGCTCGACGATCAGCGAAGCGTCGTCGGGCGAGAAGTCGTGGACGTACCAGGCGCCCCCCCTGGACAGGACCATTTCGACCTGCCCCGGGGAATCGATATCACCGATGTACAGATCGAAGTCCTGGCCGTTGCGGCGGGTTGAGTGGAATGCGAAGCGCTTCCCTCGGTTGGTCCAGAGCAGGTCGCCGTTTCTCGACTCACCGTCGGTGAGCAGGGTCGTCCGGCCTGTCTCCAGATCGAAGAAGTGAATCTGGTAGAACTCCGAGCCGCCGCTGTCCTTGAGAAAAACAAACCCGTTGACGTCCGCGGCGGGACTCACCGTGGCTTCGTATACGGGTTCTTCGAAAAAGGTCAGTTGCTGCCTGGCCGCGCCGGGTCCCGCCACACGATGCAGCTGGGTCGTCTCGCCGAACCGGGTCGTGACCAGCAGTCCGTCACCGTTTCGCAGCCAGTCCGCCAGCCCCGCCGAGCGCGCGTTCTGATACTGGGCCAGCCGTGTCGCCAGGGCCGGCGGGATATCGGGAATGCCCTCCGTCACGAGCGCGCCGCGCTCAATACGCTCCGGCGTCGCGGCCTGTACCGCCAAGACGAAAAAAGACAGGAAAAGCCAAATAATGTTTATTACTTTCAATTTTTTATAGGCTTTTTATAAATCTTTACTTTAGCTTTTATTTTCGCCATTGCCGACGCACCGCGACCGTTCATGCCGTTCATGCCGTTCATGCCGTTCATGCCGTTCACGCCGTTCATGCCGTTCATGCCGTTCATTTTGGCCAGCACCATGCTCATGGGCAGGCCCTTGTCGTCCTTGCGCGGACGCGCCGGAATCGTCTCCCGCCGCGCCGCCGGCAGACTCGCCGTGACCGCCAGCACCATCGCATCGAGGATATCGTCGCGTCCAACATCGCCACGCCGATAGGCGGCCAGCGCCGCTTCGGCCGCCTTGGGTGCGGACGGCCACTTCGCACGAAGAACCGCCAGGCGCTCCTGATAACCGTCGGGGGTGCGTTTTGCCGCCACCATGGGTCGGCCTCCGTTCAAGGCGGTGAAACACACCTCCGGATGGGATTCGCGCAGACGACCGCGCGCGCGCCCACCGGCCAGCAACAGGCGATCGACCTCGCGGATCTTCGGCACGATGTTCCAGCACTGGCGCGAGAGTCGACGGCCTGTGTGTTGCTCGTTCACGGCGCAGGCCTCCTCATAGGTCGAGGCCGCCAGCGCCGCCCGGCACGGCGCCGGAAAGACGCTCGAGGCACGGCGGCCGAGCAGACGCCGTGCCACCGTGTCGCAGTCCCGGTTGCCATCGTCATCCGGGAGGCCGATGGGCATGTCGACAAGGATCACGTCGGCGTTACCCTGCGAGACGACCGCGCTGAGTTCTTCTGCGACGCCGTGGCCGAATACCCGGCCGTTGATCCAGAAATAGAACCAGCCGGCCCGGCAGCCGTCCACACCATAGCGACGGCTCATCCCGTCCCCCCTCGCGATCCGGCTGCGAGACCAGGATCGGGAATCACCGCCAGGCTCACGGACGCCTTGGCCACGAGACGCGCCGTCGAGCCCGTCTCACAGTGGACCTCGGCCTCCGCAAAGGTGATGCGTGAGCCCGCCTTGATCACGACTGCGACGCAGCGCAGAGCGTCTCCGCGCGCAGCGCGCAGCAGACTGATCTTGAACTCGGCGGTCAGGACGATCTGGCCCTCGGCCAGCAGGGTCGTCGCGGCAGCGCCGGCGGAATGATCGGCCATCGTCGCAATGACGCCTGCGTGAACGAAACCGTCATGCTGCAGGTGACGTTCGGCCAACTGCAGGCGCGATTCACACCGCCCCTCGGAAATCGACTCCGGCTCAACGCCCAATTCGGCAACAAAGGGCGCCGCGGAAAACATTCCGGCAACCTCGTCCAGGCGTGCGACCATCGGGATTCAGCGATCCAGCATCGGCAGATCGAGGCCGCGCTCGGCGGCCACCTCGATTGCGCGTTCATAGCCGGCGTCCGCGTGGCGCATGACGCCGGTCCCCGGGTCGTTCGTCAGCACGCGTTCGAGCTGCTGCTCGGCCCGCTCGCTGCCGTCCGCGACAATCACGACACCCGCGTGGAGGGAGTAGCCCATGCCAACGCCGCCGCCGTGGTGAAAGCTCACCCAGGATGCCCCGCTCGCCGTATTGAGCAAGGCGTTTAGCACGGGCCAGTCCGCCACGGCATCGGACCCGTCGAGCATGCCTTCGGTCTCGCGATTCGGCGAGGCAACGGACCCTGAGTCGAGGTGGTCGCGGCCGATCACGATCGGCGCCTTGAGTTCACCGCTGCGGACCATCTCGTTGAACTTCAGACCGAGCCGGTGACGTTCCTTGTAGCCGAGCCAGCAGATCCGGCACGGCAGCCCCTGGAACTGGATGCGCTCCCGCGCGCCGTCCAGCCAGCGATGGAGGCCGGGCTTGTCGGGGAACATCTCCCGGGCCACCTCATCGGTCCGATAGATGTCTTCCGGATCCCCGGACAGCGCCGCCCAGCGGAACGGCCCCACGCCTTCGCAAAAAAGCGGCCGAATGTAGAGCGGGACGAAACCCTTGAAGTCGAACGCATTGGCGACGCCGGCGTCCTGCGCCATCGCCCGGATATTGTTGCCATAGTCGAAGGTAGGAACACCGCGCTCGTGGAACCCGAGCATCGCGCGAACCTGCCTCGCCATGGACAACTTGGACGCCTGCACGTACGTCGTGGGGTCCGACTCGCGCAAGGCCGCCGCACCGGCGATGTCGTAGCCAACGGGGATGTAGCCGTTCAGCGGGTCGTGGGCCGAGGTCTGGTCGGTAACCAGGTCCGGATGCTCGTCCGACTGCAGGATTTCCTCGAACACTTCGGCCGCGTTGCCCAACAGACCGATGGACACGCAGTCGCCGGCTTCGCGCGCTTCGTGCAGCATGGCCATCGCCTCGGCCAGCGTGTCGGCGCGGCGGTCCAGATACCCGGTCCCGAGCCGCTTCTCGATGCGCGTCGGATCAACCTCGACGGCGACGCAGGACAGGCCCGCGAACACCGCCGCGAGCGGCTGCGCCCCGCCCATGCCGCCGAGTCCGCCCGTGAGCAGCCAGCGGCCTTCGGCCTGGCCGCCATAGTGCTGCCGCAGCGCCTCGGCGAATGTTTCATAGGTGCCTTGCACGATGCCCTGGGAACCGATGTAGATCCAGGAGCCGGCCGTCATCTGGCCGTACATCATGAGACCTTTCCGGTCGAGCTCGAAGAAGTGGTCCCAGTTAGCCCATTCGCCCACCAGATTTGAATTCGCGATCAGAACCCGGGGCGCAAGTTCGTGGGTGCGAAATACGCCGACGGGCTTGCCGGACTGTACGAGCAGCGTCTCGTCGTTTTCGAGACGCTCGAGGGTCGCCACGATCGCGTCATAGCACTCCCAGTTGCGCGCCGCCCGCCCGATGCCCCCGTAGACGATGAGTTCCTCGGGGTGCTCGGCCACGGCCGGATCGAGGTTGTTCATCAACATCCTCAGGGCTGCTTCCTGCACCCAGCCGCGGCAGCGCATCGTCGTGCCGGTCGGCGCGTGAATCTCCACGTCACGGTGCCGCGTTCCAGTCGCGGCGGTTCCGGTCGTGTGTTTTCCCGTGTCGTTCATGCTCGTCTCCGGACTGAGCCCGTCGGTTATTCCGCCGGACCGGGGTACGCAGGTCGGACCCCTGAGTATATGTCGTGAAACACTCGGCGTGGGGCGGACGGAAACTTTGCAGGCCCGGAAAGGCCGGGCGGCTAGCGCGGGGCGGGTCGCCGGAGTTCCGGCAGAGCCTCGCCCGTGGCCTGGGCGAGTGGCGGCAGTCCGAGCAGGGCCGCGATGCTGGGCGCGATCTGCTCGACCCCGACGGACCGGTCAATCACCCGGGGCTCGATGCCCGGCATCGACACGACGATCGGCACGTGGGTGTCATAGCGATAGGGGGATCCGTGCATCACCGCCTGAAGGTCGGGAATCGCATGCAGATGCCAGCCCGGGACCTGCACGAGATACACCAGGCCGGTGCGGGACGGCCAGAGCGACGCCCGCGCGAGCTGCTTCAGGGGATCGGTCGAGTCCTCGGCCAGGACGTCGGTCGCCGGCAGCGCCAGCGCAATGCCCGGCTCGTCCGCCGCGATCCTGGCCACCTCGCGCTCGATGTCGGCAACGGCTACGCCCGCGCGTTCCAGCGCCCCGGCATTCAGATATAGCGCCGGGTTGTTGAAACGAATCACCGCATCGAACTCGAGATCGAAGGCCGCCGCGACCCCTGCGTTGACCCGTTCGATCATCCCCGGGACGTCCACTCTGCCCACGTCTTCGCCGCGCCGCAGCTGCAGTTCGGGCGCCGATTCGATGCCGTGATCCGACGTCAGTACGACCAGGGTCCGGTCCAGTCCTACCCGCTGATCAACGGCGGCCAGAAGTTGCGCTATCACACGATCGAGACGAAACAGGTTGTCCTCCGCCTCAAGACTCTCCGGACCGAAAGCATGGCCGATGTAGTCCGTGGCCGACAGGCTGATCGCCAGGATGTCGGTGCCGCCGCTCTGGCCGATCCCTTCCGCGTCGATCATCGCCAGGGTCGCATCCAGCGTCAGCTCATCGGAGAAGGGGGTGTAGCGCAAGGCCGAGTAATAGTCGTCGCCCGTCGCGGCCAGCTCGTGAGGAAAAACCCGGCCGAGACCCTTGTAGTCCCGCTCCCAGGGCTGGTCGTCGCGGCTGGCGTAGCGGTAGTCGGAGACATCCCGAAGCAGGTTCCAGCGCCGCTCCCGGAAAGCATCGACGGAACCGGCATCGTTGAACCCGGTCAGCCAGCCCGGCTCCCGGCGATAGTAGTAGTCGCTCGTCACGAACCGTCCGGTCCGGCGTGAGTACCAGAACGCCTTGCCCAGGCGACCGGCCGGGAGAATCGCGCCTCGATCTTTCAGCGAGATGCCGAAGACGCGAGCCGCACCGCCCCGCGCCTCGACCAGCAAATCGCCGATGGACTGCGCCTGGAGATTCCCCGGGGAGACACCGTCGCGAAGCTCCGTCTCCTCCCCCAGAATCCGGTGTTCGTCGTCCGCGACGCAGTACACCCGCGTCGCCGTGATCGGGTCGACCCATTCGTTGCCGACGATGCCGTGGACGGACGGCGGAGCGCCGGTCACCAGCGTGGCGTGGCCGGGCGCCGTGGACGTGATCCCGTGACGATACTCTGCGTTGACATAGTGGACGCCCCGACCGGCCAGCAGGCCCAGACCATCGTCGGCGAGCCGATCGCCGTAGACATCCATGAAGTCCCCGCGCAGCTGATCGACCACCACGAGCAGGACCAGAGCGGGGCCATCGGCATCGGGAACGTCGGTCACAGACGCGCCGGTCCCGGGACCACCGTCTCCTCGCGGCCCGCAGCTCGCCAGCAGCGAAAGCAACAGCGTTAGCAGGAGCGCCCGGCAGAGGCCGAACGCGGCGGGCGCTTCGCGCAGCCGGGGGATGTTTATCAGCATGACTGGAATGCTACGTCGCGCCGGTTACAACGCGACTCTCGCCTAGCCGAGGCGGGCGCGGGCGTTGCGCCAGATCCGCATCCAGGGCCCATCTTCGCCCCAGCCATCGGGCCGCCAGGGGTGCTGGACCGCCCGGTAGATGCGTTCCGGGTGCGGCATCATGATCGTCGCCCGGCCATCTTCGCTCGTCACGGCGGCGACGCCGTCGGGCGAGCCGTTGGGGTTGGCCGGATACTCCGCGGCCACCCGGCCCCGGTTATCGATGTAGCGCATCGCCGTCAGCCCGGAGGCTTTGCATGCGGCCTGATGCTCGTCGTCGGCAAACTCGGCCCGGCCTTCCCCGTGGGAGACCACGATCGGCATCCTGGAGCCCGCCATGGCGTCGAAGAACAGCGACGGCGACGCGGCAACCTCCACCAGCGACAGCCGCGCCTCGAACTGTTCCGAACGGTTACGCACGAAGCGCGGCCAGAACTCGGCCCCGGGGATCAGTGACTTCAGCGTCGACATCATCTGACAGCCGTTGCACACACCGAGCGAAAAGCTGTCGGGACGGGCGAAGAACCCGGCGAACTGTTCCCGGGCTCGCTCGTTGAACAGAATGCTCTTGGCCCAGCCCTCGCCAGCGCCGAGCACGTCACCGTAGGAGAAGCCGCCGCAGGCGACGAGGCCGGCGTAGTCGGCGAGACTCACGCGGCCCTCGAGGATGTCCGTCATGTGGACGTCGAAGGCGTCGAACCCGGCCCGGTGAAAAGCCGCCGCCATTTCCGCGTGACTGTTGACGCCCTGCTCCCGCAGTATCGCAACCGACGGCCGCGCACCGCTGGCGATCCACGGAGCCGCGACGTCATCGTCGATCTCGTAGGTCGTAACGACACTCAGACCCGGATCGGACTCGTCGAGCAGCGCGTCGTATTCCTGCTGCGCGCACTCGGGGTTGTCACGCAACGACTGCATGCGGAATGTCGTCTCGGACCACGTGCGGTGCAGTTCTACCCGGGTTGCGGAGTACAGTTCGGCCTCGCCCCGGCGGATCGTGAGAACCTGCTCGGCGGTCACCTCGCCGAACGCGTGCACGATGTCGTCGAGGCCCATCTCCCCGGCAAGGGCGAGTACGTCGTCAACGTCATCGGCACGGACCTGGAGCACGACACCGAGCTCCTCGGCGAACAGCGCGGGCAGATCGTCGCCGCCCAGCACGTCCAGGTCGATGACCGCACCGGCGTGCCCGGCAAAGCACATTTCCGCCACGGTTACGAACAGACCGCCGTCGGAACGGTCGTGGTAGGCCAGGATCCCGCCTTCGCGATTGAGCGTCTGGACGAGATCGAACAGCGCCCGCAGCCGATCGGCTTCCTCGAGGTCAGGCGGCTCGCTGCCGATGCAGCCGTACACCTGGGCCAGGGCGGAGCCACCGAGCCGGTTGCGTCCGCTGCCGAGATCGATCAGGAGGAGCCGGGTCGGGCCCGCGTCGAGCCGTAGCTGCGGCGTAAGGGTGCGGCGGACGTCGTCCACCGGCGCGAACGCCGAGACGATCAGCGACAGCGGCGCGACGACGCTCTGTTCCTCGCCATCACCCTGCCAGGTCGTCTTCAGCGACAGCGAGTCCTTGCCCACCGGAATCGCGATGCCGAGTTCCGGGCACAGTTCCATCCCGACCGTCCGCACCGTGTCGAACAGCGCGGCATCCTCGCCGCCCGTGCCGCAGGCCGCCATCCAGTTCGCGGACAGTCTGATGTCCCCGAGCTGCGGAATGCTGGCCGCGGCGATGTTCGTCACCGCCTCCCCAACGGCGAGCCGGGCGGAGGCCGGACCGTCCAGCACTGCCACGGGCGCGCGTTCGCCGATAGCCATGGCCTCGCCCGTCGTCGAGCGATAGCCGCTGGCCGTCACCGCCACATCGCTGACCGGCACCTGCCACGGCCCAACCATCTGGTCACGCGCGCACAGTCCGCCGACGGACCGGTCGCCGATCGTAACGAGAAAGGTCTTGTCGGCGACGGTCGGCAGCGTGAGCACCCGCATGATCGCGTCATCGAGCCGGATATCTCCGGGCAATTCGTCTCCGTCCACCTGGCGGCGGCTCACGTCGCGCGTCATCCGGGGCGGCTTGCCCAGCAGCACGTCCATCGGCATGTCGACGGGGTTGTTGTCGTAGTGCTCGTCGTGCACCACGAGCTGGCGGCCGTCGTCGGTCGTGCCGACGACGGCGACCGGGCAGCGTTCACGTCGGCAGAGCGCCCGAAATTCATCGAGACGATCGGCCGCGACCGCCAGTACGTAGCGCTCCTGCGCCTCGTTGCACCAGATTCCCATTGGCGACATGCCGGGCTCGTCGTTCGGCACATCTCGCAGCTCGATGGTCCCGCCGCGGCTGCTGTGGTCGATGATCTCCGGCAAGGCGTTCGAGAGGCCGCCGGCGCCCACGTCGTGAACCGCGAGAATCGGCGTGTCGTCGCCCATGGCGCAGCAGGCGTCCAGAACTTCCTGGGCGCGCCGTTGAATTTCCGGATTGCCGCGCTGGACCGAGGCGAAATCGAGGTCTTCCGCGCTTTGGCCCTGACTCATCGACGAGGCGGCGCCCCCACCCAGGCCGATGAGCATCGCCGGGCCGCCGAGGACGACCAGGCTGGCGCCTGGCGGCACCTCCTGTTTCTCCACGTGGCCGGCCCGGATGTTGCCGAGGCCGCCCGCGAGCATGATGGGCTTGTGGTAGCCGCGCACAACGCCGTCGACGGGTTGCTCGTAGGTCCGGAAGTAGCCGGCGATATTGGGACGGCCGAATTCGTTGTTGAACGACGCGCCGCCGATCGGCCCCTCGAGCATGATCTCCAGCGGCGATGCGATCCGGTCCGGCTTCGCGAGCGGCGTTTCCCAGGGCCGCGGGCAGTCCGGCAGCCTCAGATCGGACACCGAGAACCCGGTGAGACCGGCCTTGGGTTTCCCGCCGGTACCCGTCGCGCCCTCGTCGCGAATTTCGCCGCCCGAGCCCGTCGCCGCGCCCGGGAACGGTGAAATTGCGGTCGGGTGATTGTGGGTCTCGACCTTCATGAGGATGTGGATGTCCTCATCGTGGAAGCCGTAGCGGTGGCCGTTGCGGTCTGCGAACAGGCGATCGCCGCGCCAGCCGCGCATGACGGCCGAGTTGTCCTTGTAGGCCGACAGCACGCCTTCGGGACTGACCGCATGGGTGTTGCGAATCATGTCGAACAGCGTGTGCCCGGCGGGCTCGCCGTCGATGACCCATTGCGCGTTGAAGATCTTGTGCCGGCAGTGCTCCGAATTCGCCTGCGCGAACATCATCAGCTCGGCGTCCGTCGGATTGCGGCCAATGCCGGAAAAATGGCCAACGAGGTAGTCGATCTCATCGCCGGACAGGGCGAGGCCGAGCGACTGGTTGGCGGCGGAAAGCGCGTCGCGTCCACCGTCGATCACATCCACCGTCGCCAGCGGCGTCGGCGCGTGATGGGCAAACAGGCGCGCCGCGTCGGCGAGATCGAACAGCACCGACTCCGTCATCCTGTCATGGAGCAGTGCGGCCGCCGCCCGGGCCTCTTCCGCGGAGGCGCCCGACAGGCGATAGGCCACGCCCCGCTCGAGGCGGAGCACGGCGGACAGTCCGCAGTTGTGTGCGATGTCGGTCGCCTTGCTGGACCAGGGCGAGATGGTCCCGAAGCGCGGGATCACAAGCACGAGCTGGCCGTCGGGATGCGTGGCAGCGCGGTGCGGACCGTAGGTCAGCAGCCGCTCCAGCACCTGCCCCTCATGCTCGCTCAGCGCGCGCTCGAGTTCCGCAAAATGGACGAAATTAGCGCTCAGGTCGCTCAGTGCGGGGACCTCGGCGGCCACCGCCTCGCGCTGCTTTTCGAGCCGGAATCGTGATAGCGCCGGGGCGCCGGGAAGAATCAGGGGCCCACTGACCATGTCGCTCATGCGATGAGGCTCCTTTTGGCCTGCTGGCCGATGCTCGCTCCGCGGGGAGCGCGAATGATACCGGACGCTTTGGCCCTGCTCCACCGCCCCGTCGGCGGCGGCGGCGGAATTATTCGATCCTGTGCCAGTCGAGCCCGCCAGACTGGCCGGCCACTTCGATGTCGGCCTCGCTGCGGCCCAGCCCCTCGGCGAGCGCCACCCGGGCAAGTTCGTCGGTGTTGTTCACCTCGCTGATATGAACCGCGACGATGTGCTGAAGGCGTCCGGGGTCGATACCTGACACCAGTTCCCGGGCCTGGCCGTTGTTCAAATGACCGAGATGACCGACCACGCGCTCCTTGAGCCGACGCGGATAGGGCCCGCTCATCAGCATGTCGACGTCGTGATTGCACTCGATCACGAGCGCGTCGCAGCGTTCGAGCTGCGCCAGGATGTGCCGCGTGACGTGGCCGGTATCCGTCAGAATCCCCAGACGACGCCTGCCGCTCGAAAAAACGTACTGGCAGGGTTCGAGGGCATCGTGGGGAACCGGCATCGGGTGGAGTTCGATGTCCCCGATGGTGAACCGTTCGTGGCAGTTGACGAGACGGAGGTCGGGCACGTCCCGGTCCCGGGCGGCCCGCCAGGTGCCGGCAGTCATCCAGACAGGCGTGCGGTGACGGCGGGCGAAGCGCCCGACGCCGGCGATGTGATCCCCGTGCTCGTGGGTGACGACGATGCCGTCGATATCGGATGGGCGGCGCCCGAGACGTTCGAGGCGCGACTCCGCCTCAGTCACCGAGAAACCGCAGTCGAGCATCAGCGTGGTGGATCCGGCTTCGATCAGCGCCGCGTTGCCCTTGCTGCCGCTGCCGAGGTAGGCAAAGTCCACCTGCGGCGTTACCAGGTACGGAAGCGGCCGGTGTCTACGTGTATGAAGTTCGACCTGGCGTAGTAGCCGACGCCGCCCGCGCGGAGATTGACGGCGGCATCGCGCAGATGACGCGTATCGACGCCGCCGAGGCGG
>Ga0316189_10005722_pt1 | contig 11933 bp, 8 predicted proteins | sample LowCovwburrow_MG_FD_204930 | JGI IMG/M metagenome (GOLD analysis project Ga0316189, IMG submission 204930) | Coastal sediment microbial communities from Maine, United States - Lowes Cove worm burrow | ecosystem: Environmental > Aquatic > Marine > Coastal > Sediment | place: USA: Maine... | reverse complement strand
TATTTTTTCGATATAACTTATCATCTTAAGCAACCTTAGCCTTAGTTTTTAAAAAAGTTTGATTGGGTCCGAGGGCCTTGACGGCATCGGTGACCTCTTTGACAACGGTCACGAACTTAGTGGATTCCGCCGATGAGACCCAAGAGAACTGAATACGGCCGGGTTCGATCCCCATATGTTCCATCAGATTTTGGAACAAGGCGAATTTGCGTCGGGCATAGTAATTACCTTCCAGGTAATGGCATTCACCGGGATGTCACCCGGAGACCCAAACACCGTCTGCGCCTTCACGCAACGCCGCCAGAAAGAATTTGGGATCCATCCGCCCCGTGCAGGGGATGCGGATGACCCGGATGTTGGCAGGATATTCCATCCTGCTGACGCCGGCAAGATCAGCGGCGCCATAGCTGCACCAATTGCACAAAAAAGCCGCAATTTTTGGTTCCCAGTCAGACATTGCTAATTATCTCCTTAATTTAATAAAATCCGCTTTATATTTCTTTCGGCCATATCCCTCAATTTTATATCAGAGGGCAGAAAACAGAGGTCAGATGGCAGAAATTGGAATTCGGAAAATATCAATCAATACTATACGCTTTACCTTATACCCTCTACCCTCAAGCCTATGCTTTACGCCTTATGCCCTGCGCCTTGAGCCCCGTGCCCTTTTTGCTCGCAACCCGCAACCCGATACCCGCAACTCGTATCCCGCAACGCGTAACCCGTACCCCGTCACACCGCCTCACTCAAAGTAAAGATCTGTGAAAAGATCTGATCGTTGTCAAAACCTTTCAATTGGATGGCACCGGAGCGGCAGGATGCCACACACAGTCCACAGCCTTTGCATAAAACCGGATTTATCTGAGCCCTTCCGGTCCAGGGGCCGTCCTCGGCGAAAAATGGCGCCGAATATGGACAAACCGATACGCAAACCCCGCACTGACTGCACATGGCCGGAGCAGTTTCGGCGACCATGCCACTGGTATGAATGGTCTTTTGCGCCAGCAGGGTCATGGCACGTGAGGCCGCCGCACGACCCTGAGCGACGGATTCATCAATGGGTTTGGGGTAATGCGCCAGACCGCAGAGAAAAACGCCGTCGGTAGCAAATTCGGATGGACCGAGTTTGGCATGGCGCTCTACAAAGAAGCCGTCATCGTTTAACGGCACCTTGAAAAAATTGGCCAGTTGTTCATCCCTGTTGGGTATAATCGCCGTGGCCAGACTGAGCAAATCGGTTTCTATCTGCACATCTCGACCAAGAATGGGATCATGGGTATTTACCAGAACCTTACCGTCTTCCAGGACAACCTTCGGTTTGTTGTCGGGGCTGAACCGCATAAAAATCACGCCGGCCGCGCGGGCTTCTTTGTAAAGGTATTCCCGTTCACCGTAGGTTCTAATATCCCGGTAGAGAATAATAATATTCATGTCGGGATTCAGCTTTTTTAATTGCAGTGCGTTGTCAATTGAATGCGTGCAGCAAACCCTTGAACAATAAGGCCGATGGGGTTCTCGAGAGCCGACACACTGGATGAAAACCGCCGTTTTAAGTTTTTTCAAGCCGGGATCTTGATCGATAAATTTTTTGTCCAGTTCCAAGCTGGATAAGATGCGAGGATCATCCCCGTAATGGTATTCGTCCGGTTTTAAGGGCGATGCGCCCGTGGCCATCACAGCAACCCCGAACTCCAGTTCTTCCTTGCTACCATTGTTAGACAAGGTCGCTTCAAAATTTCCGACAAACCCCTCAACCTTGGAAAGGCTGGTGTCCAGATGAACATGGATGTTCTTGTTTTTTTGAACTTCCTCAATCAACCCAGATAGTTTTGGCTGAATGTCTTCGCCGGTCACGGTTTTATAGAGATTTAGGGCCTGGCCGCCAAGCTGAGGGCTGCGTTCTATGATGTGGGTCTCATAGCCTTGATTCGCCAGGCTTTTGGCCGCTGCCATACCGGAGATGCCGCCGCCGATGACCATGGCCGTCTGGTTGACTTCAAGTTCGGCTTCCTTGAGCGGTTCCATCAGGGTCACCTTGGATACGGCCATTCGCACCAGATCCTTTGCTTTTTTGGTGGCGTATTCGGGATTATTTTTGTGAACCCAGGAGTCATGGTTACGAATATTGGCCATTTCAAAAAGGTATTTGTTTAACCCTGCATTAATCAGTGTTTCCTGAAACAATGGTTCATGGGTCTTGGGTGTACAGGCAGCCACCACGACCCGGTTTAATTTTTTCTGTTTGATGATCTGGGACATGGATTCCTGGGTGTCCTGGGAACAGGAATACAAGTTGTCATTGGTATATTCCACATAGGGCAGCGTCTTGGCATATTCGGCCACCGCCGGTACATCGACGACACCGGCGATATTAATACCGCAGCGGCAGACAAATACGCCGACCCGCGGACGTTCATTGGTGACATTGGTTTCCGGGATGATTTCCGGAATTTTGGTTTCGCTGTTACGGGCGGAGCTAAGTATTTCGCCGGCGGCGGCGGCAGCCGCACTGGCGTCCACCACTGCCTGGGGTATGTCTTTGGCACCTTGGAAGGCGCCGCAAACATAAATTCCTTCTTTAGAAGTGGCCACCGGATCAAAAGTGTCGGTCTTGCAGAAATTGCCGGCCGTCATTTCTAGGCCTAAACGCTCGGCCAGCTCGACGGTCTCGGGAGATGTCTGCAATCCGACCGACAGGACGATCATATCGAAGGTTTCCAGTTGTAGCCGGCCGCTTTCATCCACATAACGCACAGACAGATCATCGCTGCCTCTCTGGGGGTCAATGGAATGGACCCGGCTGCGCAGGAAACGAACACCTTGTTTTTCCCGGGCATTGTCGTAAAAGCGTTCGAATTCTTTGCCATGGGTCCGCATATCCATAAAAAAGATAGCGCAATCAAGGTCATCACCAGCGTGCTCCTTGGCGATGACGGCTTCCTTGATGGCATACATGCAGCAGACCGAAGAACAATACGAATTGTCACAGCGGTTTAAATCCCTGGATCCGACGCATTGAAACCAGGCAATCTTTTTGGGCTCATTATGGTCGGAAGGCCGCACAAGATGACCGCCGGTGGGACCCGATGCGGACAAAATCCGCTCCATCTCCATGGAGGTGATGACATTGGGGTGCTTGGAATAGTTGTAGGTATCAAATTTTGATGGATCAAACGGTTCAAAGCCGGGGGCCAAAATGATCGAACCGACATTTAGCTCGATGATCTCATCCTGCATGGAATGGTCAATGGCATCCACCCCGCAGAAATCAACACAGATTTTACAGCCGCCGGTTTTGAAATGAATGCACGTGCTGCGATCGATAGCCGGTGTGTTGGGGACTGCCTGGGCATAGGGCACATATACCGGTTTGCGGCCCATCAAGCCCGAATCATATTCAGATGGGATGGGTTCAGTTTCGAGAAAGGTATGCTGATGTTTGATCTTATCCAGGGTGATGTGGCCGGTGGGACACACCGATGCGCAGGCGCCACAGGCGATGCAAGCCTCGGTTTGGATGTGAAATGGCGTGTCCACCTTCATGTCGACACCACGCCCGGTTAAGCTAATGGCGTTGGCTCCCATTTTTTCGCAGGTGCGCACACATAAACCGCAGAGAATACAGGTATCATTCTCTTTCTCAAAACGGGGTTCCTGGATCCCATATTTCTCGGCCATTTCCTGCAACAGAGGGACTTCCGGACAGCGGGCCAGCAGCAACTCAACAATCAACTTGCGGCCTTGATGAACGCCTTCAGAGTCGGTGTTGATTTCCATGCCTTCCCATATTGGATAATTGCAGGCGGTAACATAGCGCGTGCGGCGACCGTCAAAGAGTTCCACCGTACACAGCCGGCACATGCCTGCCGGCTCCAGCGCTTTATGGTGGCAAAGGGTCGGTATGTCCACACCGAATTTTTCCGCCACCTGGAGGATGTACTGTCCCTCTTCGCCCTGGACTTTTTTGCCATTGAGTTTGAAAGTTATCATCTCTGTTTTCCCTTTATACGTTAAGCTTCAGTTGCATAATAAGGCAACTATTGTACAAGAATCGCATCGAATTTACAGGCATCATAGCAAATACCGCATTTGATGCATTTGTCTTGGTGCAGCTCATGGAGTTTTTTCTTTTCACCGCTGATGGCTTCCTGGGGGCATTTACGCGCGCAGACGTGACACCCGGTACAGGCTTCGGAATCAATTTCATAGTGAAATAAGGGCTTGCATACTCCGGCGGAACATTTTTTTTCCCGGATATGAGCTTCGTACTCCCGACGAAAATAAAGGATGGTGGTTAACACCGGATTGGGTGCCGAAGTTCCCAGCCCGCACAATGAAAACTTTTGCAGCATGCTGCCCAATTCTTCCAGTAGTTCGATGTCTCCCTCTTTGCCTCTCCCCTCGCATATGTTGTTCAACACGGCGAGCATCTGCTTAATCCCTTCACGGCAAGGGTTACATTGACCACAGGACTCCTCTTTTAGGAAATCCAAGAAATATCTGGCGACATCCACCATGCAGGTGTCCTGGTCCATGACGATCATTCCACCGGAACCCATAATGGAACCGACTTCGGTCAGTTTTTGATAATCCACCGGCAAATCCAAAAATCTTTCCGGGATACAGCCGCCTGAGGGCCCACCGGTCTGCACGGCTTTAAAGGATTTCTTTTTTGGAACACCGCCCCCGATATCAAACACGATCTCTCTGAGAGAAATTCCCATGGGGACCTCCACCAGCCCCGTATTTTTGACCTTGCCCACCAGGCTGAAGGCTTTGGTACCCTTGCTATGCTCGGTGCCCAGGCCGGCAAACCATCTCGCCCCTTTTAGAATGATGGCCGGAACATTGGCATAGGTTTCCACATTATTAAGGTTGGAAGGGTTGTCTCGAAAGCCTTTTTCTACGGTATGGACATATTTAGCCCGCGGTCTGCCAACATTGCCTTCCAATGAGGCCATCAAGGCGGTGGACTCACCGCAGACAAAGGCACCGGCTCCGGTCGATATTTTGATGTGAAAATTAAAATCCGTTCCGGCTATGTTGTCACCCAGCAATCCGTATTTTTCGGCATCCTTTAGGGCGGTAACCAGTCTTTTGACGGCCAGAGGATACTCATTGCGGACATAGATGGATCCCTGGCTGGAACCAATAGCTCTTGCAGCGATCAACATACCCTCAATGACGCTATGAGGATCGCCTTCCAATATGCTCCTGTCCATATAGGCGCCTGGGTCGCCCTCATCTGCGTTACAGATGATATACCGATCTCCCTTCTGCCGGGCGCATGTCGCCCACTTGATTCCGGTTGGAAATCCACCGCCCCCGCGTCCCCGGAGTCCGGAGTCTTTTATGATCCCGATAATGTCGCCGGGATCGATTTCATGCAATGTTTGAATTAAAGCCTGATATCCTCGTTTGGCGATGTATTCGTCAATATTGTCAGGATCGATATATCCGCAATTGCGCAGAGCGATCTTCACCTGTTTGTTGTAAAAAGGAATGTCTTCCAAAAATGGAATGTCTTTTACGGGTGTGACCTCTGCGAGGGGGTTGTCGATTTTTTCCTCCAAAACACAGCGGGGATCCCGCATCTGACCGAGAATCCATTTTTTCTTGAAATCACCGTCCAAATATCCCTGGATGGTATCGGCGATTTTGTCGGCGGTGATATGTTTGTATATTACCCGGGGTTTATCGTAACCCAGAATTTCAACCAACGGCTCTTCTTCGCAAAAACCAATACAGCCGGTTTGGCAAACCTGAATGCCCGAACCGGCGGGATAGATCTCCCGTGCTCGTTCAAATGAATCCTGAGCGCCGGCTGCAATACCGCATGATGCCATGCCGATGTTCACCTTAACGGCGTCCGGCCGGTACAGTCTCTGTTGATATTGTCGGCATATTTTTTCTAAGTCTTCGGCAGACTGGATTTTCATGGTTTGTTGCCTCGCAGAATTTTTTTATTCATATTGATCTAAAACTTGCTGGGCATCACCGGGGGCCAAGCGTCCGTGCATATCCTCGTTTATTTTAACCACTGGTCCTAAACTGCAGCAGCCGATACAGCGCACGGAGGCCAGGGTAAAGCGCTTATCGTCCGTAGTTTGACCGTTGGTGATACCAAGAAAATTTTCAATTCTTTCATTCACCCGTTCCGCCCCTCTGACATGACAGGCCGTCCCCAGACAGACGGATACAATGTTACGACCCCTGGGCTCGAGGCTGAACGTACTGTAGAAGGTGGCGACGCCATAAATCTTGCTATAGGGAACAAAAATTTTGGCTGCAAGATATGCGAGCGCCGGTTGGGGTAAATAGTTGTAGCGCTTTTGAATCGCCTGAAGGATCATAATCAGATTTTCTTTGTCACTGTTGAATTCCTCTTCGATAATCGAATCCAACTCCATGTAGTCGATCTGTTCGTTTTGATCGGCTGTTTGTACTGCTGCCTTATTCATTCGAAAATCTCCTTTTGACCATAGAGACGACAAAGACATTAATGCTTCTGCTGATAACCATTATTTATTAAAAAAGTCTGACCATTACCCCGCCGGTGCATTTTGGAGGACCACGGGGCAATTTTCGACACATGCACCGCATCCGGTACAGCGGTCTTCGATAATAGTGCGGGCGCGTTTTTTGACTTTGACCTTGAAATTTCCGGGGGAGCCTTCTACACTCTCAAGGTCCGCATAGGTGATCAGTTCAATGTTTAAGTGCCGGCCGACCTCGACCAGTTTCGGTGAGATAATTCACATGGCACAATCATTGGTGGGAAATGTCTTGTCCAGTTGTGACATCACGCCCCCAATGGAGGGTGATTTTTCCAGCAGGTATACATAATAGCCGGAATTGGCTAAATCAACTGCGGACTGCATTCCGGCAATTCCGCCGCCGACAACCAGTACTGAACCTTTTACATCTTTTGCCATTGTCTCAGTCTCCTGATAGGTAAGTTGGCCTCAATGCTGAACGGCTTGATTTTAAATTCGATGTATGGATTTTTTTCGTTAAAAATCAATATTTTATTCGATCCATTTGGTTTGCTGATATTTATCACAGCCAAATGACAAAAAGGTGAGAAAATACCTTTTTAAGCGGTAGTTGTCAATAGAATTTGCGATTTTTTGTGGATTGAACAGAATGTAAGATATTAGCGGCGCCTCTGGCCGCTAGCGTCCAGTCTGATCGAGAAAGAAACCTCAGGGCTCGGTTTCGAAATCGGCCGTTGTTGGGTTTCGCATTTGGCAATACCACCGGAAAAATGTAGGTTGGGTTGAGTGCAACGAAACCCAACAAAGCCTGGAGTAGGCTCAACCCAACCTACAAAATGCAACGTGGCCCAGGATAGAACCAGCGCCAACTTTTGAAATGAAGTTCCATAAAAAAATCCCGATCGTACCCAGGATCAGGATTTTTATTAAAGGAATGGCGGAATTGTTTTAGGCTGCGAGTTTGAAAGCTTGGTCCGTTACGGTGCGGATCTCGTTCGGAGTAAACGGTTTTGGCAGGTAATCGATGGCACCCATCCGGGCACTTTCAACGGCTGTCTCGATGCTGGCATAGCCGGTGATGATAATGACTTTTGTTTCAGGATTCCTGTCACGAACCGCTTTTAAAAGTTCGAGCCCGCGTACCCCGGGAATCTTGAGATCCAGTAGCACGAGCTTATAGGGTTTTGCCTGAATTTTTTCGAGGGCTTCATTTTTCGTGACGGCCTGATCCACATGGTAGCCCTTCTTCGCAAGAATTTTGCGTATATTGTTATTGACGGCAACTTCGTCGTCAATCACCAGGATATTTTTAAAGACAGGCTCCCGGGCATGTTCCCGCTCCGCCGGCATAGGCCTATCCGGTTGCGCCATTCTGCGGGTGACCTCTTTTTTCAGCTCTTCGTAGGGGGTCACGACCAGATCTTCATGGTGCAGTTTCAGGACGTATTCAGCGCCGGTGACGGCGCTGACTTCCTCATAATCGAAAGGCTGGTCAATGCCGATAAGCTTTTTGGAATCGAAGCCTTTTGCTTTTTTGGCTTTGCCTTTTTTGGCCTTTTTGCGAGGGCATTCCGCGGTTTTAGTACCGGCCTTGCAAGTGGCGCCTAGCTTTTGGAAAATGTCGCAAACCATACTGCCAACTTCGCAGTAATTTTCCAGGGATTCAGGGACCGTGACTTCTACAACCGGTGTATCCGAACGCGTGAGCTGTCGGGTATATTCGTTGCCGGTATATTTTGCGACTTCATCTCTGTCAAACGGCATGTCAACGTCGATGGTAACCTTTTCTTTGGCATTTATTTGGGCGAAATTTTTCTTGAGTTCCTCATATGGAAGGAAGGTCACCCCTTCCTGATGCAGATTATGGACGTATTCGGGACCTGTAATCGACACCACCTCATCATAGTTGAACGGCTGATCGATACCGATTAGTTTGGCGGCATCAAAGCTCTTGTCCTTTTTAGCGGCCTTAACCTTTTTGGCTTTTTTCTGAGGGCATTCGGCAGTCTTGACGCCGGCTTTACAGGTGGCACCCAGTTTTTTGAAAATATCACAGACCATAATGCCGACCTCGCAGAAATTTTCAAGCGGTTCGGATATTTTTACTTCCACAATTGGCATATCCGAGCGTCCCAGCATGGCGGCATAGTCTTCACCAACAGCTTTGGCCACCTCTTCGGTCTCAAAGGGCATGTCAATATCGATGACGTCAATTGCCTCTTTTTCAGCCTCGGTGGACGGGGCTTCAGCCAGTTTGCCGGATAGCGCTTGCTCTACAGTGGTTCTGAGTTCATCCGGTGTGAAGGGCTTGGGGATGTAATCCAGGGCTCCCAGTTGGATGGCCTTCATGGCGGTATCGGTGGCGGCATAGGCGGTCATCATGATCGCTTTGGTCAACGGCCATTCTTTTTTTACCATTTTGAGCAGTTCAAGGCCGTTTTTGCCCGGCATCACGATATCGGAAATCAGAAGCGAGTAACTGTCCGCGGCCATTTTGTCCAAGGCTTCCTGGGCGCTCAACACGTGGGTGACGTCATAATCATTTTTGGAAAGAATTTTGGCGACGTTTAGACAGATCTGCTTTTCATCATCGACCACGATGATTTTGGCGGGTGCTTCCATATTTTCCTCCTCATTTATTTTTTTACTAGAGACGAGAAAGTTGTTTATTTATTTAATTGATCTATGGTTGATCTATCTTTGTTTAAAGCAGATTTCATGCCAGTAATTAAATTGTCCTGTAACATACCGAAATATATAAATATATTGTCTTTCTTGTAGTGTCACTGCAATGGGTAGTGTATAAAAGAAATATATAAATTTAGCGGAGCTTATGTTCATCACACGCGCTTGGATGTTAAAGTCAGGTTTGAACCTTCAGGCCGGAATTTTGAATAAGTGTTCGATATTTATAAGAAATACTTATTTTAAATCGAGTTGGCGTAATACAGCAGGAATTGTTGGAGGAAATTGGATGAGTCTTGATGGGTGTATAAATAATTTATACAGTGAATTATTTTTAGATACAAATAAAACGAAAGATTTGGAGACTTTTATTGCTGGGGCTGATTGCGCTGTTGAGTTGTGATGCCGTATTTTTTCATTAGGTTATGAAAATTACTGCGCTGTAATCCGACGCTTTGGGCAGCCTGGGTAACATTCCAGCTATTTTTCTCCAGTGCTTTCAAAATGAACTTCTCCTCGACTTTGCGTACGGCCTTCTGACGGATTTCCTTCTTGATGCGTTTCAACTCTTCATTGGTTGAGGGAATATTTTCCAGCAACTGCTCAATATCGCTCATATCCCCCGGCAGCGGCAGATCGTTCAGTGAAATTTGACCGCCTTCACACATTATTGTCGCCCGTTCTATTGTATTTCGCAATTGCCGGACATTTCCGGGCCAGTCATATTCCGTTAAACGGGCTACGGTTTCGTTGTCAAAGCCCTTGATATGCTTGCCCATATTTTCACTAAACTGATTCAGGAAATGATAGGCAATCGGCAAAATGTCCATTTTTCGCTCTTTTAACAGCGGCAGCAAAATCGGATAGACATCGATGCGATAATAAAAATCTTCCCGGAAAGAACCGCCGACCACCATTTCCTGTAAATTTTTATTGGTTGCGAAAATCAAGCGGATGTTAACCTGCGAAGGCCTGCGGGCGCCCAAAGGGATAAATTCACGGGTTTCTATAAATCGCAACAGTTTGCCTTGAACCTCAAGGCTGATATTGCTGATTTCATCGAGAAAAATCGTTCCGCCATCCGCTAATTTGAAAATGCCTTCTTTATCTTTATCGGCTCCGGTGAAGGCACCTTTCATGTAACCGAACAATTCGCTTTCCAGCAAATTGCTCGACAATGTACCGCAGTCCACTGCAAAGAAGACCGCTTTGCTCCTGCGACTATTGGCATGCACGGCTCTGGCCACCAATTCTTTACCGGTTCCGCTTTCACCGTGTACAAGAACTGTGGAATCGGTGGGTGCCACTTTCTGGATCATGGAAATGACCCGTTTTAATTTCGGGCTGTTACCGATAAGCTGGTGTGAAAGGGGCGTACCTTTTTTTATTTTTTGCTGAAGTCTTCGATTTTGAGACCGAATCTCTCTTTCCGCCACCGCCTGGCGGACGATGGCTCGCAATTCATCCGGCGTAAACGGTTTGGGAAGGTAATCCAGGGCACCCATTTTCATGACTTCAACGGCCGAGGAAACACTGGCATAGCCGGTTATCACGATCACAAGCGTGTCGGGATAAGCGTCTTTTACCCGGCGCAGAACCTCCATACCACCTAAACTGCTCATTTTCAAATCGGTGATGATGATATCAAACGGTTCGGCATCCATCATTTTTAAGGCATCATAGCCGTTTAAAACATATTCGACCTCGTAATCCAGCTTTGCCAATACCTTGGTACAGCTTCGGCAAATATTGAGTTCGTCATCGACGATCAGGATGCGAGGGCGATCATGCGGCAATGTCTTCTCCAGGTGTCATCGGAAGTTTAATTGTAAACGTGGTGCCCTGGCCTGATTGGCTGTCAACATCGATGGTGCCGTTGTGCTGTTCGATAATCCCGTGGGTGATGGCCAATCCGAGGCCATTGCCATTATCTTTGGTCGTATAAAACGGATCAAAAATCCGGACCAGGTCTGTTTCGCTAATCCCTTCTCCGGTGTCACTGACGGCAATCTCGATGGCTCTCTGCTGTGGCTTGCAGGCGGTGGAAATCGATATGGTTCCTCCGGCATCGGTGGCTTCGACGGCGTTGATAATCAAATTCATGATGGACTGTTGGATCTGGCCCTTATCCAATTGAACGGAAGGTATCCCTGCGCCCGGTTCGAAACTTAAGGTCAAATCCTTAAAGGCTGCCTGTTTGTTGGTTAAAACAACACTCTCATTAACGACGTCATTGATATCACACGGTTTCCTGGCGGGTGTCGATTGACGGGCAAAATCGAGCAGGCTGGAAACAATTTTCCGGCAACGAAGGGTTTCTTTAGTTATTGTTTCCAGTTCCTCATAATTTGGATCCTGGGGATCAAGTTCCTCCTGGATCAGCATGGCGGTGGTCAAAATTGTCGTCAGGGGGTTGTTGATTTCATGGGCAACACCGGCCGACAGACGTCCGACAGAAGCCAGCTTTTCCTGCTGCATCATGGCTTTTTGAACATTGATATCCTTGGTGATGTCTCTGGATATTTCAATGGCACCGATAGCCTCACCATTTTCGAGCAGCGGGTAGGTAGAAATGGAGTAGTAAATTTTCTTTTTATCTCTATTCAGATGAATGTGGGTGGTTTGGGACGGCTTTTCCGTCTTCATGGTTTCTATCAATGGGCAGGGATGATGCTTCCCTGAACAGGGTAGGTCCTGGTGATGGGTAATTTCGTAACAGTAACGTCCGATGACATCTTTGCGTTGAAGACC
>Ga0316189_10005721_pt1 | contig 11934 bp, 15 predicted proteins | sample LowCovwburrow_MG_FD_204930 | JGI IMG/M metagenome (GOLD analysis project Ga0316189, IMG submission 204930) | Coastal sediment microbial communities from Maine, United States - Lowes Cove worm burrow | ecosystem: Environmental > Aquatic > Marine > Coastal > Sediment | place: USA: Maine... | reverse complement strand
CCCATGTGGCCCAACTCCGTAACCGGTACCGCGCCAAACGAGACCTTTTCGTGGGACTCCTACGCGGTGCATTCGGCGACCAACTCAATTTCGCTGTTCCCGATGGCGGGATGTTCCTTTGGGCAGAAGATAAGGGTGGCTTCGACACCGCTCCCTGGCTCGTCAGGTCGTTGGAGGAGGGCGTGTGTTTCGTGCCCGGGCAGGCATTTGCGGTCGACAGCGACCTCAGGAGATTCCTGCGACTCAGTTTCGTCACGGCCACGGAGGCCGACCTAGCCGCTGCTGTAGGCAGACTCGCTCACGCCTACTAGCAGGCCCATTTAGGGAGCGACCTGAGCTCTCCGTCAGATAAAGAGCGGCCGCCTCCACCACACCAACCAGCTACGAACCGGTGGGCCAGTAAAAACTGAACGAGACCAACTCGACCCCAACCCGGTGTTGACCTCAGCCACGACCTTGGCAGCCAACCCCAGCAGGATTCAGCACCGTCTATCAAATCTTAGGCATCGTAGATTTCGATGTGGCGGTTCATGGCGTTGGCGACCTGTGCGATGTGGGAGCGGTTCGAGGTGACAACGGCGTCGTTTCGGCGGAGGGCTCCTTCGACCACGGCGACGTCAACGATGTCGTTGAGCCCGCTTTGCCCGATCATTACACCAACTTGTTTGGCCTGTGTTTTGGTGAAGTCCTCAATTCGGCATCCCTTGAGCATGCGGGAGAGGTGGTGTTGCTGGCTGCCCCTCCAAACCTCGCCTAGGGATCCGGCGGGCACGGTTGGGGTGATGCCGCGGGTTAAAGCGGCCCGATGCAAGGCCCACATGAGCCGATTGTTTCTCTCGGCGGCGATGAGGGCGCCAGTGTCGTAGGTCAACCCTGGTTCGTTCACGCGGTTTCAGCCACGGCCGGTCCGAGAAGTCGGTCGAGCAAGGCTTCGCCTGCAGCGCGCTCGGCTGGGCTGAGTGGCCCCGCCTCAGCCTCCCACTCGACCACTCCTCGTAGTCCCTCACGTAGCAATAACTGGTGTTCTGCGGCATTGGCTAGCCAACCAGAGAACGACACTCCGTCCTCCCTCGCGGCCTGCTGCACACGCTCGGCGACCGAGTCGTCGATAGAAATGGAGCGCTTCGATACAGCCATGGTTTAGATGGTAGCACCACAGGTGCTACCGAACAACGGGTTTGACGCCGATGGGGCGTACCCAAAGGCCTGCTAGCCGTTGAGCACCACCAGGACAGCCTCGTGAAGTTCTGGGGTGGCGGCGGCAACCACATATCCCCCAGCGGCAGCGGATTTGCCCGCCAGGTCGCTCACCACCGCGCCCGCTTGTTCCAATACCGGGATCAGGGGTGAGATGTCGTATCGCTGCAACTGGTTTTCCACTACCAGATCGATCCAGCCCGCGGCAAGGGCCCCATAGTTGAAACAGTCGCCCCCATACCGGGCCATTTTGGTGGCCGCCTCCAACTGGGCGAACCTGTCGGCTTCCGAACCTGGGGTGAACATCGACGGATGGGTGGAGTACAGCATGGCGTCAGCCAGCGAGGTGGTCGTTCGGGTGCGAAGGCGCTGGCGCGAACCTTCCCGAGCCTGGAAGTACGCCCCCGATCCGGCAGCAAAATACAGCTCATCGATCGACGGCTGATACATCCACCCGGCGATCGGTTGCTCGTTGTACTCCAGGCCCACCAACGTGCCCCAGGTGGGTTGACCGGTGATAAACGCTCGGGTTCCATCGATCGGGTCGATTACCCACCGGTAGGGGCCGTCACCTGATTCACCGCGTTCTTCTCCGAGGATGGCGTCGTCGGGGAAAAGTTCGCTCAGCCCCGCACGGAGCGCATCTTCGACCGCCCGATCGGCAGCAGTAACCGGATCGAATCCAGCGCCGCTGGCCTGCTCGACCTTATTCTCCACCGACATCGTTTGGCGAAACCACCGGAGCGAAAGCTGGCTGGCCGAACGAACCAGTTCCCCCACCTGATCGGCCAGGGCACGGCTGTGCAGCGGATGGTTGAGGTAATCAGGCGTGGGCGAAGCCATGGTTATTCGTGGTCCGGGCCTTCAGGCTCGACGTCGCCTTCGTTGTCGTCGTCGGCGGTGAGGAGTTTGATGCCCATCTGTGCGTCGTAGAGGTGGTGATAGCCCTCGTGGTAGGCGTAGAAGCCTGCCTCTTCGATAGTGAGCGAACTCCCATCTCGACGGTGCCCGTTTCGGTCCCAGGTGCCGTCCCCGGCTTTGTCGTAAAACGTGGCCAGTTTGCCGGCATTGGTGGCCAGTTTGTAGGCCACCGAACCAGGGTCTTCGTCGGCGTAGTCGGCGGCGGCGGCCTCGTGATCCCAAGCCGGGAACTCAGGGTCGTTCTTCTTCACCATCAAGACCAGGCGGTCGTGAAAGAGTTCGAACACATCGCGCACATGAGCCCCGTATTCCAGCGCCGACCATGCTTCGCCCGATGTGCCGTCGTGGAACGGGGGACGAACATGTACGATGTCGCCTCGTCCTAACATGGTGCGCCAGTCGGCGGCCAGAAGCCGAAAGCGCTGCCCCAATTCCGACCGATCAATCTCGGTGGTGTCGAGTTCACATTGGGGGCAGACGGTTACAAGCACCTTGTCACCCTATCCGAGCTTCCGTTTCTTCGGGGGACCGGAGGGTGCTGGTCGGCCACCGACACGAAGTTCAACCACCACCGTGAGGCCACCGTCCGGTGTGTCTTGGAGGGTGAGCTGGCCGCCGCTGGCCGCCGCCAGGTTCTCGGCGATGGCCAAGCCAAGCCCGGTGCCGGGCGCCGTCTGGTCGGCGCGCCAGAAACGTTGAAGCGCGTTCTTTTTGTCGACGTCGGAGAGGCCGGGGCCATGGTCGCAGATCACAACCTTGGCTCCGCCTGGGGATACTTCGACAGAAACCTCAACGGTTTGGCCCACCGGTGTCATACGAATGGCGTTGTCGATCGTGTTGTCCAGTATCTGTTCCACCGCTCCCGGTATGGCATTGGCCGTGACACGATCATTGGGGGATCGAAAGATGAGGCGAACGCCTTCGTCGACAGCCACCGCCGTCCAGGTGTCAACCCGGTCGGCCACGATCGGCACGAGATCCAGTTCTTGGATTGGAGCATGTTGTTCCGCCCGAGCGAGCCGAAGCAGATCGTTCACCAGGGTGCTGAGCCGTTCGATCTCGATGATCGCGGCCTCGACTTCCGCTACTTTGGCTGGGCTTTGTAGTTGTGTCTCAAGGTTCTCGAACCGGAGGCGCAGGGCCGTAAGTGGGGTGCGGAGCTGGTGAGAGGCATCGCCGACGAACGCCTTCTGCGCCGAGATGAGTTGATCGAGCCTGCTCGCCATGGTGTTCATCGCGGTTCCGAGGTCGACCAGTTCGGGGGGAGCGTCAACATCGATTTCAGCCGCAGCGAGGTCTCCGTCGGCGAAGCGGCGAGCCACCTCCTGCAATTCGCGGACGGGTTTGGTGACGGACCTAGCAATGGTCCACCCAATTCCGAGAATCGCCCCCAGGATCACAACGGCGACCCCGACAAGCCCGACCCAAAAACGCTGGATACGTTCGGTGACCTCGTGGGCATCGACGGTGAGCCGAAGCGCTCCGTGCACCGTTCCCCCGGATGCGACCGGTACAGACACATAAAGCAGATCCCGGTCGAGGGTTTCCGAGCGACGGATGCCCGCCGACCGGTTTCCCGAGAGGGCGACAGCGATCTCAGGACGGGTGGAGAAATCACGACTTGGTTGCGCATCGGTGTCAAGAACCGAGATCCCGTCGGGGTCGACGAGCACTACTCGTGCGTTGGTGCGGGCAGCGTAGTCATCGGCGGGCACCGGGTCGGGTTCGAAACCGAGATGCAAGACATCCTCGTAAAACGAGGCCAGGACCACGGCGTCTCGCTCGGCGTAATTGATAAACCGTTCTTCCTCCCGCTGGCTGTAGAAAATCGCCAGCGGTATTTCGAAGATTACCAGCACAAGCAGGGTGATGACCAAGTAGCTGATAACAACACGCTTCGTCATGTTTCTCCCTGGCCTCCGCTCAGTCGAAAGCCAACACCCCGTATGGTTTCAATTCGGTCGGCCCCGATCTTCTTTCGGAGGGAGGCGATGTGGACGTCGAGAGTTTTTGTTGATCCCCAGAAGTTCTCATCCCAAACTTTCTCGAGGAGATATTCGCGTGTCATGACCGCACCGGGATCAGATGCAAGCTCCGCCACCAAATCGAATTCTTTGGGGGTTAACGCCACCGGTTGCTCCTCAACGGTCACCGTCCGAGTGCGACGATCAACTCGTAACCCTGAGCAGTTCGTTTCGGCTGCTTCGGCCACACTGTTTTCCGGCTGAGCGCTGCGGCGGAGAACCGCCCGGATTCGGGCAACAAGTTCACGGAAACCGAACGGCTTTACCACATAGTCGTCGGCTCCGAGTTCGAGCAGCATCACTCGGTCTATCTCATCACCCCGGGCGGTCACCACAATAATAGGGACTGACGATCGGTCACGGAGCTCACGACAAACAACCCGTCCATCAAGGTCGGGAAGGCCGAGGTCGAGCAAAACCAGGTCTGCCGGGTCGGCCGCCAAGGCTTCGGCCCCGGTGGAGGCAAGCTCAACTTCGAATCCCTCACGGATTAGCCCCGTACAGAGCGGTTCGCTGATGCTTGGGTCGTCTTCGATGAGCAGTAAACGCACCTGTCCAGGATCGCACCCTCCAAGGTATCTGGGGTGCATCGGCCAATACTTTGCCGAATCTTTACCCTCGGATAACGGAACCTTTTGCTCGTAGGGCGTAGCTTTACCCTGCCGGCCACCAATGAGACGAACACCGGCCGGAAGCACGGTTTTACCAAACCCTAACCTGGACTTGGCCGTCGGCTAACAGTGGGTTTCGTACGGTAGAGGCAACACCCGAAACCTCGCACCACGACCTCGCACTACAAGGAGTATGACCACAATGATTCGCAAAACTGCGGTGATGACCGCCGCCTCCCTTACCGGCATCATTCTCACCGGCGGAGTCGCCGTTGGAGCCAACATCGGCATCCTTCAGGCAGCAGACAATAATTCGCTCGGGAGCCTCTCAGCCGAAGCGCCCATCGCTTCGTCATACCCCGAATCGACAACCAGGCAGACGCCGTTTGTCGAGACCTCAGATTCGAACGGCCCCAGCCAACGCTTCACGGTTGACGTCGCTGGCATGGTCGACGTGCGCTCCGGCGACGATGTGCTCCTCCTCACGTCGGTCGACGCCAACCCGGGTTGGTCTTGGGAAGAGACGGGCACCGATGGCAACTCGGTCGCGGTGATATTCACCTCCAAGACCGACACCCTTGCGTTCTTAGCCACACTCAACGACGACGGAACGATTAGTGCCAGCGTTGATCGGCCACGTTTCATCGCCGACCCAAACCAATCACAAGATGCTGACTCGTCACGTCACTCGCACGACGACGAACACGACGACGAACACGACGACGACGACGAACACGACGACGATCACCACGACGACGACGATCACGAAGAACACGAAGGCAGAGACCACGATGACTAACGTCATTGGGCATCTCGCCCGCCTACGAACGTCAGCGAGCAAGACACCGCGCCTTTCGACACACCATCGTGCAACCGGGATACCCTCCCCCGGTTGCGCCCCAAGGGTGGCGGCGACAAGAGGCTTCCTCCGCCGAGGACGCCGTCGCCGCCACCCCGCCCTCGGGGCTCGAATCCTGTCGATGGGCGTAAGTGTGGCCGCGATGTTCGGGATTGTTGCTGCCCTCGGTCTCCAGAAACCGCCAGCCCCTGCCATTCCCGAAACTCCGACGTCCCCTGGGCCGACAAGTCTGGTGATCGACCCATCGGCCGCTGCTGCCACCTCGGTCACCGTGTCGGAGTTCTCCCCCCAGCCGATCACGTTGACGGCCACGCCAATCATTCGTGCCGCACCACCTGCGCCTTCCCAGGCGACCCGAGCACCAGCGGCACGGACCAATGGCAGTCGCTAACTTTCACGTTCGATCGATGGCAAGCGCCGTGCAGATAATCGTTGTCGACGGCCCGCCCGATGCCGAAGCTCTCGCCCGTGCGTTGCTCGACGAACTCGAATCACGGTGGAGCCGCTTCATCGAAACCAGCGATATTTCGCGCCTGAATCTGGCCGCAGGGCGACCAATCCATGTTGCGCCGACCACGGTCGCGTTGCTGGAGAAGATCGCCGACGCATACGAGATCACGGGCGGACGTTTCGACCCAACCGTACTCCCGGCGTTGGTCGACGCCGGATACCTCACCAGCATCGACGACCCGGTCGCCCACACGTCACTCCCCGACAGCGCCACCTTCGCCCCACACCGAGGGTTCTCATTTACTCATCTGTTGCTGGACGGTGGTTGCTGTATCACCCTGCCCGAAGGCATGGCCATCGACGCCGGAGGGCTCGGCAAGGGATTGGCCGCTGACCTTGTGGTGGCAGAACTGCTGGGCCGTGGAGCCCGAGGGGCACTGGTCAGCGTCGGCGGGGACCTCGCCGCTGCTGGCCATCCCCCAGAGTCTGATGGATGGCGCCTCGACGTGGAGCACCCATTCTGCCCCACTCGGGTTCTCGCTCGCATCATGTTTAGCGGTGGCGGTGTTGCGACGTCGAGCACTCGTATCCGCCGGTGGAGCAACAACGGGGAACAGCATCACCTCATCGACCCGACGACGGGAAAACCTTCCCAGTCTGATCTGGTGGCCGTGACCGTCATCGGATCGTGCGGCTGGGAAGCCGAGGCCCACGCCACCGCCCTCTTGCTCGGTGGCAGCGCCGATTTCGCCCCCTACACCACCGCCAACCAGATCGAAGCGGTCGCAACCGCCATCGACGGCACAACAGTTGCGACCAATGCATTATCTGACCTCGTGCCGAAGGAGGTAACGACACCGTGAACGCACAAGTCTGGTGGCACCTCGCCCGAGCATCCGGTATTGTCGGCTGGCTCCTTCTTTCGTCCAGTGTGATGTGCGGCATTCTCACTCCAGCCAAGCTTTCTGACCGGCAACGACCAGCCTGGTTCCTTGATCTGCATCGGTGGCTGGCTGGCCTCACGCTCGGCTTCGTCGCCATCCACCTCATTGCCCTTTTCGCCGATAGCTACGTCGAATTCAGCATCATCGACTTGTTCATACCTTTCGCTTCAGACTGGAAACCGTTTCCGGTCGCGCTGGGTGTGCTGGCAACTTGGCTGCTCGTCGTGATCCAAACCACCTCCCTGGCGATGAAACGTCTCCCGCGACGATTTTGGCGCTCCATCCATCTCACAAGTTATGCCGCTTTCTTTCTCACCAGCCTTCACGGCACCCTTTCGGGCACCGACGCCACCAACCCGCTCTACCAGTTCACGTCGATCATGGCGCTCGCCGCGGTCATTTTCGCCACCGCGTTCCGAGTAACGACTCGCCGAAGGCGACCACCCCGAGGGCCCAAACCGATAACCTGACCCTGGGTATCGGGACCTATCACCTTCGGGGTGCGACCCGGGATCCACGCCAACCCGTCATCAAATCGAGCTAGTGTTCGGTTCAACCCGCCAACCAGGAACTATGACTACCACCACCACGAACCCGCCCTCCCGTTCTCCCCTGCTTGTGCCGGGGGCCCTGATCGGGGCAGCTGTGGCTTTCGTGGTAGCCCTGATCGCCGCCATTTGGACCAACAACGAAGAGGGGCTGTCGATCTGGGCGGCCATCGTGCTTGGGGTGGTGGAGGGGCTCACCGAATACTTGCCGGTTAGCTCCACCGGCCACCTGCTGGTTACCAACGAAATCCTCGGCATCGGCCAAACCCCTGAGGCCGAAACCTCCCTGGAGGCGTACGCGATCTGCATCCAGGCGGGCGCCATCCTGGCGGTGCTGGTGGTGTACCAGGCCCGCATTCGCCAAATGATTGACGGCATCCTGGGCCGAAGCGATGAGGGGCGCCATGTGCTGATCGCCGTGATCGGAGCGTTCATCCCCACCGCCATTATCGGACTGGCACTCAAAGACGTGGTTCGCGACCGTCTCTTTGGCCCTACGCCCATCGCCTTTGCGTGGCTCGTCGGGGGCATCATCATTTTGGTGCTCGTTCGCACCCGGGTCTTGGAACGCGGCGGAGCAGCCCTCAACCAGATCACGGCCCGTCAAGCGGTGCTCATCGGGATCGGGCAAGCCATTGCCCTGTGGCCGGGTGTGAGCCGAAGCTTGGTCACCATCATCATTGGTGTGCTGGTTGGCCTTTCGCTGGCGGCAGCGGTGGAGTTCAGCTTCCTTCTTGGCCTCGTCACCTTGTCGGCGGCCACCGTGCTCACCGCCTACTCCGATGGTGAACTGCTCGTTTCCACCTTCGGGGTGGTCACCCCTCTCGTCGGCCTGGTCGTGGCGTTCGTGTCGGCGGTGATATCCGTGCGGTGGATGGTGTCATGGCTCCAACGGAAAGGCCTTGCTATCTTCGGGTATTACCGAATTGTGATTGGAATTGTGGCCTTTGCCGCAATTGGGGCGGGCTGGCTTTAGCCTCGAGAGCCACACTGGGCAATAATGTCGCCATGGACCTCGCGGTACTGGCGGAACGGGCACCCAACGAGCGACGTGTGGCGATCACGCCCAGCTCGGTCAAAGATCTCACCGATCGCGGCCATCAGGTAGCAGTAGAAGAAGGGGCGGGCGCCAAGGCTGGCTTTTCTGACGCCCAGTACCAGGAGGCCGGGGCAAAAGTTGGAGCGTTCGAAGACGTCCTCCAAACTTCCGCCCTTCCCTCATCCAGTACCGATGAGGCCCTGGTCGTCGCCGTAATCACACCGACTCGGGATCTGGTGGAGCGGCTCGATCGGCGCCATGTTCTCGTGGCCCTATTCGATCCCAACACCGAAACCGAGCTGGTCGCGGCCCTTGCTGCCCAAGAGAGCACCGTATTCTCCCTGCAGCTCATGCCCCGCATTACGCGGGCCCAGTCGATGGACGTGCTGTCGTCGATGGCGACGGTCGTGGGCTACGAAGCGGCAGTCATGGCCGCATCGCGGGCGCCGCGTCTTTTTCCCATGCTCATGACGGCAGCAGGCACGGTACCTGCGGTCAAGGCGGTAGTGATCGGAGCCGGGGTGGCGGGCCTACAAGCTATCGCCACCTGCAAACGACTGGGAGCCAGCGTCGAGGCCTACGACATCCGCCCTGCCGCGGCCGAACAGATCGAATCGGTGGGAGCGAAGGCGATCAACCTGGCGCTCGACACCAGTTCAAGCGAAGACGCCTCCGGTTACGCCGGCCAACAATCTGGCGATCTTAATCAGCAACAAGCCGAACGTCTCACCCCCTACATCGCCCAAGCCGATGTGGTGATTTCCACTGCCGCCATCCCGGGGCAAGAAAGCCCGGAACTCATCACCAAAGACGCGGTGGAAACCATGAAACCAGGGTCGGTGATCATCGACCTAGCCGCTCGCCAAGGCGGGAACTGCCGCCTCACCCGCCCCGACGAGGAAGTGAACCATAACGGGGTGACAATCCTTGGGCCCACCAACCTGGCCTCGAACGCCGCCACCACGGCTTCGCGGATGTATAGCACCAACCTCGTTACCTTCCTTCGGCACCTCACCCCCGAGGGTCAGCTGGTGATCGATCGAGACGACGAGATCACGGCCGCCACCCTCGTTTGCCCACAAGCTCCCAGCATTGGAGACAACGTATGACCCTCGTGGTGGCCATCACCCTGTTTGTGTTGGCGGTGTTCCTTGGAGTTGAGCTGATCTCCAAAGTACCCGCCACCCTGCACACCCCGCTCATGTCGGGGGCCAACGCTATCAGCGGAATCACCCTGGTGGGAGCGATCAGCACCGCGGGCACCGACCACTCCACCCTCACCAACGCCTTAGCGTTTGTGGCCGTGGTAACCGCCACCACCAATGTCGTGGGCGGGTTCCTGGTTACCCACCGCATGCTCGACATGTTTTCCAGCCGCAAGCGGCAGACGAAGTAGGCGCCGGGATGTCTCCTGATCTGATCCAACTCGCGTACCTCGTATCGGCGGTGTTGTTTGTGCTGGGCATCAAGTCGCTGGCCCATCCTCGACGAGCCGCCCGCGGCAACCGCCTCGGCGCCATCGGGATGGCGGTGGCCGTTTTCGCCACCCTGCTCGATCGCCAGATCCTCTCATACCCGGTGATCGCGGCCGGCCTGGTAGTGGGTGCAGTCTTTGGCACCGTGCTCGCTTTGCGGGTGCAGATGACGGGGATGCCGCAACTCGTGGCCCTGTTCAACGGCTTTGGCGGGGCCGCTTCTCTCCTGGTGGGTGCCGCCACCCTTATCGTGTCCAGCGACACCAGCCCCAACTCCGTCGACGCCCAACTCCTCACCGCATCAATTGCCACCGTGATTATCGGTTCCATCACTGTCACCGGCAGCGCGGTGGCGGTCGGCAAACTTTCAGAGTGGCTCAACCTTGGCCGCCACTCGCCCGCCATCACCACCGTAAACATGGTGCTCGCCACGGCTACTATCGCCAGCGTTGTCGGCCTGGTCTTCGATCCGACCCAGCATCTCTGGCTTATCATGATGGTGGGGGCGACCGCCCTGCTGGGAATTGGGCTCGTGCTCCCTATCGGCGGCGCCGACATGCCGGTAGTTATTGCCCTCCTGAATTCCCTGTCGGGGTTGGCGGCCGCCGGCGCCGGGTTCTCACTTGACAACCCACTCTTGATCATTGCTGGGTCGCTGGTGGGAGCGAGCGGACTGATCCTCACCCAGATCATGTGCACGGCCATGAACCGCACCCTCTTAGGGGTACTGTTCACCGCGGTCACCGCCGGTGAGGGTGCGGATCCCAACGATGTGTACGAAGGGCGGGTTACGTCTACCTCAGCCGATGAGGTGGCCATGCTGCTTGACGGCACCCAGCGGGTGGCGTTTATTCCCGGCTACGGCATGGCGGTAGCCCAAGCCCAGCACGCGGTGCGCGATCTCGCCCGACAGCTCGAGGCTCGGGGCACCGAAGTGGTATTCGCCATCCACCCGGTCGCAGGCCGGATGCCGGGCCACATGAACGTGCTTCTGGCCGAGGCCGAAGTCCCCTACGAACAACTGCTCGACATGAACCAAGCCAACCCCACCTTTCGACAGACTGATGTGGTGGTGATCATCGGGGCCAACGATGTGGTGAATCCGGCAGCGCGCGACGATCCCAATAGCCCGATCGCGGGCATGCCGATCCTCGATGCCGATCAGGCGCAAACGGTGATTGTCATCAAACGCTCACTCAGCCCAGGGTTTGCGGGTATCCCCAATCCCCTCTTCGCCGCCGACAACACCCTCATGTTGTTCGCCGACGGGCAAAACGCCCTAGTCGAGATCAATCGGGCTCTCTCCGAGGTGTGACAACCTGCACCTGTGCTATAGCATTCTTTGACGATGCAGCAACAAGGAGCAGTTATGGCCCAACTTCAGTACCTTCCTTCATGGGCCGGACAGGCACAACCCAGCGCCACTGATGGTCCCGCGCTCTCATTCGCGGCACCCGTCACCATAGACGACCCGTTCTCGCCCCTTTTGACCGCCACTGCGAACTCGAACGAAGAAGTAACACTCTTTGCTTCCCCTCAGACCGACAACGCTCCTGCGACGGTCACCACCACCTACGATCTCGCCCCTGAGGTCATCGCCCCGCTCGAAGCCGCCCAGCTGCCCCCCATCTCTCCGAATGCCTTCGCCCCTCCAGAGACACCAGAACCGATTCCCGCCACCCGAAGCGTGGCGGGCTCCGACGCAAAGCGCCCAGGACCCCTCCTCTGGCTGATGGTGGCACTTTTGGGCCTAGCCCTGCTGTCGGCGTGTGCCTACACCCTTACGGAGTTCGGGGCGTTCTAGCCGCCCCAACAACACAAACGGGCAAAGCCGGGCCCGTATACTCCCCCCCATGACCGACATTG
>Ga0316189_10005720_pt1 | contig 11935 bp, 10 predicted proteins | sample LowCovwburrow_MG_FD_204930 | JGI IMG/M metagenome (GOLD analysis project Ga0316189, IMG submission 204930) | Coastal sediment microbial communities from Maine, United States - Lowes Cove worm burrow | ecosystem: Environmental > Aquatic > Marine > Coastal > Sediment | place: USA: Maine... | reverse complement strand
TGCTAGAGGAAAATCAGAACAATCTCGTCCGCGCTCAGCAAGGTGAAGCCGAACAACTGCAAGAACTACGAGAAACCTGGGATGCCAGTTCCCAAGAAATTGTAAGTCGAGTAGTCAATTTGGGAGAACTACTCATTGCTGCTAGCCAAGAGAATGGGCGCATTGCAGAGAAAGAGCGCAAAATATTTATTGCTCTCGTATCTATTGAGTGCCTGATTTTTTCACTACTGATATTAATGCTCTGGCGCTGGGTGACTCGACAAATCGTTCAACCACTTAGCTATCTGACAGAAGCTGCCAAACAAGCCCTTCAAGATGGAGCTACAATGACAGTACAAAAATCTCGTATTACTGAGATCGATACTCTGTCAGAAAGCATTAATGAATTTACCCAGTCGCTAGCACAACGGGTTGAAGAGCGTACTGTCCAGCTCAAGGAGCAGAAGCAGCATCTAGTCAAAGAAGTAGAGTTACGAAAGGCCGCAGAAAAAGTAGCACAAACAGCAGCAGCTAAAGCGACAGCTGCGAATGAGGCCAAAGGTCAATTCATGGCCAACATGAGCCATGAGCTCAGAACTCCATTGAACGGCATAATAGGAAGCACCCAATTACTAGCGATCATGAGCTTGGATGAGAAAGCACAAAGCTGGATTAACACCATTGAAGATTCTGGAAACCATTTACTTTCTCTCGTAAACGCTGTCCTCGATTTCTCAGATATTGACGCTGGGAAGTTCGATCTATCAACGGACATTTTCCACACGGACACCATGTTAAGAGAATATCGCTCGATGTTTGTGGCACAGACAGTTAGGAAAGATATCGATCTGTTCTTCGATATAGATCCTGAACTGCCCAAGCAACTAATAGGCGACAGCCTGAGAATTCAACAAATACTAAGCAACCTGCTCGAAAACGCAATTAAGTTCACTGAATCTGGATCAATTACAGTGCGCGCCAATATAGTGGAAATCAGAGATTTCAGCATTAGACTGAAGTGGGAAATAACCGATACCGGCATAGGCATACCCCAAGACAGATTCGAAGACATCTTTGATGCCTTCGAACAAATAGACGGTGGAGACACACGGAAATACGGCGGAAGCGGATTAGGCTTAAGCATTAGCCGTGAATTGGCAAGAATAATGGGGGGAGACATCACTGTACAAAGCAAAGTTGGTGTTGGCTCAACTTTTCATTGCCAAATAGAGCTTGAATTGGCTCAAGCAGATCACTCTCAAGAAGTCAGCTATGACACAGTAAAGATCGGCTTGCTATAACGCCTTTCAGCTTAGCAAAATGTTGATCGATGCAATTCCTAGGACGAGGCGTAAAGTAGAGTTATGTAGCCATACTTGGCGGGCGGTTCAAGCCGCACCAAGTAGAGCAGCTTTGGGACTAGAAGCACTAACTGTCACAACTAAAAACGCCCCTGACCATCACTGGCCCGGGGCGTTGTTGTTTGCCTCGCTAGCTTACGCAGATCGCATAACCTTGCTTGGCATCATCTAGCGTCCTGCAACGTTTCTATCTTTCCTTTCCTGCTGCTCTGCCACCAGTTGTTCGAAGCTTTCATCGTCTAGATGCGTAACGGCGATCCAGGCATGAGACATCTCATCGGTAGTTCTCTGACCAGCACCGACCCACTGATCTGGATCTGGGTTACGAGGGTTATCTGCAGTGTTGTCGTACCACGAAGTCAGGATAATCGTCGCTCCCGCGGGAACCAGTGGCTGATAGCCATCTTCATAGGTATGGCTGTGATTCCAGCCCGCATTCCAGTTTGAAGCTTGGCTGAGCACTTCTTTTCGGCCAGTATTTGGATCGAAAACTTCCATGGTCATTGCCACGCCACGCAGGTGCATGTGTGGCTGCCAGCTATCGATACGCACCGGATGGTCGAAAGAATGAAACCCCTGTGTCATCAATTTACCGTGAGGCTCAATAAGGAAATCACCATCGCCGCTCAGATTATAAGAGCGCAGATCCTGAGGGAATACCTCTTCTTCTTTGAAGTTATCTTCTTCATCGAAGTACCAGATACCAACGGTAACCTGGTCGTTTGGAACAGCAGTACCGTCAGGGTAGTAGTGGATACTCCAGCCTACTTTTGAATTGGCCGGAACTTTGCGACATGCGCCTTCAGGGACCTTCTCGCCTAGCTTGCCAAAGGCGAATTCGGACAGGCGGTCGCCTCTAACCCACTCACCGTTTTCGTCCTGAACCATGAAATGAGAGTTGGCGTGGTGTGTAGACCCATGGGCTGCTGCCGAAGGCATAGTCTCCACGGCCTTGATGCAACGACTCTCGGTAAGGCCCGCATCTACTTCTGGTTCCCACCATAGATCTTGGCCATTCGCTGGAACGTCCCAAGGTGAGGATTTAATGGTGTGATCGGGCTGGCCTAGTTCACCTGCCAGACGCCATTCACCAATGACTGGAAAGTCCTTGGCGGGCGGGAGATTCTCCACGTTACCCAAGGGGGAACCGGCATCTACCCAGGCCACCAAGGTGTTAATGTCTTCCTCAGACATTCGCCAATCGTTTTTTAGCTCCTGAACACCAATATCGTGATCATACTGGTAAGGAGGCATTTCACGCTCCAGCACCTTCAATCTGATCAGTGGCGCCCAGGGACGAACTTCTTCATAGCTCGTGAAAGACATTGGGCCGACCTGTCCTGGTTGGTGACAAATCTGGCAGTTGTCCTGAATGATTCTAGACACCTCATCTGCATAGGTAGGGTGATCAGCATCTTGAGCGCCGGCAATGGCAGGTAACAGCGCCACTGCAGAGATCCAGCCTATCATATTGATTTTCTTCATTTTTTATCCCTTTAAAAACAGTTTTTGAGCTACTCCTGCTCGTGTAGTGCTACCCTGCAGTGCTTCGAGTAATAGTTAGCAGGACTAACGGCTCTTCCAGAATGAATTCTGGAACAATATTAGCCATCAACCCTGTAAAGCTCGTACCAGAATATACCGATTAAAGTCATTTTTTAACCCCTAAAGTGTTACAAAGTGTAGGGTTATCCGTCAAGGCCTTAATATAATGCGCCAGAGTCGATAAATATCCCCTATTTCTATTTTCTCAACAAGCGGCGGAGTGAATGATGAGAAATTTCAAGACTACTGTGATTAGCGCGGTACTAGTGGCGATTACTGTTGCCTCAACGCAATCCCTAGCCATGTGTCAGGCCGATGGCGTGCAGTTGCAGATACTTGGCTCCGGCGGTCCTGGACATGCAGCAGGCAGAGCATCCAGTGCCTATTTACTCTGGATCGATGGCGCGGCGCCCTTAATGATAGATGCCGGCAGCGGTATTAAAGATCAGTTTCACGCGGCGGGTGGTAATCTCACCCAGATCGAATTATTGGCTCTGAGTCACCTTCATCCAGACCATTCCTCGGGGCTACCAGGGCTGCTGTGGCCCGCTGGCGGAAACTTTATGATTGCCGGACCAAGTGCGCGGGGAGTGTTTCCTGAGATCGAGCAGTTTATAAATTTACTTATAGGCACCAATGGGGCGTTCGCGGTATTACAAGATCGCTCGAATTTCTCATTGCTCACTTTGGACGCCGATTCAGTTGCCGCCCAGAGTGTTTTTAGTAGAAGCAATATGCGAGTCACTGCCAGGGGTGTGCCCCATGGTGACATTCCCACCCTAGCTTATAAGGTTGATATTGGTGAAACCAGTATTGTCTTTACCAGTGATCAGAATGGCTCAGACCCCAGCTTCATTGAGTTTATTCGTGATGCGGGTTTTCTCGTCATACACCTGGCTGCTGGAGAAAATGTAAATGGCAGATTGGCGGAACTCCATGCGAAACCCAGTGTTTGGGGACAGATGGCCAGCGCTGCGGGGGTGGGGCATGTAGTGGTGAGCCATATATCAACGTCATCGGCGGCGGCGCTCAACGATGCCTTGGTAATCCTCCGAGATAACTATAGCGGCCCCGTCACTGTAGGAGAGGATTTGCTCTGTGTTGATTTATTAGGGAACAGACCACGCCTTTGAGCTATTGCAAAAAGGGCGTCTGATCCTCCAAAAGAAAAGGGATCAGCGCTCCTAATGTCTTCTCTTATGTTGATAAGTTGTCAGTGTCCCCTGCTATCGGTCAATTGTGTAGGTTAGATAACCAGTAAACATTTCTTCGCCGCTATCGAAGCCCCACTGAACCTCTTCCCTAAAGTTGGGGTTAAAGGGATTAGATAGAGAATTATCAAAGACACCCGATACATTCACCACCGAGCCCGGCTCGAGAGCGCGCGGCGTTTCCAACCAGTAGTGCGGTTGCCAGCCATAATTGTAGGCAGGAACACTGACTAGGGTCTGCGGGTCACCGTTAGGCAGAATCAAATCAAACTTCATGGCCTTGCCACGTTGATTCATGCGCGGCCTCACGGCAAGCAGCGTCGACTTTTCTGTAAACTCGTAGCTGGCGAGCATAGCCTGATCTGGATCGTTAGAAGAGAGGGTAAACTCGGCGGAAACGGGGCGAGTAACTATTTCTTTCGGCGGCGCAGTATCATGAAAATAAAGCCCGATGGTCGTGATGTCCCGAAGAACCCGTCCGTGTGAGTAGTAGTGAAATTGAAGAGCTAACTTGTGGCCGGCAGGAATCAGGACGCCGCTGTCCTCGGGGAATACTGTGGCCGGATTTTCGCCTGGAATAAAACTACCGAGGAAGCGTCTCTTGGATGTTCGCGCCTGTCGCTCTTCGCCCCAGAAATCACTTTCTGGCGCCACGACAAACGCCGACAAATTGTGAATGACTCGTTCTTCTCCTGGTGCAAATTGAAATGCCCTAACCCATTTGTCTTCGCTAAAGGGCAACTCCAACTCCAAATACATATAGTCTAGAAAACCAACGGCAGGCACCTCATTCTGGGGCGTATCAATTTCGAAGTCGGGCACTCCCAGTTGCCACTCGAAGGTTTTTTCCAAGGGTACTTCTGACAAAGGGTCACTTACCCCGTCTCCGCGAGGCACACCGGCTTGCATCCAGTGCATGATCTTTTTCCGCTTCTCGGCCGAGAGGAAATGCGCATTGGGAGTAGCATCATAGCTTGGGTCAACCTGCATCGGCGGCATACGTTTATTCATAATCACCTCCTTGACCATGGGCGACCAGCCGGCCAAGGAGTAGTAACCATCGAATGCGAATGGACCTGCACCATCCTCTCGGTGACAAACGCTGCAGTGCTCAACGATGATAGGAGCAATCTCGGTAGAGTAATCCGGCGCGGCGCTGGGATCGCTCTCATAATTAATCGCGCAGCCTTCGAACGCTAAGTTGGTGGTCTCAGTCGATGTGTTGGCAAGCACTGCCTCCAAATTCTCAAGCAACGCCGGACCCGCACCTCCGCGATAGTGCAGTGACAGCCGCTGTGGACTGAACACCAACACCTCACCTGACTGACTAAACTGAAGACTTTCAGCCACCAGTTTTAGCTCATCGGCCAAGACAGGAAAGGGCAAACCCCAAGCACGCTCGGTGGCACGGTCTAGCGCGTTAATGTCCAGCGCGAGGAACTGCAGGCGTTCATTATATTGTGGCAGAATGTCGGCAAGCATGGCGGCGGCGTCCCTCGCGGCAGGGCAACTATTGTCATAGGCAAGCAGCACAACGGCATCAAGGTGTTGGTAGCGACTAAATTGATGAAACTCGCCCTGCTCATCTAACAACGCGAAGTCGCCCACTCTTTCAGGCGCCGCATGGATTGGTACGGCAGTAAGCCCCATAACAAGGCCGCATAAAATAATGCCCAGTGCACCTAAACCCTTACTATCCATAGTCCAACTCCTATCATTGTTGACGGCTGATGCTAACGTGAGGATTCTCCGACTGCTCCCGAGACCAATTGCGATCGGGCCAGGTGAGGCCACCACGGGCTGGGCCGCCCGCATTGTAGATACCCCCGCGCAGCACGAACATTAGATATTTCATATCATCGTCTGAAATGTTTGCATCCTTGCTCGTGTAGGCGGCAACGACATCTGTAATTTTCTGTGACCGATCTTCGATTTGGGGATAAGCCAAGACATCACCAATTACCACCTTCAGAGCTTCTAGATTGTCCAGAATATACGCCGCATCTGGATACTTCTCATAGAACGTGGGCGCTATAACCGGGCTGGTAGGGATATCACTCGGCAATGCGACAAAACCGCTGTGCTGCCTGATAAGTTTTTCGTTATACAGCTTAATCAGTCGCTCGATATCTTCTTCCAATTGCGCCTCGCTAGTGGCCGTAATAACAATCTCCAAAAGGCCAATTTTTAGCCACTGGGATGCCCAAGTAAGCCCGGCGAACTGCGGAAAACCTACAGGATAAGCATAGGCGTAGGGATGATCGGACAGCAAAGTGTCTGACTTGGGCCGGGAAGCAACCGAATGAGCATCGTCACTAAGATAATTCTGCACAGCCCCTGCAACTGCTAGGTCTCTATTTTCAACCGTGGGGTTCAGATGAATTTCGATTAGCTGCTCCACGAACTCACGCCCTCGTTGCAGTGTCTGCAGAGCCACCGGAGGCAGGTCGCCAATTTGTGCCAGCAACGGACGAACTTGATTCGCGTCATGCTCTTCATAGACTACGCCAAGCAGCCCAGGGGTTACCCTGCTTTCGAAAACGCGATGCGGCCCCAGCAGAGACAGGTGGTTTCCGGCAGAGTGGTAGTGGGAAATTGCCGCTTCCTCCAGCTCAACCAGCTTATCAAGTAGCATCCGCTGACCAATGGCAGCCGACGGCGTTTCATTGGTGAGGACGATCTCCTCATAAGCTCTGGCTTGCAAAACATCGTGAGCAAGCAGCAATTGCTGTAGCTGCGGATATTTCTTTGCCAGCATCGATGAGTCAGCGGCTACCGCAGTAGCAATACAGGAAAAGGCTGCCACACCTAACACTAATAGTCGGGTTAGTGAGCGAATTAAAACAAGGCGTCTAATAGTATTCATTAATCTTCTCTGAGTTATTCCGGGTTCGTTTAACTTCGACTTTCTTAGCTACAACGACCGAGAGTCAATGCGTTGAGACTAGCAAATGCGACACCGCCATCCTTGATCTTGGTCAATCCGATAGCGCTACTTTACATGGTGCGACCTTCTGTCGCACCTCGGCAGCTGATCCAGCGACCCATAGAAAAACCCGCACTGTTACAAGTAGCGGGGGCCTCTTATTTGATAAATGGGGTTCAAGGCCTGCACAATAGTAGGCAGATCGGTAATCAGTCGCTTTTCGTAGACCTGCTTACTGTTTTTATCTTGAATAGAAATCACGCTATTGTTTGAATGCAAATCAATTCCGCAATAAAGCGGTGTGGTCATTAGCCTTCTCCAATTTGTGGTGGTAGTTAAAGTATTTCAACTCTAGTTTTACCACCGCTCTGAGGAGTCGGCTAATGATTATCAGGGTAAAATACAGCGGCTTGCCCGGACGATCTGCCTCGCCTTAACGGACTGACACGCCTACCTGCGGGCACTTCAACCTCATCCTAATACCTACGCGGCAGCAATACACTCTATCTCCACACGGGTGTCCCCTCCCAAGCTGATGCCGACGGCAGTACGGGCTGGCTTGTTTTCCGGGAAGAACTCCGCGTAAACCTCGTTCATAGCGCCCCACTCAGCCATGTCGACCAGAAAAACCGTGCATTTCACAACGCGATCCATGGATGAACCGAAGCGCTCTAGCGCATCCTGGATAGATTCCAGAGTACGTCGTGTCTCGGCTTGCACTCCCGACTCTCCGGGGCCGCCCGTCTTACCAGCCAGAAAGATAAGCCCACCATGGCGGACTCCTTCAGAATACGGCGCACGTGGGTTTGGATTCATATATTCCGGTGTAGCGGACTGCTGATCTACTTCGGCAGCGTTGGCAACGGGCATCTCAGGTTGACAGGCGAACAATGTGGCGGAAAAGACAATAGCAACGATGACTCTGAACATGGTGTATCTCCAAGGGTTGTTTGTGAGAGAGCATAAGAGTAATCCTTCAACAAATCCATGCGCACGATCATACCGAGGAATACAGAATTTCACTCAAGGATATAAATGTTGGAGCTCCATCACGGTTTCCGGTCATCTGCTTGTTAGACTGAACCACACCTAGGAAACACATTCGGTCTATCCACTCTGGAAGACCCGTGGAGGCTGTAATGAACACAAGAATTTCATTTCTACCAGCGATTACTATGATGTTGGCATTTGCGTGTATTAATGTCGCAATAGCCAAAAGTTCAGATCTCAAATTTGGAAGCACTGTAATATCAGTAAGCCAATCTGATTCGAACGCGGGCTCAATAGAGGCCACCATTCACGATGTGGTTGTTTCCATTATAGTAAATGGTGACACCGAGATTGAGGAAAGCGGCGAAGAAATAAGTATCGCAGACATATCAGCCGGTGACTTCGTTGGCATCACAGCCTTCTTTACCGATGAAGGCCTTGTTGCCGATGACATCAAAATTCTCGAGGTTCGCGAAGAGCAATTCCGCCTGAGAGGCACAATCTCTGCCGTCGATGCCGTTGCAGAGAATACGACCATTACTTTGCTCGGAGTGGACGTGACTATTACGTCTGACACAAGTATTACAAGGCGCAACAATGGCGACGGCAACTCAGTACCCGCCTCAGAACTATCGACAGGTGATCTGGCAAATGTAAGCGGTAGCGTGACTGAAGGGCTTCTCATCGCCACCCGAATTCATGTAGGCACCCGCGAGCAGGGCAACATCGAACTAGAGGGAGAGATACAATCACTGTCCGATACCGAATTATCTCTTAGCATCGAAGGCGGAACGACGGTCGCCATAGTCATCGATGACAGCACCAGTGTCGTAGGTGAGTTGGCGGAAGGCATCTTTATAGAAGTCGAAGGCCAACTGCTCGCCGACCTCTCGCTAACCGCGTTTGAAATAGTTGCCGATGTCGATGGAGACGGAGACGCCGATGATGACAATCGTCGCGGCAGACGCGGCGATGAACACTCCAATAATGGTCGCGGTAATGGCAATGGAAATTCCAGCGACGATGATGACGATGATTCAGACTCTGACTCTGACTCTGACTCTATTGAAGTTGGCGCAGAAACCCTGCTAACAGCGGATGACTCCGAGCTCACTGGTAAAACAGAATACAGCTATGATGAGGAAGATGGCCAGGTCGAGCAAGAGTTGGAAATCGAGATCGAAGGTACAGAAGCAGGCAGCGAGTACAGCATCACCGTGTTCTTCGGGGATGAGTCTGTCGATTTCGGATCTTTCACCAGCGATTCTTCCGGTGAGTTGGAGGTGAAATTCAAAAGCGACGCTTCAGGCGATGATGTTCAGATTGGTGATCTTCTTCCAAGCGATAAAGACGTAAGAGACATTAGCAAAGTTCAGATTTCGCAGAATGAAACGCTTGTATTGGAAGGGACTTTATAATCGCCCCAAGGGAGCAGTCTGGAAACAGAAAGGGATGGTCTTGCGACCATCCCTTTTTTCGTACCGATTCCCGTAACGATATATTGCCGGGAACACAGTGCCCCCTAAACAGCTACTGTATTTCTCCTCTTTAGATTAAAGCCCGAAGGGAATTGTTACTTCTGATATCATCGGAACTATAGCTCCCAACGCACGGAACTCAAATGCTGTTAGAAAGCTGGCCACAGCCAATCCGCTTATTTCTGATGTGGCTTCTGGGCATTCAATGGGCGCACAAGTTTCTAAGCGCACTATCGGTTGACGAACCCTCGAAGCTCGAACTGCTTGAACGAATTTTTCAGCGCAATCATTTTGACATACAGGTCACTGGGGAAGAAAAAATTCCACCCCATCATGGCTGCATCTTTGCGAGCAATCACCCTCACGGACTATTCGATGGATTGGGCGCTATTTGGCTTGGAAGCAAACACGGGCACGACTGTCGCGCGATCGGCCGCCATTTTCTTTCTGTTTTCGAACCAATACGCGACTGGTTTCTACTCGTAAAAATCGACACTGATCGTCGGACTCAGAAAGCCCTGCAAGTTATGAAACAGTCAGTAAAATTTCTTAAGAATGGAGGCAGCCTCGTTGTTACCCCTGCCGGTCGGGTGGGCGTCTCTCGCCCACTCTGGAAGCCAGCACGTGACCTACCTTGGAAATCTGGGGCCGTTCGACTCTGTCGCAGTGCGGAAGTACCGATAGTATTAGTCTATATAGATGTGAATCATTCCGTTATCAGACAATTAGGGCAAAGAATGCATGGCGTGGTCCGGGCACTGCTGCAGGTTTGGGCCTACCGATTCGGGCGTACGCAGAAGCTGCACCTACATGTGCTAGACGTGATCTACCCCGAGCAGATACCCGAGGGCTCATTAAAAAATCAAACGGAGTGGCTTCAGGCTCGCTTCGATAGGCTTGCTGAAGAATACCAACAGAGATCTAGTTAGATGAATTGACGGCTTCGATGATTCGGGTTTGGCTTAGCCAAAAACAGCGTCCAACGCTCTCCTATTAAGGCTCTCAGAATCCATGTCGCTGCAGTGAATCTGTCTACCAACGATTCCCTTCGGGAGTTGCTTCGCAACTTCTGCGCCGCTAACGCGGCTTTACGGTCTTGAATGCTGCGCATTCGATCAGCCTCTTTGACCAGAATAATGCTAGCCCCAAACCACTCACAAGATGCCAGACGCCCCAGAAGGCAGTGATAATCATCATGCCACCCAATTCTGGATAAAAGTTAAACACAATAATCAATCCGAGACCGGAATTCTGTATACCAACCTCCAAGGTCACCGCCCTAATTTGTCCCTGATCAAGCCCGATGGCTTTTGACGCCGTGTAGCCTATTAGCAAAGCAATAGCATTGTGCAATATGACCAAGCCAACAAAGTATTGCGCGTACTGTAAGAACAGATCGCCATTGGCACTGAATGCGATCGCAACGAAAACAAGGAATAACAGCATCGAAAACCAGCGAAACGGCTTGTCCAGCCTACTCGCCGCTTCCGGGAAATGCTGACCCACCAGCATGCCGCCAATTAAAGGCAATACCAACACCATCAATATCAGCTCCATGACTTGCGATGGCTCCACCGCGATGTCGGCAAGAATCGCGCTGGTCTCAGCATTCAAGCTAGCGTAGAAGGTAAAGTTCAGAGGCGTCATCACTAAAGCTGCCAAAGTGGATACGCCGGTCATAGAGACTGACGTAGCCAGATTACCACGCGCCAACCAAGTCATGATATTGGAGAAACTACCGCCCGGGCAGGAAGCAACTAGAATCATTCCGAGGGCGATGGAGGCATCAATGTTAAGGATTCGAGTAACAAAGAAAGTGATCGGCGGTAGCAGCACAAACTGGCACAACAGTCCAAGTGCAGGCGCCTTTGGCGAGTTAGCCAAACCCTTGAAGTCCGACCATTTAACCGACAACGAGGCACCGAACATCATTAGCGCCAACAGAAGGTTCAGCAGCAGAAATGAATCAGGATCAAAATTGATCTTTAAAGAATCCAGCAATCCTTCAGACCTTATGGTTTTAGTTGTTAGTCACATGCTTTACCTACTCGCAAAAGAAGTCACAAAATATTCGGAGCCAGAGAAAGTCTGCAATGCAGAAAACATACTCGCACACAAACAGGGTCAGATACGAGAGTAAAAATACAACGGTTTTCTTGATCTATCTACTTGCCTTAACAAGTGCCAAATACTCTCCTTCATAATGCACGATGCCTTGTTTAAGGCAGTGTCGTGTAACCTTCCTGGCACAGCATTAGAATTCTTCTTTCGCTCAGTCCCACAGCCCAATATTCTATGCATGCCTGATTGAATGCGCAGCATTCAAGACCGCAAAGCCGCGTCAGCGGCGCAGAAGTTGCGAAGCAACTCCCGTAGGGAGAGGTTTTTGGCTTAGCCAAAAGCCGAATCAAAGCGGCCCCGAAGGGGAACCGTCTGCTGATAAGT
>Ga0316189_10005719_pt1 | contig 11936 bp, 8 predicted proteins | sample LowCovwburrow_MG_FD_204930 | JGI IMG/M metagenome (GOLD analysis project Ga0316189, IMG submission 204930) | Coastal sediment microbial communities from Maine, United States - Lowes Cove worm burrow | ecosystem: Environmental > Aquatic > Marine > Coastal > Sediment | place: USA: Maine... | reverse complement strand
GTGAGGATGTAATTAATAATCTCGATTATTGTTTTCTTGACTTTATACGTAAGCCATATACTCCAACCGAGTTGATTGCCAGGCTCGAATTGGCTGTACAAAAAAAAAGAGAAGCAGATCAATCTGATAATGTCGAATCCGTATTGTATGCACTTGCCAGGATGGTTGAAGCGAAAGATGAAAATACAGGCGACCATTGTTCTCGACTGGAATACACCGCAAATGTTTTTGGTCAGGCATTAGGACTTGAAGAACATGAACTGATTGCGCTGCGTCGTGGTTCTGTATTGCACGATATAGGCAAGCTGGGTATTCCCGATAAGATTTTGTTAAAAGACAGTCCATTAACCGATGATGAATGGGGCATCATGCAGCAGCACACTAAAATTGGCGTGCAATTATGCGCAGGTTTAAAGAGCATGCGATTAACCTTGCCAATCATTGCCTATCACCATGAACGATGGGATGGTAGTGGTTATCCATTCGGTCTTAAAGGTGAACAAATACCTTACCTTGCACGTATCTTCCAATGTCTGGATATTTACGATGCACTCTCGAATAAAAGACCTTACAAGAAAGCCTTTGCATATAACGAAATCATAAACATCATGAATGAAGAAGTAACAAGGGGCTGGCGAGATCCAGAACTGACGGCGAAATTTATCGATATTCTACGTAATCATCCTGATGATCTGATTTTACCCAAAAATGAAGCTATGGATGATGGTGCATTAATTTTTCAAGAAATCCTTGCCACCGGAGTACTTGACTAATGTTGGTTTGTAAAAAAGCTGATGAGAAAAGGTAAGGTTTATGAGTAAGCAGATTGTTTATATTGTTGATGATGATAAGTCTGTACGAAAATCTATTAAAGGCCTCGTCGAGTCTGTTGGTTTGAAAGCAATGACCTTTGCAAGCCCGCTAGAGTTTCTTGATATCTACAATTCCTCCAGGCGCGGCTGTTTGGTATTAGATATTCGAATGGCAAGAATGAGTGGTCTTGAACTGCAGAAAAAGCTAAATGATCTTGATGGATCAATGCCGATTATTTTTATAACTGGCTATGGTGATGTGTCGGTGGCAGTGAAAGCTATAAAGGCAGGCGCTTTAGATTTTATGGAGAAGCCATACAATGAAATAAACCTGTTAGACAGTATTAACAATGCACTACAGACAGATTTGGAAAATCACAGCTGTAATAACAAGCAACTAGTTATTAATAAAAAACTTTCGTCGTTAACAAAGCGCGAAAGCGAAGTAATGGAGCAGCTGGTTAATGTGGGCGCGAATAATAAAGTAGCGGAGTTATTAGGTATTAGTCCGCGCACTATTGAAGTGCATCGGCAGCGTGTGATGAAGAAGTTGGGTGTGAAATCTCTAACAGAATTAAAAGTATTACTGCGAGAATAAAAATTTAAACAAGCCACATACTAAAAAGAAATATTTATTGTGGTATTGGCTTACGATGAAAAAAATGTAGCAGCTTAAATAAGGCAGTCATCTTAAAGATCGTCCTGTCATTAATTGACTGCCAAGAGAGGATAATAATATGTGGGTAGTCCACTACAGACCTGACAACGTTTCTCAACCCTGGTCCATCTTGGGCTCGTACGATAAAAAGACAAATGCCATCATCAAGGCTTATCAAGTATCGGCTGAGTACTTTATGATTAAAGTAATAGACCCAGATGGCAACATAATCTGGAGTAATTAAGGTGAAGGCCCGTTGTTGGCCGCATTTTCGCATTCGAAATATTTTGTATAGAGGTACCTGATAATGCATGTAATTAACAATAATATAATAAATAACTCGATATTAATTGCTGATGATGACCGTTTGATAAGGATGGTTTTCCGTGAATTTCTTGCGGATCGAGGTTTTGATATTCATGAGGCAGAAAATGGTAAAGAGGCGCTAAGCTTATATGCAGAAGTGGTTCCAGGGCTGATAATAACTGATATCAATATGCCAATCATGAATGGTCTTGACTTCATTCTGAATTTAAGATCCATGGATAATAGTATACCTATCATTGCTGCGTCTAGTGATGAATCAGTGTTGGAGGCTGCACTTAGAAATGGTGCAAATGAGGTATTTCCAAAAATGTCAGATATTACTAATCTGATAAAATCTGTTAATTCGTTGATGGGGATTAATTAATAATCCATCCGTTCCCTTTAATTTAGATATTTTATCGGGTGGTTTATTCTCACCGCAACAGAGGATACGTGGGTGATAATAAAACCATTACGAACTAATCGACTATTTTTATTAACCACAGGTTTATAGTGAAAGCTGCCACTATGGTAAAAGATCGCTTCAGATGTAGGGAATCTTTTTTTGGGTTATTTAGGGTATGGGGTTTTGTGAGCATGGGGTGGGGTACAACGAGCCTCAGGTTACCAAGCTTTCTACAAAGGGCGAAATTAGTTATATCAACATATTGCTATATTCGAAATTGATTTAATTAAACCTTACAAAAAAAGTATATAATGGACATATTTGCCTATAATCTCTGCATTTGTCCATATTATTGAGTTAAGAGTGGACATTATCGTCTGTTAATATAGTGTGAACGTATTTATTTGGGTTAAAGGATGGCAGTTACAGATGTATTTAATTTAAGGGATGCTGACGTAAAGGGCAGTGTTTTGCTGGGCAACCTTTTGTTTACGCTAACGCTGTTTCTTGTTGTGCTTTATGTCCTGCAGGTTCCACAGGAAATACAAGTTGCTAGAAAAGGGCAGATGGCTCTCAAAGAACTCCGTAGAATAAGTCATCCGCTGTTAAGCATCAAGGCAGTTATATCGCAATTTCAAATTGACGGAAATGTAAACAGCGCTAAAAGTGAACTTGAAAGGCTGGGAAAAAAAGCAGAGTTATCTATTCAACGTTATAAACAGGCAGCTGACTACAACGAGCCATTGATCAAGAATGTTGTTGATTTGACAGCAGCCTATCGTATGTGGCTCGACGCTGAGAATGAATCTTTAGATCAGTATTCGATAAGCCATGATATACAAGGTCATCATTATAATGACCATGTTCTGATGACGAACCTGTATGAGAGCAATGCCAAGCTTCTCGTCGCAATGGCACTGTTGTCGGAGGGCGAGCCAGCGCTTCATGCCGATATAGATAAAGGTCAAAAAGCTTACAAGATTTTGCTGTGGGCTAGTGGCCTGCTCTTGGTATATATTTTCACTGTTCTTTTCCTTTTCCTGCGCAATTCAAACAGACAGCATGTCATCAGGGAAAAAAATCTTGAGATGACTCTCCGATCCATCGGCGAAGCTGTCATCGCAACTGATATTCATGGCTGCGTTACCTGTATGAATCCGGAAGCTGAGCGTCTGACCGGTTGGCATTTTAAAGATGCCAAAGGTTACATGTTGTCAGATGTGTTCAAAGTGGTTAATGCACACAGTGGTGTGCCTATTAATGACCTGGTTGAACGGGTGAGGACAGAGAAGGGTATCGTTGTACTCGCTGAAGATTCGATGTTGATAGCCTCGAATGGCAACCGTTACCAGATCTATGAGAATGGTGCACCGATCTATGATGATGCTAATGAAATTATTGGTGTAGTACTCGTGTTCATGGATATTACGCAGGAGCACGAACTTAAAAATTGCTTAAATGAAAATGCTTTGCGCCTGCAGCGGGTTGTTGATACCTCTATGGATGCAGTAATAGTCATTGATGAACAGGGTATGGTCAAAGAATGGAACCCGGCTGCAGAAAAGATATTTGGCTGGTCGTATGCCGAAATTAGAGAACTGCCACTACATGACCTCATCATCCCGAAAGAATTTCGCCAACGGCACCTGCAGGGTATACAGAAACTTATTAAGAATGATGAAACATCATTTACGTCTAAACGTATTGAAACATTGGCACTGCACCGTGACGGCCATACTTTTCCTATTGACCTGGCAATGACTTCTATCAAGACAGAGAATGGCTGGGTATTTAATGCTTTTATTCGTGACCTGTCTGATCATAAAAACAATGAAAAATTAATTAAAAAACACAATGTGATCTTGCGTGAAACACAGCGTATTGCAAAACTGGGTTATTGGGAGTTCGACCTGGTGAACGGCGTGCTTGAGTGGTCAGATGAAATATTCCGGATGCTTGATTTAGATCCCGCTACGTCCAGGCCTTCTTACGGATTATTTATTAATAAAGTTCACCCTGAGGATAGAGAACGAGTTGATGCTGCCTTCGGTGAGTCACTTAAAAGTAAGTTGCCATATAACATTATTCATCGAATAGTGAGCGATAAAGGGATTCGGATAGTTCATGAACATGGTGATACAAGCTACGATGATGATGGTGAACCTGTACGATCACGGGGGATGGTGCAGGATATTACCGAGCGTGTCGATAATCTGGACGAATTGCGGCTTGCGGCAACCATGTTCAGGACGCATGCAGGTATTCTTATTACTGACAAAAACGGGACTATTGTCCGCGTGAATCCAGCATTTGAGGAAATGACGGGGTATTCCTCGAAAGAGCTGGTAGGCAAGAACCCACGGATTTTTCAATCAGGTAAACAAAGCAAAGAATTTTATGAAGTGATGAAGAGCAAGCTGCTTGCAACGGGGGTGTGGCAGGGTGAGCTATGGAATAAGCGTAAAGACGGTACACTTTTTGCAGAATGGCTGACTATTACAGAAGTTAAGGATGAAGCAGGCGAAGTGACAAATTATGTGGGTACGTCACAGGATGTTACAGAGCGTAAGCATGCTGAAACACAGATAGAGCATCTGGCCTATCATGATGACTTAACCGGCCTTGCCAATCGCCGGTTATTGGTCGACAGGCTGCAGCAAAATATTGTTACAGGTAAGCGGAATAATGAGTTTGGTGCTGTGTTGATTCTGGATCTTGACCGCTTCAAAGATCTTAACGATTCGCTGGGACACAGTGTAGGTGATGATGTGCTGCGAGGTGTAGCATCTCGCTTGAAAGAAATTGTCAGGGAGGGTGATACCGTTGCTCGCCTGGGTGGTGATGAGTTTGTTGTGGTGTTGTCATCGGTAGGTAAAGACTTGTCCAAAATTGGCCTTGATGTTCAGGCTATTGCCGAAAAAATCCGCTCGAGTCTATCGCAGCCTTACAAGCTAAAAGACGGGCAATGTTTTAGCAATGCCAGTATTGGTATAAGCCTGTTCCCGGAAAATTCAGGTGATATAGAGGACATTCTCAAACATGCCGATACAGCTTTGTACAGAGCGAAGGCACAAGGTCGTAATGCAGTATGTTTTTATCAGCCGAGCATGCAGGCCGAGGTCGATGAGAGACTGGCTATAAGTGATGGCTTACGCGATGCTATAGAAAATAATGAATTTGTTCTTTATTACCAGCCGCAGGTAAATGACTGCGGCGAACTACTGGGAGCAGAGGCGCTGATACGCTGGCAGCATCCAGAGCAGGGGGTGATTTCACCGAATCAGTTTATACCCGTGGCCGAAGACACTGGCCTCATTCTGGAAATCGGTCAATGGGTTTTGCAGGAAGCAACAAGGCAGGTTGCAGAATGGCAATCAGCAGGTATATGCAAGAAACAGTCGTTGCGGCTGGCAGTCAATGTAAGCCCCCGGCAGTTTGCTCAGAAGGATTTTGTGGCGCAGACGTTAAGCGTTTTTAAGGATGCAGGGGTATCACCAGACTGTATCGAGTTAGAAGTAACTGAAAGTATGCTGATGCATGATCTTGATGATGTCAGCCATAAAATGCAGGAGTTGCGGTCACATGGCATCCGTATTTCTATCGATGATTTTGGTACAGGTTACTCGTCACTGGCTTACCTTAAAAAATTGCCTCTGGACCAGTTAAAGATCGACCAGTCTTTTATCTGTGATATTACAACGGATGATAATGATGCCGTAGTCGTTGAGACGATTATTGCTATGGCTCGCCATCTTGGTTTGAGCGTTATCGCTGAAGGTGTAGAAAATCAGGGGCAGTTTGATTTTCTAATAGAGAAGGGGTGTAATGCTTTTCAGGGTTATTATTTTTACCGACCGCTTAATGCTGAAGATTTTGCTGTTTTTATAAGAGAGCAAAGTGAGGTTTATCTATCAAACCAGGCGTAAATAAATACGTCAGCGGCCAGCATGGATGACTGAAGATTATTTCAAAAGGATGAGCGCATTAAAAGCGACAAACTTAGAACCCTGAAGAGAAGAACCCTGGACTGCTTCATAGCAGAATGAGTATGAGTTTTAGCCGGGCTTTTTTGTTTTAGCCTGTGAATAGCCAACCAGTGCGAGGCCGATCTGTTTCAGGCGTTCGCTATCACCGCCAGCCAGATTCTCCAGTACACCGAGCCATGTCTCCTGTTCCTTGCTGATGTTGTCTGATGTTTGTTGCTTATTAACACCATGGCCTGTATTCCAGACCTGGGAAGCTGCATCGAGGCCTGCTGCTTCTGGTGCCAGCTTCACTCCCGTCAGGATATATGTAATGTCATAACCCAGTTGCGCTAACAGAGCGAGTTTGTCGGCTGGTATCGGGATGTTCTTCTCCCAGCGGCCAACAGTTTTGACGCTGACCCCACAATATGTTGCGACTTTGTTCTGATTTAAACTGAGACGTTTACGTTCTTTGCCGAGCCTCAGGCATACACTTGTGTCTTTTGTTTTCATAGCATTTAACCCACCCGACATAAACTTTAGTTATTTATGTCTTTATTTCATGTTGATGCAGCAGACATTCATGACATTTCGTATGTCATGCTGACATATATGTGCTCTTTTCGCAACTTGTGATTTGTCAAGTTTTGTAACGTGGCAGAAAGGTATCATAACAAGTTATTGATTATAATAATTATTTTAGATGATAAATGTATGGCTGTTAGTCAAGACCGTGCCCTTCTATAGTTGCCATCATTATTAAAGACATAAATATCTTTTTTTTGAAATTATTCTTGCTTACTGGACACATGTGTCTATATTTGGTTTGTAGCAAGACTGATTTGGATAGATGAATAACTTTAGCTATGCATTTGGTAGAGACCGGATAAAAAATAGAAACAGTACGGGTAAATGAATAATGGCTTACGGCGAACAAGAACTATTACCAATCGATCAGATAAAAAGTGAATTGCACTCGTTATGCGTAGGCAATCGAAGTGGTGATCTGTGTCTTTTTACTGAAGAAAAACATACGGCAGTCATCAGTATTGATGAGGGAAATATTGTTGGATTGCGTTACAGGGTGACCAGGGGAATGAACGCGTTAACACAGATAGCCGCTATTACCAGGGCCACTATCAGGTTCAAAGAAAACGTTTCCAGTGCGCCTCAGACCATTGCAACAAATATTCCATCTAGCCAGAAGGTACTTCAGGAATTAGGCATTACTCTTGATGGCGGAGAGATTAATAAGAGTAGCAGTGGTAAAAAAATACTTGTGGTTGAAGACAGCCGTACTCAGCGTGTAATTGTCTGCAGGATGTTAAAGCAGAATGGGTACGACATCGTGGAAGCAAGCGATGGTTATGAGGCTTTAGGGCAGCTCGATAAAGAAAAGCCGGATTTGATATTACTCGACATTATTATGCCGGGAATCGATGGTTATAAGGTTATGTCTTTAATCAAAGAGAAACCGGGAATGAAGAATATCCCGATCATCATGCTCACCTCAAGAGCCAATCTGATAGACAAAGTGCGTGGCAAAGTTTCCGGTACTAATGAATATCTGACTAAACCATTCGTATACGAAGAGCTGGTCGCGAAGGTAGATAAATATTTATACATTGACAACAGTAATACATTACAGAACGTTAAGGCATAAGCAGTAAACAATAAAAAAGCGCAATACCATGAAAGAAAAAACGAAAATTCTAATAGTTGATGACTCAAAGATTATCCGTAAGGGTCTGACAGAAATCTTTGAAGCATCAAATGATTTCGAAGTCGTTGGTGTAGCGACTGATGGTAAAGAAGCTTTAACTGCTATCAGGCGTACACAACCGGATGTGGTAACACTTGATGTTGTCATGCCCGAGATGGATGGTCTGACAACTTTGAAACACATAATGATCGAATGCCCACGGCCGACGGTCATGTTGAGCAGTCTTACCCAGGACGGAAGCACGACAACTTTCGATGCACTCCGATATGGTGCAGTGGATTTCATCAGCAAACCATCACGGCTTGAAGAAGAAAATATGGATGAGCTGGCTGAAGACATCATCAACAAACTGAATACGGCTGCTGGTATTGATGTTGGTGTTACATCGTATATACGAGCACAGGCAGACCAAAAGAAACCTGTGAGTCAGTCTGAAGGAAAGTGCGAAAAACTTATAGCGTTAGGTGCTGCTGAGGGCGGCTACAGGGCCTTGATGAAAATCATCCCGCACTTGATTCCGAATCAAGCTGCGTACCTGGTAGTTTTATATGCTGAAGAAGAACATCTTGATGCTTTCGCATCTTATCTTGATGAACACAGCAAGGTGAAAGTTAAACGCGCACAGAACGAAGAAGTTCTGCAGCCGGGTACCTGTTATCTGAGCTCAGGTTCAGATTATATGAGTGTACATAAACAGGATGAAAATCTGCTGCTGCACATAAGCGAAGCACCTTTTGCATCTCGCAAAGGTTCAGTCGATAGATTGCTGTTTTCAGTAGCGGAAGCAATGGGTGAGAATTCTATAGGTGTCGTACTGTCTGGAGAAGGTATCGATGGATGTGAAGGCCTGGAAGAAATCGAACGCAGTCATGGAAGATCCATTATTCAGGAACCCAAAAGTTGTTTGTCAGGCGATATGTCGCGGGCAGCGTTACAGGTGTGTTCGCCTGATTATATTATTTCGGATATCGATATACCAAAAACGATTAACGAATTACTGAATATAAGTAATGTTTAAAAAACTTTTCGTCATCAGAAAATCTGTATGGCTGATGAGTTAAATGATGAAAATACGGCTTACAACGAATCCCTTTTAATAGGGGCAACTCTGCAAAACTATGAATATGAGAGTTGTATGATTTTAATTAACAATTATTTCTTACCTGTTTAGGAAAGGGGGATTAGTAAAGTGGCTAATAATACAAAGAGCAATTTTTTTGCTGATATGAAATTGCCGATAAAGATCGGTATGGGTTTCGGAGTGATGGCGCTGTTATTAGTAGCAGCTATTTCGATCACGATTTATGAGGTTAACCAGGCGAAGAAATTGACTGACCGAATGGTTGATCTTCGTGTACCAACAGCGCAGGCTAGTCTGGGTATGCTTAATGGTATGCAGGAGTCGCTGGCGGGTCTTCGAGGATGGATGCTTCTGGGTAATCCAGTATTTAAGGATGCCCGGCAAAATGCGTGGAACAAGTGGATTGATCCATCCATTCTCACCTTGAATGAGATGTCTAAAAACTGGACTAACGCGGAAAATGTAAAACGCCTGGCAGAGATGAAAGGCAGTATCGAAAAGTTCAGAAAGTACCAGGCAGAAATTGAGGATATCGCGCAAACGATCGATGAAGAGCCTGCGATTAAGATCCTGTTTAACGATGCGGCGCCACGTGCTGCACGTATGGCTGAGTTGATTACGCGCCTGATTGACCTCGAGGCGAAACAGGGTTCTGATGAAACACGTAAGGCCATCCTCTACATGATGGCTGACGTTCGTGGTACTACCGGTCTGGGTCTGGCTGCGATTCGTGCTTACCTGCTTTCTGGTGATGAAAAATTCGTTAAGCAATATGACACGTTATGGGATAAAAATACTCGTCGTTTTAAAGACCTTTCGAACAATTACTCACACCTGAGTTCAGAGCAAAAAGAAGCCTTTAATGAATTCAAGCGTGTTCGCAAAGAGTTCGACGTATTGCCACCGAAGATGTTCGAGATCAGGGGAAGCAAGCAATGGAACGTGGCCAACTACTGGCTAGGTACCAGGGCGGCGCCAGAAGCTGCAAAAATTAATAAGATACTCGAGGAGATGGTGGCAAACCAGAGAGAGCTGCTGCAAAAAGATGCTGATGGTGTGAATGAGCTGGTTAATGCTCTGCAGGAAATGGAGTGGGCTTTGCTGGCGATTGGTCTGATATTTTCGATAATCATGATTATCGTCTTTACCCGTGTTATCGCGAGTCCGATTCTTCGCATGTCCAACACTATTAAAGAAATTGCTGATAACCGCGACCTTACCCTATCAGTAGAGGTACACGGTAAAGATGAAATCGGTGAGATGTCAACAGCATTTAACGACATGATCGATAAAATCCGAAATGCATTTAACCTGGTAGCTAACATCTCGACTGATGTGAACGCTGGTTCTGTCGATATGGCGAAACGTGCCAGTTCTAACAAAGAACGTGCGCAGGGTGAGCTTAAACGTGCGCAGATGTCAGAGAAGGTAATCACCGAGATGGGTGGTACAGCGGGTGAAGTATCTGCCGCTTCGAATGAGCAGCAGGTAGCAGCGAACGATGCTGGTGAAACCATGACAGAGATGCAGGAGAAGATGAACAAGGTGGCATCCTCTGCAGATGAGCAGAACAAAGAGGTGTTGACCACCATGGAACGTATTCAGCAGATGGGTGAGACTGGTGCCAAGGTAGTGGCAACCTCTGAAGAACAGGGGAAAATGGTAAACCAGGTAACGGGTTCTGTGGATGAGATGATCTCTGCGGTAGATGAAATGCACCAGGCGGTAAACGAAGCAACCGAATTTGGTAAAGCTTCGATGGATGCAGCACAGGAAGGTAGCCGTTCGGTAGAAGCAACGGTAGACGGTATGAAAGCGATTGCAGAATCTTCCGAGCAGATATCTGAGATCATCGGTGTAATTACTGAAATTGCGGAGCAAACCAACCTGCTGGCGTTGAACGCAGCGATTGAGGCAGCCCGCGCCGGTACCCACGGTAAAGGTTTCGCGGTGGTAGCGGATGAGGTGGGTAAACTTGCCCAGCGTTCCTCTGAAGCAGCATCGGAAATTACCCAGTTGATCAAAGACTCTACCTCACGTGTAGATGAGGGTGGCCGACTGACCGAACAGTCACAGGCTTCTCTGGCCAAGATTGATGAAGGCGGTAACGCCAACATGCAGGCGATTGCCAAGATTGGTCAAACGGCCGAAACACTCACCGAGAACAGTAAGGTTGTTCAGGGCATGATGTCTGAACTTAACGAATTGGCTCAGCAGATTGGTAGCATGGCTGGTGAGCAGGGTGTTCGCCGTGAGGGCGCCGAGGAAGCACTGAACAAGCTGCAGGATATGGCTGAAAACATTAATGCCATGGTTGGCGATGCGGATAAGGGTGCTAGTGAGGTTAGTGTGAAGATGTCGGGTATCGTAAAACGTACCGATGACATGACCGGTATGACCGAGACACAGAAGGCACGTTCTGAAGCGATTATTAAAATTGCGCGTGAATCTGCTAACTCGGCGAAGCAGACGGCAGATGGCGCAGCGGAAGTTGTGAGTATTACTGAGAAGCTTCAACAGAAAGCGAAAAATCTTACTGATGAAGTTCAGCAGTTCAAAGTTAGTTAATCGATCATTGATCCGGCAGCCTTTAACGAGGTGCCGGACAATATTTAATTTTGAATTATCTGGCTTAATCATAGCTGGATAATCAGGGGGACATAACATGGTTGATGTATTCACAAAAGACATAGAAGAAGAATTAGAAAACGAAGGCTTGATGCAGCTTGTTGGTTTCGAAGTAGGCAGAGAAATATTTGGTGTAGATATTCTCATGGTTAGAGAAATTATCCGATCTGCACCTATTACTACGGTACCAAACTCACCAGAATTTGTAGAAGGCGTTATTAACCTGCGTGGTGACATTATTCCGGTAATTGATTTACGCAAAAGGCTAAATCTCTTTAGAGATGAAACACAGGATAAAAACTGGGTGCTGATTCTGGAAGTCGAAGGCAGTGTGACCGGGTTTATAGTCGACAGGGT
>Ga0316189_10005718_pt1 | contig 11936 bp, 8 predicted proteins | sample LowCovwburrow_MG_FD_204930 | JGI IMG/M metagenome (GOLD analysis project Ga0316189, IMG submission 204930) | Coastal sediment microbial communities from Maine, United States - Lowes Cove worm burrow | ecosystem: Environmental > Aquatic > Marine > Coastal > Sediment | place: USA: Maine... | reverse complement strand
TAGCCGTCGCCCGCGAGCCTGCGGGCCCCCTTCGTGTCGGGGATGAGGGTCTGCTCTCGACCACAACGAATCCCCGCTGCGTCGACGGTGCACACGTCGTAGGACGCAGAGATCTCGCGGGCGGGCGGGCGACCGGTCTCGACGGGCTGCGTCGTCCAGTCCGAACGGGGGACGTCACTGTCGATGCTCGCGCGGAGCTTAAAGCCGCCGCCCCAGCACGCAGTGCCCCCGTCCCGTTCGCGTGCACACCCGAGATTGGAGCCCGTCGCGACCTCGACCACGTCCTCGAGATCCTGCACGCGGACCGGCCGCGCGATCGAGCCGGGATTGTCGGGTCCACGGTAGACCCGCTTACCCCAGCACTTGAGCGCGCCGTCCCGCTCGCGTGCGCACAGGCCGTCGCCGCCCCCGTCGATCTCGACCACGTCCTCGAGCCCGGCAATAGCCCGCGGAGGGGCCGGCGGCCACGTGTCGACGCATCTCACCACGCCCCGCGAATCGGCGGCGCATGTCTCGTCGGTAGTCACGGCGATGTCGATGCTGTCGACGAGGCCCTCGATCGCCATGACCGGGCCGAAGCTCGCGTAGCCGACGTCCTCGAGCTGCCAACAAACGACGGTTCCGAGCTCCCGCCGCGCGCAGTAGCGGCACTGCTCGCAGCTTGCCAGCTCCGCCACGTCGTCGAGGCCCGGTACGCGCTCGGGTCGCGCGCGGCGATCGTCGCCCTCGGCTTTGTTGCCTCCCCAGCACCATACCGTCCCGTCGTCGAGGCGAGCGCACGCCGAGTCTCGATCGCTGACCACCTGCATCCCGCGACGCAAGCCGGTGTCGACGGTCTTGTTCGTCGCCTCCCACGTGGCATTTCCGAGCTGTCCGGCGGAGTTGGAGCCCCAGCAGACCACGGCGCCGTCTGGCCCGGCCACCGCGCAGCCGAAGTAGGGAGCAAACATGAGCGCGTGGACCGGCGTTGGCCCAGAGTACCGAGCCAGATCACGAGATTGGAGGATGTGCACCTCGCCTGCGGTGTCGAGCACCCCCGCGGCTCGGCCTCCGAGGGCGAGCGCTCGGACCTCGGCGCCGATTTCGAAGCGGTAGAAGTCGCTGCTCGAGCTCCAACAATGGGGCACGCCCTGGCTATCGACGGCGCAGCTGTTGTGGCTGTCGAGCTCGACGGAATGCGAGCGCGAGGGCGGCCGGTACGACGGACGCGGTTGCGGGGACGCGGACCGGGGACTGGGCTCGGCGTTCGCCTGCCGCGGCGATGGGGTCGGCGGCTGCGCCCGGGGCGTGGGCCCGCAGCCGAGCGCAAACACCAGCGCGACCGCTCCTGTTTTCCGGCGCGTCATGGGTCTTGCTCCGCAAACGCAGCGACAAAGGCGGCACCGACATCCAGAGCACGGGTAGAGCACGGGTTGAGCCCATCACCGAATCCACCGGAGGGGCGCTGGCCCTCACAGTACACGTTGCCCTTGGTCGTGAGCATGCAGCGGGTCTCCCCGGCCCAGTACAACCTCGCGACCGGCTCGGGGACATCGACGACCTCGGCGCCGCAACGCTGCGGGCCCGCTTCGCTCTTCGGTACGCAGCTCGCCTCGCCCGCGCGAGGAGCCCCGAGGGAACCGCCTTCCTCTGAGACCACCAGTGTGCCGTGTTCATCGAGGATGGTCGGAGGCGATGCCGAGACGAGCGCCGAGGCGCGCGGGAGGTCGTCGAAATGTCGGGGGACGTGGGGGTCGGGGACGCGACCGACCGCGCCGTCCCCCCAGCACCACACTTGGCCCTCGCGGGTCAGGGCGCACGTCCCCTGGTAGCTGGTCACCACGCGCCGGGCGGGAGGAAGGGCGGAGACGGTGTGCACCGTGTCGACGTCCCCGCTCGCGGGGCGACCGATCTGCCCGCCCCGGTTGTATCCGGTGCACGCGACGGTCCCATCGCGGAGGACGAAGCAGGCGTGCCCCATGAAGTCGGCATCGACGACTTCGCCTCGCATCGGTGCGGGCAGCGCGATCGTACGCGGGGCGTCGCTGTCTTCCAGGGATGGGCATACCCACGACGCGCCGTCCTCCAAGAAGCAAGGCGTGCCCATCCCGCGACGAAGCAACGCTCGCGAGGCCTTCGTCTTCGTGACCCGCTGCAGGCGCGATGGATTGCAGCCATCGCGCGGCACGGTGCAGTGCAGCTCATCGTCCCGCAGCACGCACAGACCCAGACCCGACAGGGCAACCTCATCGACCCCGTCGATCTCGATCCGGACCGGACTCGGTGCAGCGTCCATCGTCGGCGCCGCGATTTGGCCGCGCTCATTGCGACCCCAGCACTGCACGCCACCGATCCTGTCGAGCGCGCACTGATGATTTGCGCCGCGAGCCAGGCGCGCGAACGGCCGAGAGGACACAGGCTCAAACACCGGCTTTGTCAGCTCGCCCCAGCGGTCGATGGTGCGACCGCACACCAGACTTCCCTCGGTCCACCCGCACACGCCGTTGCCGATGCGAACGACCTCGTCGTGGCCGGCAGTGGCGTAGTCGGTCGCATCTGATAGTTCGCTGGGGTATGCGCACAGCAAAGGCGACTTTACGTCGCGCCAGCACAGCTCGCGGGTCCTGCCCAGCACCGACGGCAGCAGCTCGATGACCCCGGCGTCGAGCCGAGGTTCGAGCTCCGGCGTCGACTCCCCCTTGCCGGGCGCCGACCAGCACTCGACCGCGGGCCCTTTGCGCAGGCAGATCGCGGCGACGGTGGGTTGAACCTGGTCGGCCGTTGCCACGTCGGGGACGGTCCACAGTTCCGCCGGACCGATGTGGTCGGTCGTGCCGCCCCAACAGTGCAGCTCGGCACCCCGTCGTGCGCAGGCGAACTCGCCCCCGACGAACAGCGCCTCGGCGCCGACAAGCCCGGGCACCGGTCGTGGTCGGCGATCGCGTTCCCCTGCGGTGGGTCGACCCAGTTGTCCCTCGGCGTTGTAACCCCAACACCATACTTCGCCCCCCTCCGCGGTGCGGGCACACGCGAAGCCTCCGCCCACGCCGATCTCGACGACGCGAGGGAGCTGTTCGATGACGGCCGGCACGTTGAAGGGCTCAGGCTCGGGCGTCAGCACATCGCCGACACACGCGACCTCTCCCTCGTCGGACAGCGCGCATGTCGAGTTGCCGCCCGCAGCCAGGTCGTCGATCCGGCGCAACGATGGCGCATCGACAGTCCCGGGGTGGACCTCCGGAACACCACTCGCGGGGGTCGGCGGCGTTGGTTTGCAGCCCGCGAGCCCCGCGAGCGCAATGCCGAGGAGGCGGTGCACAGAGCAAGCATAGCCTCGCGCATCCAGAGGGGGCCGCCAGCAATGGAAGTCCGGTCCACCTGACAGAGAAACGTTGGTCCAAGCTTGGATCTGGTGGCGACGTCCGGGTCCGACTTCGACGGGGCACGCTCACAGGCGTGGTGCGCCGACCCCCCTTCGCGAAGCAGGCAGGTGTGGGTGGCCCGGGCCGCGATCCGGACCGCGTTGGCAGCACCCATATCCACATCCTGCGACACGTGACCGGTTAGCCTCCCGGGGTGTTGTCACTGTGCGCGTGACAACACCGTGTCATTGTAGAGGTCCTATGTCGTAGCACCGTGCCGTGTTCGTCTGTGCCTTTCGGCGTTCGTCGTCTGTGTTGAGTGCGATCTGGCTTGGCAGCGTGGCCGCGCTCCGGCATGGTGACGGAGTGCGCTGTCGTCTTTCGGTCCGTTGCATCACCGCCTTCATTCTTGTGCCGTTCGCTGTTGCGTGTGGTGACGACGCGTCCGGTGGCGGGGCCGAGAGCTCCGCCGCCCAAAGCGGTACCGCGGGCTCCACGAGCGGCGCCGCAAGCTCGGATTCAGACACCGCGGGCACTGCCGACACGACGGGCTCCGACCCCAGCACCGGGATGCCCGCGGATGAAGGGACGACCGAAGGCGGCGGCACCACCGAGGCGGCCACCTCAGAAACCACTGGTGACGACTCCGCGGGCGCGGTGTGTGAGGCGGGGAGCGTGTGCGTTGGCGAAATCCCGCGCGGGTGGGAGGGGCCGGTCTCGTTGCAAGAGATCGAGCTCGGGGCCGTGCCGACATGCGGCGGCCTCTTCCCACAACTCCAGGTCGACGCTGGACTCTCCGGGCTGACGGCCGACCCGTTCGAGTGCACATGTGATTGTGAAGCCGGCGACGTGGCCTGCGAAGGCTCCGCCCGCGTCCGTATCAGCTCGCCCGCGCCGTCCGGTGCTGGCTTCCCCTGCGCCGCTCCGATACCGCCGGGTGGCGCGCCTATCTACGACGATGTCTTGAACGTGACGGTCTCTTCGGGGCTCACGCAGGCGTACGCAGTCGACGAGCTGGCGTGGGAGTCGTGCGACGTGCACGGTCGCACCATCGACGATGTGGAGCTCGACCTCGTCGGTGGGTGCGAGCCTGTCGCAACCGAAACCCCCGCACCGCTCGAGTGGAGTACACGAACGATTGCGTGCGGAACATTCGACGTTGGTGGCGGGTGCGAGATGGGGGAGGTCTGTGTGCCTCAGCCGTTGTCCCCCACCACGCAGGACGTGTGTATCTGGTCCGAGGGCGACATCGAGTGCCCCGACAGCTACCCCGAACGGTCGGTCGTCTATGGGGGAGAGCAGGACACGCGTGCGTGCAGCGACTGTAGCTGTGGCGCCGCCGACGCATCGTGCTCCGACCCTGTCATCGAGGTCCGGTGGTGGTCAGTCACCGACATCCTCGGGGCCACCACGACCTACGACGCGCCGAGCAACGTCTGCCAAACCACGATGATGGCCAACGTCTGCGGATTCTACCCGGGCGGTCCCGGCGAGATCGACTTCGTGTCCGAGCTCGAGTTCGACGGGAAGGTCCCGTGCCCGCCCGCAGGTGGTGAGCCGGTCGGAGAGGCGGTCGGCGTGGATCCGATTACCTTCTGCTGCGCGGGGCTTTGACCGTGGGTTGGGTTTGGTGATCAACGATCAAACCGGCAAACCAGCGGGCGATGGGCTACCGTTCTCGCGATGGCACGAGCGACGAAGCGCTCCGCGTTGATGGCATTACCAAAACGTGAGCTCGTTGGGCTTGCGCGGTCGCTGGACCTTCCGACGGCGGGCACCAAGGCCAGCCTCGTTGACGCGCTCACGCGGACACGCAAGGTCAACCTCGGCACCATTGTGGACCAGCTCGGCAAAGAGGCGCTGCTCGCGATCTGCCAAGCCCATGACCTTCCGACACGCGGCGGCCTCAAGGCGCTTCGGGCTCGCATCCTCGAGGGGGTGCTCGCTCCGGCCAAAGCGAGGATCGCAGCCATCCTGCAGCCCGATGTCCCGCCCGCGTCCTCAACCGCGGCGAAGAAGGCTCCCGCGGCAAAGAGCATCCAGCGTTGCTTCGAGGGCTGGGTCGCCGCGCGAGGTGCGAGCCTCACCGAGATGACCGTGTCTGCGGTGGTCGAGCTGTTTGTCGCGTTTCACGACGCCGTCGTGTTTTCGGGGCGAGCGCAGGGAACCTACGAGGACATGCTCCTGCTGCAAACGGGCCAGCCCGAGGGGGCCGAGACGTGGGAGTTCAACCTGACGCGACAGCTGTACAAAGGCGGTCGGGGTCACCAGCTCAGCGTGAGCCTCTACTTGCCCCTGCCCGGTTCTGCTCTGCCGGACAATCCCAGCCTGTGGTCCAAAGACTGCGAATCCGTCGCCGCTTGGGGCAAGGACGCGCTCTCCGAGACCGTCCGGTTTGGCGTGGCGAAGACCAAGCCGGTCGAGGTCAAAGTCTTCACCGCGAGCTTTTAGCGCTACAGCACGCCAAACGTGCGCGCCGCGGCATCGACAAAGGCGCGCTCCTGGGAGGTTTCGACCCCGTCGGCATCGACGATGCTCTGGAGCTCGTCGACCAGCTCCGCCTTGGCGGACTGAGAGAGAGTCTGGGCGATGTGCTCCGCGGCGGCGACCACCTTGGCGAGGCGCTGCGAAGGTTCGGACTCGGCCGCGAGCGCAGCTGCAGCGTCGGCGACCACGCGCTCGGCGTACGCACCGCTGAGCCCCTCGGTGTGCTTGCCCGTGAGCGCAAGAATCCGCGCCGCTTCGCTGTCGTCGAGATCGCCGTCGGGCAGCTTGCTGGCCGCCACGTACAGCAGCACAACCGCCTCAAAGGTCTGAGAGTTTGCGTCCTCAACCGTCGTCACCGCCGCACCCTACACCTCCGTTGGCCCGCGCGCTGGGCTGCTGTCGACGCTCTAGGCGGATGGCGCCAGGCGGGTCTGGAGCGAGCGGCGCGCCCGCGACAACCGCACGCTGACGTTCGTTTCCGAGATGTCGAGGGCCCCCGAGATTTCGGCGTAGGAGTGGCCCAACAGGCGCATCCGCACCACGTCACGAAGCTTGGCGGGGAGATAGGCGAGTGCGTAGGCAAGCCGCGCCTGTTTTTGATGGAGTCCCGCGCGCCGCTCAGGACACCATGACGTGTCGGCCAGATCCGTGTCTGCGGGGTGCGGTGTCGCATCGGTGGGCTGGGCGCGCGCGCGGCGGGCGTGCGCCGCGGCCACCCTGTGGGCGATTCGCAAGACGTACGTGCGCTCCGAAGACTCGCCGCGGAACTGCTCGAGCGCCTGCCACACGGCCACCGTGATCTCCTGCAGGAGGTCTTCGGCCTCGCTCGGACTCGCAGCGTATCGCCGAGCAACTCGCTTCAAGTCCGCGCGATGGCGCTCAACAAGTGCTGACGGGTCGGGTTGTTGGATCGGCGCAAGGGGTCGGCCTCGGAAGGGGTCGGCGTCGCACTTGCGCAGCCCAAGGGAGAACCCGTGCAGGGCTCCGACGATGCGTTGGAACCGCTCGAAGAAATCATCGGAACCCGTCAGCTCCGCGCGGATCGAATCGGCACTCAAGCCGCGAAGGGCGAGTGCCTCGCGCGTCGCAGCCGGCAGCGCGTCGAATGCCCGCACCCACTCCCACACTTCGCGGGTTGCGAATGTGACGCCGTCAAAGTCCTGAGTGTCGGCGAAGAATCCAGTCCGCGAGCGCTCGCTCCCATCGGTTGGCCAGCCACGCGCGCGCCGCACCAAAGGGTGGAGAACGGTGAGGAGCTGGGAGGTTGTTGCGTCGATCTGCGCAAACGCAGGGTCGAGCGGATGCGCGGGGGCGTCGGGCTCGTAGACGGGCGTGAAGGCGGCCTGACGCCGCCGCTCGAGCAATGCGAACCGCTCGGCGAACCGGGGTATCCGATGCAGCGCGGCCGCCGCGGCCACCACAAAGGCTGCCACCGTCGCGGCCGGCAGTACGCAGGCCAATGCGGCCCAGCCTGCCAGCAGGATCTCCACCATCGCTTCTCCTTGGACCCCGCGGTGGGGCAAAAGGTTCGCCGCTGTTCGGCCGCAAGAAATGTGTAGGGTTTGACCCCTGCACCCGCACTACCGTGGGTATGTCCGAGCGCCCCGCACCTGCAGTCCAAACGGTTCGTCCCGCGTCCGAGAAGCTGGCGCGCTACCTGCCGGACCTACTCAACCACACGCCGAGCATCGCGCTGGACCACCCTAGGGTACGCACTGCGCTGTGTATCGCGTTCGGGACGGGCGACGCCCAGCAGGCGCTGGAGCGCGTGATGGACGGAGCCCTGCTGTGCGAGTCGTCCTGGGGGGGCTCGTCGTTCCGAGCGGGCCTGTACGTCGATGTCCTCGTGTCGCACTGCATGCCCGTGCATCTCGAGGGGCTCACGCCAAAGCTCAACCATGCGTACCTGACTCGGTTGCTGGAGAACCCGCCGCGGGATGGTCGGACCCGTGACTTCCGCCGCGCGATCTTGGCGGAGCTCGCGACCGAGCCCGCATCCCGCGAGGCGTTTGGCGACATCTACAAGCGGCTGCATCAGATCCGCAAAGAGCTGCAGGCGATGGACTCGGCGGGCTACTACGACGCGCGCGTACGCCGACTGTTTGTCTTGTCGCTGATCCGCGATCTGTTTGTGTGCCTTCGTGGACACTTTACCGATTCCAAGAGCGGCTTGGCGAGGATCAACGCGTACGCGGAGTTCGTGTGCGGCACGCCAGGCTTTGCGCAGCTGTGCGACCTGCTGCAGTACGAAGACGGCCTCGCGACCGTGCAGTTCAAGATGCGGGTCGGGTCCGACGGCACGCTCCGAAAGTTCGACGTGCTGGCGGTCGACGAAAACTCGAGCAATCGCTTTTACCAAGGGCCCCTGCGTCGGCTCGTGTCGAAGTTTGGCCTTTGGTTTCGTGGCTATCGGATCGGCGAGTCCGGCCTGCTCGATTCGTGGCTGGAGGCGGTGTTCGACGGCATGGTGCCGTACCTCCCCGCCATGCTGCGGCTGCTCGGCGACCAAGAGTTCTATCTCGCTGGCTTGGCGTTTCGAGATCAATGCGACCAACGCGGTTTGGCGACGTGCTTTCCTCAGATCGTCGAGCCCGGGACCCCCGCGGACGCACTCCACATCGAGGGCATGTTCAATCCGCTCTTGTTCACGCTAGGGGCCGCGCCCGTGCCCTGCGACGTCGAGGGCGAGGGCTTCGCCACCAAGACGATCCTGACCGGACCGAACTCTGGCGGCAAGACGCGCTTCCTGCAGGCGCTGGGGATTACGCAGGTTCTCGCAGAGTCTGGGATGTACGCACCCGCGTCGTCGGCCGTGCTGATGCGCGCCAACGGGCTGTTTGTGTCCCTCATCGAGGAGGGCGCGGTTGACCAATCCGAAGGGCGACTGGGCATGGAGCTGCTTCGCATTCGTGAGCTGTTCGAGCGCGCGCAGGTTGGAGCGCTCGTGATCCTCGACGAGCTGTGCTCCGGCACCAATCCGAGCGAAGGGGAGGAGATCTTCTTGCTCGTGTTGTCCTTGCTCGAGGAACTCGATGCCCGCGCGGTCGTGGCCACGCACTTTCTCGATTTTGCGCGGCGCCTGTCGAGCGAGGTCGGGCCTGGTTCGGCGCCGCTTCGGCTGGCGTTCCTCCAGGTCGATGTTGAGGGTGGTGCGCTTCCGACGTACCAGTTTCGACCAGGCGTGGCGCAAACGTCGATGGCGCAGCAGACCGCGCAGCGTCTTGGGGTCACCGACTCCGTGCTGCGCGGCCTGGTGCATCGCCAGCGGCTGGCCTCGGGGAGTCTGGTGGAGCGGGAGTGTGGGCCGGTTCCGTTTCCGAGTGATCGGCCGAGGGCCTCCGCTGTGTTGAATACGAGCGCTCGCTCGATGGACGCAGCGCCGCGCCTGGTTGGCGGGGGCGCGCGAGCCTGATTTTTCTGAGCGCTGCGAGCACGATACAGTCGACTATGTGGACCGTGCCTCGACTGAGCTCCGGGCAGCCGATCGGGATCAGTCCGAGGAGGGCGCTGAAGGAGGCCAGCCGAGCAGGATCTCCCGCGCTGCTCGCAAGAACTCCTCGTCGGTACCAAACCGACCGGCCAGCCGCTTGCTGAGTCTGTCGAGTGGGACGTCCATCAAGGGCAGGGCATCGACGGCCACTGGGATTCCGACGAGTCCGCAGAGCGCGTGGAGGAGCCTGGTTGCTTCGCGCGAAGGGGGAGACTTCGGCTCGACGCGCTCTTTCACTTGAGCCCACGACCACGCCTCCAGCCGACATCCCTCGAGGTAGGCAAGGACCTCGCCCATGCTGCTGTGGGGCGTGTACATCCCGGGTCTGCGGAGTACCGAGAGGATACTGCAGAATCCTCCCTCGTCGCGCCTCCACGCGGTGCGATCCAGAATGATTTTCCCATCTCGAAATGGCACATACGTGGTTGCCGATCCAATGAGGAAGCTGTCTGGCATTGCGAGCCAGAAATCCCCGCTGAGGTACTCCTCGACCCGCTGGGCAGTGACCCCGTCCGATACGGTTTCAAACTCAAAGCGAAGGAGCGCGAGGCTTCCGTCTGGAGCGAGTTGATAGACGGAGCGGTAGCCTCGCCAGCAATCGGTGGAGGATACGAGGTCGTCCGGGAGTAGCGGTTCGGTCGCGAACAAGTACGAATCGCCGCCTTTGGAGATGTCGCCACGAACGACGCCTCTCAAATGCAGCCGGCCGAAATCGGCGCCGGGCATGCGGTTGTCGAGGTGGTCCGGCGTCTGCTCTGTCACCGGAACGACGATACCGGTGAGACCGCGGCGTGTCGCCTCAGCCGGCGTTGCGGCGGCGCCCCACGCCGTACAATCCCGTGCAAAGGGTGCGGACGGGGTGCGATGACCAGAAAGTCACCGGCAGGCGTGGCTGTTTAGCAGGCTATCGGGCAGCGCTTCGTTCAGGAGAAAAAGTCGCCGGCCTGGGCTTCATTGACACGTAGACCCACAAACGAACGACTCGAGGTCGGGCCTGGTTCCGCGCCGCTTCGGGCTGGCGTTCCTCCAGGTCGATGTTGAGGGGGTGGCTTCCGACGTATCAGTTTCGGCCGGGCGTGGCGCAAACGTTCATGGCGCAGCAGACCGCGCAGCGTCCGGACCACGGGGTCCGCCGCTGACATCGAGGTGCTTGACTAAAGCTGGCGGGTTCGCGTGACCGCATGGAGTGGCCGCCCATTGTAGACTCGGCGCAGACACTCAACGCAACCGGGCTCCCATCTCCGCGAGACCATCGGCGTAGCCGTACTCCCGAGCGATGTCGATCGGTGTCTTCCCACCCGCATCGATCGCGTGCGGGTCCGCGCCGGCCTCCAGGAGGAGTCGAGTTAACACGGGCTTCGGGGGGAGCCCCGACTGCTGCGCCCCATCTGCCTCAACATCGACCGCGTGATGAAGAGGAGTACAGCCAGATGCATCAGTGAGCCCAACGTTTGCCCCGTGCTTCAGCAACACCGCCGCGGAAGCCACGTCATGGTGTTCAATCGCTAGATGGAGCAGCGTCCAGTCCAGCCCGGGCAGTCTCACGTTTGGGTTCGCGCCGCACTTGAGCAGTACGTCCAATATCTCAGCGTCGCTTGCCTCGATGCACCTGGCTACCGCATCGCGTATTTGTTCTGCGGACGACCCAGCCTTGACTAAACGGGCAATGATGTCTGCACTCCTCTTTTCAACCGCTGCTACGAGGTCACGCATATGCGACTGTCCTTTCGAGTGTTCACTCTAGGCATGAATGAATCGCTGGCTGATAGTCGGCTGATCCAATAGTCGAGCAATCCGCGGAGTTGATTCCGAATTTCTTCTGCTTACCCTTCAGGCCGGTGTCCTAAAACGGTCCGCGAAGGAGACGCCATACGTGCGCGCGGGGGCCCCCGAACTCCCGGACACCGGCGGCGAAGGGGCGAACGAACCACCGTGGGGCTTCAGGGCCCGCGGATCACAGAGGGCCAGCTTCCATTAGTCCCTCGTCCGCGGAGGAGTTTGCGCCTCCGGTTCGTACACGTAGATCGGCCCCACTGCGCGTCGAGGAACGGGAGGGAATGTCCAGTCAGCCAACGATCGGCATACCGCTGCGGGACATCCGCGCTACCGACGTTGATGGACCTCAACGCCTACGATTACTCTGCTCGGGCCCGGCGAAGGAACGATCGCCGTCAGTCACAATCGGGCGCGAGTCGTGGCCGAGCCGGTGGTGTGGACCGCAACCTCCTCAGCACTGGGTTGGTCGTCGGGACCCCCATGTCGTCGGGGGCGTCGTACCCGAGCTGAGGAACAGCGTGAGCGGCTAGGCGACTCCACTCTGGAGATAGGGTTGCGTCCGGCCTTCGCCGACGGGCAGTGAGGGTGCGTAGCGACGTACACCCGATCACCACGGCCGTTGACACCCCACCCGGCTTGGTCGGTACGCTCTCGATCATGGTGCGGACGATTGCATTGTCGATGCGTATAGGCGATCCGATGCCGTAATTTGGCTTTGGGACGGGAGGCCGAGTGCAGGCCTCGGCGTACCCATCCGATACGGCGAGCTCATCGGGTCGCTGAAGGGCAAAGCAGAGCGTCAATCGAGGGTCGCGTGTGGGCGACAGCGCCCGTGACACAGC
>Ga0316189_10005717_pt1 | contig 11937 bp, 13 predicted proteins | sample LowCovwburrow_MG_FD_204930 | JGI IMG/M metagenome (GOLD analysis project Ga0316189, IMG submission 204930) | Coastal sediment microbial communities from Maine, United States - Lowes Cove worm burrow | ecosystem: Environmental > Aquatic > Marine > Coastal > Sediment | place: USA: Maine... | reverse complement strand
GCCCTCTCCACGCGACATAATATCTAGTACCGCGTAATTCGGACTCCCGAATGGGCCCAATGGGCTAAGAGAGCTGTTGCTTCATCCGCGCTAGCCGCCTTTGTTCCCGCGCTGGTCGCCTTTGTTCCCGTGCTTGTCGCCTTTGTCGCCGTGACGGTCGCCTTTGTTCCCGTGCTGGTCGCCTTTGTTCCCGTGCTTGTCGCCTTTGTTCCCTTGCTTGTTCCCGTGCTGATCGCCTTTGTCCGCCCGGTGGTCGCCTTTGTCAGGCTTGTGCTTCTTGGCGAGGCCCGGCGGGAGGGCGGGGCGAGCGACCTGGTGCCAGCCTCCGTCCAGCTGGGTGCTGATCTGCCACCCATCGTGGGCGTAGCGGTAGAAGCGACCTTTGGTATAGAAGTGGTTGTGCCGATCCACGACGACGTACACGCCAAGGCCTGAATCAAAGACCAGCTGGACCCCTGCGTGGCTGTGGCGATGGCCATGGGCTGGTTGGGCAGGTGGTGGAGAGGCTCCATGATGGCCGGCGTGGCCGTGTTTTCGCTGGTCGGCCTGATCCTTGAGCTTCAGGATCTCGCCCGTCTCGCCATCGATCCACAGATCGAGCTTGCTCTTCTTGCGTGCGACATAGCCTTCCGTTTTCACGTCCCAACGGAACTCCGTGTCCTTCCACTTGAGGTCTCGCACGTAGGGGTCGCGGTACCCGCGCTCGGCGGCAACATCGAGAGCGATGTGTTCCGCCTCCCTGGCATCGACGCGATGGGGCGCTGGGTGCGGCACGGGAGCCGGATGACCCGTCGTGTGTTGGTGAGCCACGCAGCCTGATCCTACGAGGACGGAGGCCATGAGGCCTACCTTGACTCCGTACCGAAATCCTCGCCGCCAACCGCGCGCCGGCGCTCCTAGGCCATGCCTGAAATCCCACATGCCCACAGGCTAGCGAGAAACCGGGGTGCCCCCCAAACTCAGGGAACGATGTGGGCTCCTTCAGCACCCCATGTCACACCAGTGCCAACGTCAGGGGCAGCGTCCGCGTCAGTGTCGGGCGCGCGACCCCACCGCAACCCGGGTGGGGCTGTTGCTCTCGCAGTTGAGCTCTAGGGAATCAGCTTCTCTTCCTTGAGCTTCTTCGCCACCGCGGCGGTCATCGAGTCGATGACGTCGGTGAGGGAATCGGGGTTGAGGGTTTCTGATTGGCCGGAACAGACTAGGTCGCTGTTGGCGACCGAGTAGAGGTTTGTTTCCAGTCGGAAGAGGGTGTTGGTTTTGAAGTAGCCGGGCTCGTGGACTACGGAGTAGCTGCTGCCGTAGTAACCGTAGCCGTGGTAGCTGGTCGGAGCCGTATACGTGGAAGGAGGAACGTACTCTTGGTTCTGATCGACGCTCAAGAGTCGTGACATCAGCACGCCGTCGAAGTTGCCGCCTTCGATCGCGCCTTGGATCTGCTCTTCGGTCAGCAGCGTGGTCTGCGGCAAGAGGCCCCAGCTCGCTTGGGCCGAGGTGCCTTGCTCCGCGAGCGCTTTGGCAAACGTATCCTCAAACAAGCGTCGCCCGGCGGATAGGCGAAACAAAGGCGGTCTTGAGTGCACCGCAACTCGACATAACATCGGGTACCGCGCAATTGGGCGTTTGCGATGAGCCCGACGGGCTAAGAGGTTGACTCAATCCCCAACTCGCCTGCAGGCTTGCCCCATGTCTAATCTATCGGCCCGTCGTCGCGCAGAAGCGGCAATGTTCGACGGTACCCTAGGTCTCGCGGCGCGTGGGGCGCAGACCCGAGGTGCAAGAGCGGTGTCGGCGATGCTTGCTCTCACCGCCAAGCTCGTCCGAGCGTACCGCCGGGCGGGCACCGAGCACCTCAGAGGGGAGGCCCTCGGCAAAGAGTGGCAGCGACTGATGCCCAATTCGAAGGTCATGCCGATCACGCACGTCGAGGGCGACACCGCGTACGGCGAGATCCACGTCCGTTGCCCGCTTCGCGGGACGGGCGACGTCCACGCCTGCCATCGATTGATGGCCTACGACCGCGCATTGATGCGGCCGGCCGGAGCGCGTTTCGTCGTCCTCGAGAGTCAGGCCGAACCCGGCGTCGAACATTGCCGAATCGCGATTCGCCCCGCCGACCTCCCAGCGGATGACCTCGTGCCCGCGATCACAAGGGCCGACCAACTCACAAGGCATCCTCGATGACTTCGATGGTGAACGATCCAGAACAGAACAAGCAGACCGCCCAGAACTTCTACGATCTGATGTTCAATCAGTGCCGCCCCCGCGAGGCGATCGAGAAGTACGCCGGCGACGAGTACATCCAGCACAACCCGGAAGTGGGGGACGCAAGGAAGCATTCATTGCCTACTTCGAGCGCATGGCCACCGACTACCCCGGGAAAAAGATGCACTTCAAGCGTGTCATCGCAGAAGGCAACCTCGTCGTCCTGCACTGCTATCAACAGTGGCCGGGCGACAACGACTACGCCGGCATAGACATCTTTCGCTTCGACGAAACCGGCAAAGTCGTCGAACACTGGGACGTCCTTCAAGTCATCCCGGCCGAGTCGGCGAACGACAACACCATGTTCTAGGCAGTTTGCATGTTCGAAGTCACTGGCCCGGATTTCCCGGCGAGCGCCCGTAGCGGGCATGGAAGATCCCTTGCGCGCTGAGTCCGGTCACCAAGCGGAACGCGACGAACAGCGCCGCCGTGATCCCGGGAGTGATCGCTCCGGGCCAAGTCGTCAGCAACTTGAAGAGGGCCCAATCCATTCCGACCGCGATAAGGCTGACTCCCCAGATCTCGTGCCAAACGAACCAGAACTCCGGGATGATGAAAGCACCCCACGTCCAGGAGATCTTGGGATCAGACGGAACATGAACGGGGCATAGCGAATTCAAAGGCCCTGTCTGCGCCACGAGCCACTCGACATAACATTTAGTACCGCGTGTTTCGGACTCCCGAATGGGCCCGATCGGCCAAGAGAGCGGCTGACAGCACCGAGGCTACCGACCGCGCTGATAAGAACGAAACGTCGCGTTACACGATATCTTTGACTTAGGACTCACCCATCCCGGAAACGAGCCGTTACACTAGGGCGGCACAGAGGTCCGTGCGCCGATGACGACTGCCGCTACTGTTCTTGATATCCTGCAGCTCAGCGATCTTCATCTGTTTGCGGATCCGGCGGCGCGACTGAAGGGTGTGCAGACCTTCGATACGTTTCGCCGCGCTCTGACAGACGCTCTGGCCGCGCCGGCTCCGGACCTCATCCTGCTGACGGGGGACCTGTCCGAGGATCACTCGGCACAGGCCTACGCGAGGATTCGGCAGTTGCTGGAGCCGCTGCAGGTGCCGGTCTTCTGCATTCCCGGGAACCACGACGATCCGCAGCTAATGGCCAGCGAGCTCGGCCACGGCCACTTCCACTATTGCGAGAGCCTGCGACACAAGAACTGGCTGCTGTGCATGCTGGACACTTGGGACGGCGCGCGTGGAGGCGGTCGATTGGGCGAGGAGCAGATTGCCGCGCTGGACGCGGAGCTGGAAGGCAGCGACGCCGAACACGTGCTGGTGTGCCTGCATCATCAGCCAGTTCCGGTTCGAAGCGTCTGGTTGGACGCTGTCGGGCTGGACGACGGCGACGCGCTGCTCGCGGTCATCGACCGGCATCCTCGGGTGCGCGGCCTGCTCTGGGGTCATGTCCACCAGCGCTACGACGATCACGCCGGCGGCCTGCGGCTGATGGGTACCCCTTCGACCTGTTATCAGTTCGTGCCCGGCCGCGATGACTTCGCCCTCGACGGTCTCGGCCCGGGCTACCGCCGAATCCAACTCCGGGCCGATGGACGCATCGACAGCCAGGTGATGCAGCTGGAGCCCTGAGAGAAGCGGTAGCTTGACTGCCGAGCGGCACCGCGAAGCGTAGGAAGAACAAACGCCCTGTCCGCGTGGCGTCCCAGGCGACATAACAAGCTAGTACTGCGCAATACGCAGGCCCCCCCCAACGTCAGAAGCGAAGACAGAAGCGGCAGATCGGTTTCGAGGCGTCGCGCGATGGTGGGTCGGTGGCGAGGAGCGCGCGGAGCGTACTTGTGTACGCGAGCACGCACCGCAGACAGCGAGCCGCCAGCGTGCGGCGGATCGGAAGCGAGGTGCTGTTTCTGGTGGGCCATCCTGGACTCGAACCAGGAGCCAATGGATTAAGAACGCAGCGACTTGCGCTGCATAAGGCCCTTTTCGTAAGCGATTCTGACATCCTGGCACCCGCGATTGCGGTCACCAAGGGCCACCATGCGACCTATTCCGGTCACCGTGACCGATTGGATCGGGCCGGGCTCGTAGCGAAGATCCATGCGGCGCTCGACGCGAAAGCGGTCACGCCGGACGACGCAGACAACCTAATAGCCCTCATCGAAGGAACTCTCGCAAGCCGACATAACATCTAGGTACCGAATAATTCGGACTCCCGAATGGGCCCAATTGGTTAAGAGAGCGGACGCGGTCTTTGTGCCGAGTCGCGGACACTAAGGGGACGAGCAGGCGCAGAGCGGCGTGAGTGTTCTCAGGATCATGGGGTGCTCCACACGTATCGGTCCTACCTCGAGAGATCCACGCGTTCGCCGCTGTCCGGATGTAGCGCGATCAGCGATTCGAAGTCTTCGTCTACCACTACGAGGCGGTTGTTGATCGTGTCCACGAGGAGATCCACCGGACCGTCGAGCCGGTTGTTGGCATCCGGCGTGGTGTCGTCGGAGAGCAGGGTGCGTGCCCCGGTTGTGAGGTCCACCGCGACTACCGCGTCTAGCTCGCTGTCCGCGACCAGCGCACGGTTGTTGGGAGAGTCGAGCGCAATGCCTTCGGGACGGTCAAACGGCGTTGTGCCATTAGGCGTGTCGGAGTTGGACAGCACTGTGCGGTCGCCGGTCGCGAGGTCAACAGCGATGATGGCAGCCAGTCCAGTGTCTGTGACCAGCGCGCGGCTGTTGGCGCTGTCGAGCACAATCCTAGTTGCCTGATCAAACGGAGTGCCCCCGCCGGAGGCCGTGTTGCCAGAAATCGAGGTGTTGCTGGAGAACACCGTGCGCGTCCCCGTGATGAGGTCCACAGCAATAACGGCGTCCAGTGCGGTGTCTACAACCAGCGCTCGCCCGTTGGCCTCGTCGACGATGATGTCCTGCGGACGATCAAACGGTCTGTCGGCGTCGGGCGTCGCAGTATCGGAGAGCACTGTGCGTGCCCCCGTGGCGAGGTCGACCGCGATGACGGCATCCAAATCGTTGTCTACAACGAGCGCGCGAGTTCGTGCGGCGTCGATCGCAATGCCAAGCGGACGACCGAACGGGTTGTTGGCGTCGGGCGTCGTGGCGTCCGAGAGCACCGTTCGTGCCCCTGTGGCAAGGTCGACCGCGATGATGGCGTCTCCCGAGGCAGCCGCTACGAGGGCGCGATTGCTGTTCGCGTCCAGGGCAATGCCCTGCGGATCATTGAGCGAGTTGTTCGCGTCGGGGGTGCTGAAATCGCTAAGTATCGTGGGCTCCCCGCCGGTTAGGTCGATCGCGACGAGGGCACCTGCGGTATGGCCGAACTGCATCACGAGGGCACGGTTTCCCATTGCGTCCACCGCAAGACCCCGCGGACGATCAAGTGGGCTGCCGGGGCTCGTCGTTGCATCGGAGAACACCGTGCGGGCACCCGACGTCAGGTCCACCGCGATGACAGCGTTGAGGCCCAAGTCTGTGACCAGGGCCCGGCTGTTGGCGCTATCTACGGCGATCGCCTGTGGAAGGTCGAACGGATTGCCGGCGTCGGGCGTGGTGGCATCGGACAAGACCGTGCGGGCGCCCGACGTCAGGTCCACCGCAATGACGGCTTTCAGGTCGCTGTCTGTGACCAGGGCCCGGTTGTTGGCGCTATCTACGGCAATCGCCTGTGGAAGGCCGAACGGATTGTTGGCGTTGGGCGTGGTCGCATTGGACAAGACCGTGCGGGCGCCCGACGTCAGGTCCACCGCAATGACGGCTTTCAGACTACCGCCTGTGACCAAGGCTCGGTTGTTGACGCTGTCTACGGCAATGCCCTCGGGACGGCTAAACGGATTGCTGGCGTTGGGCGTGGTGGCATCGGACAAGACCGTGCGGGCACCCGACGTTAGGTCCACCGCAATGACGGCGTCCAGACTGCCGTCTGTGACCAAGGCTCGGTTGTTGACGCTGTCTACGGCAATGCCCTCGGGACGGCTAAACGGATTGCTGGCGTTGGGCGTGGTGGCATTGGACAATACCGTGCGTATCCCCGTGGTGAGGTCAACCGCAACGACAGCAACCAGGCGGCCGTCTCTGACCAAGACCCGGTTGTTGGCCGCATCGAAGGCAACAACACCTGGGGTAGCAACGCGTGCCTGCCGTTCAATGAGCACCTCGGCCGCCTCGGCATCGCTGTTCGACTCGCTATCGCTGAGACCGACGGTCAGGGTGTTCATCCCAGGTGTCAACGGCACCGCAGCAAACCAGGTCGCATAGCCGTCATCTGTGAATGCCTCGACGCCGTTGACCTGTACGGACGCAATGGTGCCGCCGTCGGCCGCCGTGCCATGGACGGTGACAGCCTCGCCTTCGGTCATGGAGATTGCGGGCGGGAAGGTGATGACGGCCGCGGGCGCTTGCGTGCCGCCGCTGCCGCCGTCCCCTCCAGTGCCGTCGCCGTCGTTGCAGGCGATGAGCAGCAGCGTTAGCGAGATGGACGTAAGCAGTCGATGCTTCTGAATCATGGTGCACTCCTCAGCTTTGTCGGCTTTGAAACGGGTGCCCGATACAAAAACACCGCAGGAGCGGATGGTATCGTGAAGCGAGCGGTTTTGATACTTTTGCTTAACGAGAAGGGCGCGTTGTTTCCGCTGTGTTTGGGTAGGTCTGGTATAGGGGGAAGCCATGGCTTGGATTATGCGCGGTCGATCGATTGGGATGACGGTTGGCGTTGGGGTTCTGGTGGTTCTCTTTGGGGGCTGCGGTGAATCGCCTGGGCTCGGTGCCTCGTTCGACTACGTGGTGCCGGCACGCTTCGAGGTTCCCGAACTCCGACCGTCCGAGGAGCAGGGGGAGTACGAGATTTACGCCGACGGGCCGCTGCAGCCGGACACGTGGCGCGTGCATCTGAACGCGTGCGCGTCGACCGGGTCGATCGTCAACTACCGTTGGAGCGTCGACGGGGAAGAGGTTGGAGTGGAGACGCGCTGTGACGGCTTCGAATACGAGTTCCCTGCGGAGGGGCCGTATTCGGTCTCGCTCGTGGTGGAGGACAGCAGCGGCGAGGAGATGGAGCGGAGGGCATAGCGAATTCAAAGGCCCTCTCCGTGCGGTTCGCCACTCGACATAACACCTAGTACCGCGCAATGCGCGGGCCCCAACCGGCTTCAATCGAGAGACAGAAGCGGCAGATCGGTTTCGAGCCGTCGTGCGATGGCGTCTCGGTGGCGAGGAGCCCGCGGAGCGTACTCGTGTACGTGAGCAGGCACCGCAGACAGCGAGCCGCCAGCGTGCGGCGGATCGGAAGCGAGGTGCTGTTTCTGGTGGGCCATCCTGGACTCGAACCAGGAGCCAATGGATTAAGAACGCAACGACTTGCGCTGCATAAGGCCCTTTTCGTAAGCGATTCTGACACCCCGGCACCCGCGATTGCGGTCACGAAGGGCCACCATGCGACCTATTCCGGTCACCGTGACCGCTTGGATCGGGCCGGGCTCGTGGCGAAGATCCATGCGGTGCTCGACGCGAAAGCAGTCACGCCGGACGACGCAGCGAACCTAATAGCCCTCATCGAAAGAACTCTAGCAAGCCGACACAACATCTAGTACCGCGCAATTCGGACTCCCCGCATGGGCTCGATGGTCTAAGAGAGCGTGTGCAGCAGCTGGATCGTGAACACACCAGCGAATGTTCCAAGCGCAACCCATGGCAACCACGTGCGCAGCATGCGTGAGTCGATGTTGCCAAGCGCGCGCTGCTTTCGCGTCGACATGATGGCAGCCGGCACAACTAGCGCGAGACAGGTGCCCACCGCGCAATGCATCACGACAGTTGGGCCCGCCCCAAAGCGCGGAAAAAGCACTAAGAACGTCGGCACCAAAATGACGCCACCACCAATCCCGAAGAGCCCGGCTGCGAAGCCAGAAACCACACCGACAGCGACGAGGATGAGCGCATAGAGGACGAGGTCTTCGGGCACTGCGCGGGACTCTATCGCGTTTGGGAGTGGTGCGTTCGAGCGTTTTCCCCAAACCTGGTAGGCTCCGCCGATGAAGATCCTGCGCACCCCCGACGAGCGTTTCGAGAATCTGCCCGGCTACCCCTACGACCCTCACTACGCGGAAGTGAGTGTCGGTGGCGATCGCGATACGGCGCTCCGCGTTCACTATGTGGACGAGGGTCCGGCTGACGCCCCAGCCATCTTGATGATGCACGGCGAGCCGTCATGGAGCTACCTCTACCGAAAGATGATCCCGATCTTCGTCGAAGCGGGGTACCGAGCCGTCGCGCCGGACCTCGTTGGCTTCGGCCGTTCCGACAAGCCAGTCGAACGCGCGGACTACACCTACGCGCGACACCTAGGCTGGATGCAAGACTGGTTCGATCAGTTGAAGCTGACCGACGTCACCTTGGTCTGCCAGGACTGGGGCGGCCTTCTCGGGATGCGCCTGGTCGCAGCCCAGCCAGACCGGTTCAGCCGAGTCGTGACTGCCAACACGATGATGCCGACGGGGGACATGGACCCCGGCAAAGCCTTCAAGAAGTGGCTGAAGTTCTCCCAAGAGACGCCGACGTTCCCGATCGGCGACATGCTGCAAAGGTCGACGACGACGGATCTGCCCGACGACGTGATTGCGGCCTACGACGCGCCCTTCCCTTCAGACGAATACAAAGCGGGGGCGCGTCAGTTCCCGGCCCTCGGGCCGATTACACCCGACGATCCCGAGGCACAACCCAACCGCGACGCGTGGAAGGTCCTGCAGACCTTCACCAAGCCATGGCTCTGTGCCTTTAGCGATCAGGATCCGGTCACCCGTGGTGCTGACAAGTTCATCACGGCAGTCATTCCCGGCTGCAAGGGCCAACCTCACACGACGATCGAGAACGGCGGCCACTTCCTGCAGGAAGACAAGGGCGAGGAGCTTGCAAACGTCGTCGTCGGTTTCATCCGGGCGAGTTAGGACGAGAACCATGGGCGAGCCCGGCGCACAGGATCGGAGGCATGCGTATGTTTGAACCGACAATTACGGGTTTGTTACTCGTGATAGCCGCGATCCACTTGGTACCGATAACCGGGTTCTTCGGCGCAGATCGACTGACGTCGCTCTACGGGATCGACGTCACGAGCGCGGACTTGGAAATCTTGATGCGCCACAGAGCGGTGCTGTTTGGGATCCTCGGAGTGTTCTTTGCGTACGCCGCGTTTCGCCCAGCGCTCCAGCCGGTCGCGTTTGTTGCCGCGTTCGCGACCATCGCGTCGTTCTTCTACCTGGCCTTCTCCGTCGGTGACTTCGGCGAAGCGATTCGCAAGATCGTCGTCGGGGATGTCGTCGCCGCCGTGGCTCTCCTGGGCGCAGTGATCCTCTACGTCATCAAATGACGACGCGCGTCAGAAGACGAACTTCGATCGGTACGGATCCCAGTGGAACTTCGCGTTGCTCTGGTAAGCGATCTTTTCGTCGAGCCGGGGCATAGCGAATTCAAAGGCGCTGTCCGCGCCGCGAGCCACGCGACATAACAATCTAGTACCGCGCAATTGGGCTCTCTACATGAACCCGATGGGCTAAGAAGGGTGACGAGGGATCTCGCTTCCTGTGCCCCTGGCCACCCCATGGATGCAATCGTCCAACAAACCCTGACGCGAGGCTGTGGTACAGAGAAGCGTGCCGAAGGTCACCCTCTACACGTTCGCGACCAGTCCGTACGGGCTCAAGGTCCAGGCCTACCTCGCGTACAAGCGCATCTCCTACGACATCGTCTACGTCGACCCGTTCCATCCGCGGCGGACGTTGCCCGTCGGGCGGATCGTGCCGGTGCTGCGCATCGACGACGAGAGCCGCAACGACTCTCAGGAGATCGCCCGATGGCTCGACGAGCGTTTCCCGGAGCGGCCCTTGTTTCCGTCGGACGGTGAGCCCTGCGTCACCGAGCTCGACGACTGGGTGCAGCACTGCATGATCCCCGCGAACTTCAAGTTCGCCAGGCCCGGGCTCTCGCCCGCGTTGCCCGTGCAAGTCGCCAACGCGTGGCGACTCGGCCGCGCGATGAACCGCACCGTCCCGGGCGGCGCCATCGGCTGGCGCCGCGTGTTTTGGCCTCTGGTGCTGCGGATGGCACCGTTCATTCGGCGTGAGGCGGCGCGCGCGCCCGGGACGAACCTGTTGGACACAGCGCGACGCATCGGCAAGCGTCTCGAGCAGGAACTCTCGCCGGGACCTTTCCTCTGCGGGCGCGACACCGTCAGCATCGCCGATCTCTCGGCGTACGGTCCCATCGCGCTCGGCTACGAGCTGGGTCTCGCGGGCGGAGACGGACTGCTGCGTCGGCGGCGTGTCCGCGACTGGGCGCGCAGAGTGCACGCGGAGCTAGATCCGGCGCTCCCACTGGTCCCCGGTGCACTTCGTGTTCGCTCCGTCGCGTAGACGTTCCCGGTCCCAACGCCCAACCAGCAACCATTGGAGGGTTGCATAGAATGGCGGCCGGCTACATGGAGAGCCCAAGATGTTAGGCGTATTAACTTCACTCGATCTCTGAGTCACCGACCTTCGGTGTTTGCGCTTTTCTTCTTTGTGGGGATCCCCAAGGCCTCCAGTCGTCGGTAGAAGGTTGCGCGACTCATGCCGAGCTTGCGGGCAGCTCGAGCACGATTTCCCTCTGCCCACTCGAGGGCGGCGAAAATCTCTGAACCTTCAATAGCCTCTGCTTCGGGCGGGAGTCGCGCTGATTCCACAGGCCGGCCGGTAGAGGGGACCATCGCCTGCAGCGTTAGCTCGGGAGGTAAATCTTCAAGCAAGATTTGGGAACCTTTGGCAGCAATGACCGCGAACTGCATGGCAGCTTTTAGCTCGCGGACATTGCCGGGCCACCGGTAGGTTTGCATCGCTTGCTTGGCCGCTTCCTCGATCTCCAAAATCGGTTTGCCGGAAGACAACCGTTGCTCAGCAAGAAAACTGGCGGCCAGTAAGGGTACGTCTTCGAGGCGCTCGCGCAGCGGTGGGACACTGACCCGTGCAACGCGGATTCGGTAGAACAAGTCCTCGCGGAATCTGCCGGAGGCAACTTCATTGCCGAGATCTCGGTTGGTGGCCGCAAGAATCCGCACATCGACCATCCGCGCTTGTGCATCACCGACCCTCGTGATCTCGCGCTCTTGGATAACCCGCAACAACGACGCCTGCAGTCTCACCGATACATCGCCGATCTCGTCGAGCAGGATGGTTCCACCCATGGCCGCCTCAAAAAACCCCTGTTGATCGGCAACTGCGCCCGTGAAGGAACCCCTGCGGTGGCCGAACAGCTGGCTTTCGAGGAGGGAGTCGGTCAGGCCCGCACAATTGACCGCGATGAACGGACCCTCTCTTCTTGAGCTCGCCGCATGGATGGCGCGGGCCACCAATTCTTTGCCCACACCCGTTTCACCCTCAATGAGAGCAGTCCAATCACCAAGAGCAACCTCGGAAATTCTTTCGTATACCGATCGCATGGCCTGAGACGTCCCGACCATGGAACCCTGGGTTACGTCGCTCAGGCGTGCGCGCAACTCGTGGAGCTCAGAGACATCGTAAAAGAACACGACCCGATTGGATAGATTGCGTGGGTCGTCTTTAATCTCCGCCTCAACCCAACGGCGATGGCCTTGCTCACCCATCCAGTTGAACCGCACCCGCGTGCGCGTCGAGTCCGGAGACCGCAACATGGCTCGGAAGTT
>Ga0316189_10005716_pt1 | contig 11940 bp, 7 predicted proteins | sample LowCovwburrow_MG_FD_204930 | JGI IMG/M metagenome (GOLD analysis project Ga0316189, IMG submission 204930) | Coastal sediment microbial communities from Maine, United States - Lowes Cove worm burrow | ecosystem: Environmental > Aquatic > Marine > Coastal > Sediment | place: USA: Maine... | reverse complement strand
AAGGAAAAATTTGAGAGAACCAAACCCCACGTAAACGTGGGCACGATAGGTCACGTCGACCATGGCAAGACGACGCTGACGGCGGCGCTGACGAAGGTCATGGCGGAAGCACAGGGTGGAGACGTGAAAGCGTTTGACCAGATTGACAACGCCCCGGAAGAGAAAGCGCGTGGTATCACGATTGCGACCTCGCATGTTGAATACGAAAGTCCGAACCGTCACTACGCCCACGTAGACTGCCCGGGCCACGCTGACTATGTGAAGAACATGATTACCGGTGCGGCGCAGATGGACGGCGCGATCCTGGTGTGCTCTGCTGCTGACGGCCCGATGCCGCAGACCCGCGAGCACATCCTGCTGTCACGCCAGGTCGGTGTGCCCTACATCGTTGTCTACCTGAACAAGGCGGACATGGTGGATGATGAAGAGCTGCTGGAACTGGTTGAGATGGAAGTGCGCGAACTGCTGGACGCGTACGAATTCCCGGGTGACGATACCCCGATCATCATCGGTTCGGCGCTGAAAGCACTGGAAGGCGATACCTCGGACATCGGCATACCGTCGATTCTCAAGCTGGTGGAAGCGATGGATGCCTATATTCCGGAGCCGGAGCGTGCGGTAGATCAGCCGTTCCTGATGCCGGTAGAAGACGTGTTCTCGATTTCAGGTCGTGGTACCGTGGTTACCGGTCGTATTGAACGCGGCATCGTCAAGGTGGGCGAGGAAATCGAGATTGTCGGTATCCGCGACACCCAGACCACGACGGTCACCGGTGTGGAAATGTTCCGCAAGCTGCTGGACGAAGGTCAGGCGGGTGACAATGTTGGCCTGCTGCTGCGCGGCACCAAGCGTGAAGACGTGGAGCGTGGCCAGGTGTGCTGCAAGCCGAAATCGGTGAACCCGCACACCAAGTTCGAGTGCGAAGTGTACGTACTGTCGAAGGATGAAGGTGGCCGTCATACGCCATTCTTCAATAACTACCGTCCGCAGTTCTATTTCCGTACCACGGACGTGACCGGTGCCTGTGATCTGCCGGAAGGTGTCGAGATGGTAATGCCGGGCGATAACGTGAAGATGACCGTCAGCCTGATCAATCCGATTGCGATGGAAGAAGGCTTGCGTTTTGCGATCCGTGAAGGTGGCCGCACCGTAGGTGCCGGCGTTGTAAGTAAGATTATTGAATAGGTACTAGTTCAAAGGAGCGAGTATGAGGTAGCGGGCCGGCCAATGGGTGGCCCGTTGCTGGTTTCCTGGAACCGACTACTCGATACTTGATTTTAGGCCAGTGGCTCAATTGGTAGAGCAGCGGTCTCCAAAACCGCAGGTTGGGGGTTCGAGTCCCTCCTGGCCTGCCAACTTTAAACGGTTCAGCAGGTAGTAGTAATAACATGGTCGCAAAGGCCGAAACAGAAGTTTCGAACAAATTAGATACTTTCAAGCTGATGATTGCTATTGCGATCCTGCTTGCCGGTATTGGTGGTTTCTATTACTACGCAGATGAGTCCTTGTTGTATCGTGTGCTGGGGCTGGTCGCGTTGGTGATGGTGTCTGCCGGTATTGCGTTTACAACAGGCACGGGCCATGCAATTTTATTATTTGGTCGCGAATCTCGCGCAGAGGTACGCAAGGTTGTCTGGCCAACAAGGCAGGAGACGGTGCAAACAACCTTAATGGTCGTAGTGGCCGTTATCATACTGGGCATCTTCCTCTGGCTGATTGACATGATGTTGTTGAATGCAGTGCAGATGTTGACAGGGCGAGGAAGCTAGCAGTGAGCAAGCGTTGGTACGTAGTACATGCGTATTCCGGCTTCGAGGCCAAGGTGCGAGAGTCAATGGAAGAGCATATTGCGCTGGCGGGAATGCAGGACAAGTTCGGTGACATTCTGATTCCGACAGAAGAAGTCGTCGAGGTCAGGGATGGCGCCAAGCGTAGATCAGAAAGAAAATTCTTTCCGGGTTACGTGCTGGTGCAGATGGAAATGACGGATGAAACATGGCACCTGGTAAAAGATGTGCCCAAGGTTATGGGCTTTATCGGTGGCACCAAGGACAGGCCTGCACCCATCTCGGACAAGGAAGCGCAGCAGATACTTGGAGCGATTCAGGAAGGTGCAGAGAAGCCGAAACCCAAGGTACTTTACGAGCCAGGTGAGGTTGTACGCGTAACCGATGGCCCATTCAACGACTTTACCGGTGTCGTCGAAGAGGTCGATTACGAGCACAGTCGCCTGAAGGTGGCCGTGTTGATATTTGGCCGTTCCACGCCTGTCGAGCTGGATTTTGGCCAGGTCGAAAAAGGCTGATCAAACAGGCGAAGCCTGTTTCGAAGTAAACAGGGGCAAGGGACGAGTGACCGGGTATAAATTACCTTGCCACTCGGCCCTCGCCACTAGCAACTTAATTTGACGGGGAGCCTGGACATATGAGCCAGGCGTTTGCACCCGGGAGTAAAATATGGCTAAAAAAGTAGACGCATACATCAAGCTGCAGGTCAGTGCTGGTGAAGCGAATCCGAGTCCGCCTGTTGGTCCTGCGCTGGGTCAACACGGCGTCAATATCATGGAATTCTGTAAGGCATTCAATGCCAAGACCCAGAGCATGGAAAAGGGTCTGCCGGTTCCTGTTGTTATCACTGTTTACGCTGATAAAAGCTTTACCTTTATTACCAAAACACCGCCTGCCGCAGTGCTGCTGAAAAAGGCTGCGGGTATCAAGAGTGGTAGTGGTGAGCCGCATCTGAACAAGGTTGGTAAAGTTAATCGCGCACAACTGGAAGAAATAGCCACTACCAAGATGCCCGATCTGACTGCTGCCGATATGGATGCTGCGGTACGTACCATTGCAGGCACCGCGCGTAGCATGGGTATCGAAACAGAGGGTGTGAACTAATGGCCAGGCTGTGTAAAAGACTCAAGGCAATTCACGAAAAAGTTGAAAGCGGCAAGCAGTATCCAATCGAAGAAGCGTTAAAGCTGCTCAAGGATATGTCCAGTGTCAAGTTTACCGAGTCAGTGGATATCGCTGTAAATCTCGGCATTGATCCAAAGAAAAGCGACCAGGTTGTTCGTGGCGCTACCGTGTTGCCAAATGGTACCGGCAAGGAAGTCCGTGTAGCTGTTTTCACCGATGGTGAAAATGCCAGGGCTGCAGAAGCCGCTGGCGCAGATATCGTGGGTATGGATGATCTGGCTGAGCAGGTCAAGAAAGGCGATTTCAATTTTGACGTGGTTATTGCTTCGCCTGATGCAATGCGTGTTGTCGGTGCGCTTGGCCAGATCCTGGGTCCGCGTGGCTTAATGCCTAATCCCAAAGTGGGAACGGTGACAGCTGACGTGGCAACCGCTGTAACAAATGCAAAAACAGGCCAGGTGCGTTATCGCGCTGATAAGGCAGGCATTATTCATTGCTCAGTAGGTACTGTTAAATTTGAAGTGGCTGCGTTGAAAGAAAACATCGAAGGTTTAATCGCCGCTCTGGTCAAGTCCAAACCGACAGCGTCCAAGGGCATATACCTGAAGAAGATTGCTGTTTCCTCGACCATGGGTCCTGGCATAGCTATTGATCAAACCAGTCTTAGTTAAGCCCAGAACAGGCCATCCATGGCCTGTCCGGGCACGCAAAAGAAAAAGTGTGATTTTTCTTTTGCTCCATCTTTTGATAACTCGTTATCAAAAGATGGCGGTATCTCCATATACCGCAATCGAAAATTGAAGAATTCGGAGTAATCGGCATTGCTGGTTATTCCGGAGATTTGACAGCCGAGTTATCGGTGGCGTCAAAGACCGCAGGTGTGTTCCGCTTATGCCGGAATGCTTAATTTCCTGCGCAGATGGTGAAGCTCTGATATCAGAGTCGCCGTATGGGAAGTCATATTTTAGAAGTATGGCTTGTTAACTTGGCTGAGGTCGTTCCGCAGATGTTTTTACATTCCTCGGGAACAGCCTGAGCTTAACTGGAGAGCTAAAGTGGCACTTAAATTTGAAGACAAGAAGTCAATTGTCGCTGAGGTATCTACAATCGCTGCCAGCGCGCATTCAGCAGTTGCTGCTGAATACCGTGGCCTGACTGTCGACGAGATGACTGAGTTGCGTGTCAAGGCACGTAATGAAGGCGTCTATCTACGCGTGGTCAAGAATACGCTGGTCAAGCGTGCTGTTGATGGTACCGATTTCGAGTGCATGCAGGATTCACTGGTAGGCCCGTTAATCATGGCCTTTTCACAGGAAGATCCGGGTGCAGCTGCTCGACTCGTTAAGGATTTCTCCAAGGAGCACGACAAACTCATCGCCAAGATTATTGCTGTTGGCGGCGAACTATTGCCGGCTGAACAGATCGACCGCCTGGCCAAGCTGCCTAACCGCGAGCAGGCATTGAGCCTGCTGATGGCTGTGATGAAAGCGCCGATCGAGAAATTCGTACGTACGATGAATGAGCCACACGCGAAACTTGTTCGCACTGTGGCTGCAGTACGTGACCAAAAACAGGCAAGTGCGTAGAAACCAACGCTGCTTTGCAATTTATTAACTTTTAAATCTGGAGAAGAATCGTGGCTGTTTCACAAGACGAAATTCTGGAAACTATTTCCAACATGTCTGTAATGGAAGTCGTAGATCTGATTTCCGCTATGGAAGAAAAATTTGGCGTATCTGCTGCTGCTGCAGTTGCCGCTGCACCTGCAGCCGCTGCTGATGCAGGCGCTGCTGCTGAAGAAAAGGACGAGTTTGATGTTGTCCTTACTGGTATCGGTGAGAACAAGGTTGCCGTTATTAAGGCAGTACGTGCTATCACAGGCCAGGGCCTGAAAGACGCTAAAGATACAGTTGAAGGTGCGCCTGCAACTATTAAGGAAGCTGCTTCCAAAGCCGAAGCTGAAGAAATCAAGAAGCAACTTGAAGAAGCTGGCGCATCTGTCGAACTCAAATAGACAGAACGCTGGCGCTGGAATCTCAGCGACAGGACAGGCTGGTAGCCATTGTTTTTTAAAACAAACGGGCTGCCGGCCTTTTCCTGTTTCCAGCGATAAACGCTGAGATAAATACTTTGCTGATGAGTTGTAAACACATGCTCGTCAGTTACGGATACCCGCTAAGGGTACCGCTTATTAATTTACACGCGCGATAGAGGATTACTGATGGCATATTCTTTTACCGAGAAAAAACGCATCCGTAAGGATTTCGGTAAACGTCCACCTATTCTGGATGTGCCCTACTTGCTTTCCATGCAACTTGATTCATTCAGGGGCTTTTTGCAGGCTGATGTGCCGGTAAAAGAGCGTACTGCAATGGGTCTGCATGGTGCATTCACATCTGTGTTTCCAATTGTCAGTTATTCCGGGCATGTGGAACTGCAATACGTTAATTACACACTGGGTAAACCGGTATTTGATGTCAAGGAGTGTCAGCTGCGTGGATTAACCTATGCGGCGCCATTGCGCGTGACCATGCGCCTTGCCATCTACGACAGGGAGTCGAAGAAGAAGACCACGCCCAAGACCGTTAAAGAGCAGGAAGTCTACATGGGTGAAATGCCGTTGATGACGGAGAACGGTACCTTTGTTATCAATGGGACCGAGCGTGTCATCGTGTCACAGCTGCACCGCTCACCAGGCGTTCTGTTCGATCACGACAAGGGTAAAACACACTCATCAGGCAAGATTCTCTATTCTGCCCGCGTTATTCCTTATCGCGGTTCATGGCTTGATTTCGAGTTTGATCCAAAGGACAGCGTGTTCGTTCGTATTGACCGCCGTCGTAAATTACCGGCAACAATATTGCTGCGCTCGCTTGGATTCAATAATGAGCAGATTCTCGATACCTTCTTTGACACCATCGAATTCACTTTCATTAAAGACGGTGTCACCTTTGAACTGATACCCGAACGTCTGCGTGGTGAAACCACAACATTCGATATCAAATCCGGTAAGGAAGTCATCGTTGAAGCAGGGCGCCGTGTCACCATGCGCCATATCAAGCAGCTTGAAGCCAAGAAAATCAAGAAGCTTAATGCAACGCTTGATTACCTTCATGGCAAGGTTCTGGCTCACGATATTATCGATACAGATACCGGTGAGATCATTGCGCCGGCCAATGCCGAGTTTACCGAAGAGCTGGTTGCTCACTTGCAGGAGCACAAGGTCAAGTCATTCAAGGTCATTTATACCAATGACCTTGAAGTCGGTCCGTTTATTTCCAATACGCTGAGACTGGATCCGAGCACAACGCAGCTGGAAGCGCAGATTGAGATCTATCGCATGATGCGTCCAGGTGAGCCACCAACCAAGGATGCGGCAGAAAACCTGTTCAATAACCTGTTCTTTACTGCTGATCGATATGATCTTTCTGCGGTCGGCCGCATGAAATTCAATCGCCGCCTGGGTATCGACGATAATGAGCGTGCCGGTACCCTGAACCAGGAAGACATCCTGGCGGTACTCAAGGAATTATTAAACATACGTAACGGCAAGGGTATCGTTGATGATATTGACCACCTTGGCAACCGTCGTATCCGTTGTGTCGGCGAAATGGCTGAAAACACATTCCGCGTCGGCCTTGTTCGCGTTGAACGTGCGGTTAAGGAGCGTTTAACAACAGCAGAACAGGATGAGCTGATGCCGCAGGACCTGATCAATGCCAAACCTGTTGCAGCTTCAATGAAGGAATTCTTTGGCTCAAGCCAGTTGTCCCAGTTCATGGACCAGAACAACCCGCTGTCAGAAGTTACGCACAAACGTCGCGTATCTGCGCTTGGCCCGGGTGGATTGACGCGCGAACGCGCAGGCTTCGAAGTGCGTGACGTGCATCCGACGCATTATGGCCGTGTGTGTCCTATTGAAACACCTGAAGGCCCGAATATCGGTTTGATTAACTCGCTGTCTGTATACGCCCGCACCAATGAGTACGGTTTTCTTGAAACACCGTATCGCAAGGTTGTTAACAGCAAGGCAACATCAGATATCGAATACCTGTCGGCGATCGAAGAAAGCAATTTCGTGATTGCGCAGGCAAACGCCGAGCTCGATAGCAAAGGCAAGCTGGTTGATGAACTTGTCTCCTGCCGTCATGGCAATGAGTTCACCCTGTCTTCGCCGGACCAGGTCGAGTATATGGACGTGTCACCAAAGCAGATTGTATCTGTTGCGGCGTCGCTGATTCCATTCCTTGAGCACGACGATGCAAACCGTGCCTTGATGGGTTCAAACATGCAACGCCAGGCTGTGCCCACACTGCGTGCGCAGAAGCCATTGGTGGGCACCGGTATGGAACGTACGGTTGCACTTGATTCCGGTTCGTCAGTGATTGCACGACGTGGCGGCATAATCGAGTCGGTTGACGCAGGTCGAATCGTGATTCGCGTCAATGATGATGAAGCAACGGGCGATAGCGCCGGTGTTGATATTTACGGTCTGACCAAATACACGCGTTCAAACCAGAACACCTGTATGAACCAGCGTCCACTGGTTTCAGTGGGTGATTTAGTGGCAAGAGGCGATGCCATTGCCGACGGCCCGTCAACAGACTTGGGCGAGCTTGCTCTGGGTCAGAACATGCTGGTCGCATTCATGCCATGGAACGGTTACAACTTCGAAGATTCGATTTTAATCTCGGAGCGCGTTGTTGAAGAAGACCGCTACACCACAATTCATATTGAAGAAATGTCATGTGTTGCACGCGACACCAAGCTGGGTTCTGAGGAAATAACCGCAGATATTCCAAACGTCAGCGAAGGTTTGCTATCCAAGCTGGACGAGTCTGGCGTGGTGTACGTGGGTGCAGAAGTCAAGCCGAATGACATTCTTGTCGGCAAGGTAACACCTAAAGGCGAAACCCAGCTGACCGCAGAAGAAAAACTGCTGCGTGCGATTTTTGGCGAGAAAGCATCTGATGTTAAAGACACTTCATTACGTGTGCCGTCCGGTATGGAAGGTACTGTTATTGGTGTGCAGGTGTTTACCCGTGATGGAGTAGAAAAAGACAAGCGCGCGCTCGAAATCGAGGAAATGGAAATCGCGCAGGTGAAGAAAGATGTTGATGCCCAATGGCATATCATCGAAGAAGACCTGTACGATCGCATGGAACACCTGATGGTTGGCAAGCTGGCAGCTGGCGGTCCGAAAGGTTTGAAAGCGGGCGCCAAGATTACCAAGTCATACCTCGAAGAACTCGAGCGCAAGAAGTGGGCCGAGATTCGTCTGAAGAATGAACAGGCAAATGAGCAGATGGAAATGCTTGCCAAGCAGTTGAAAGAGCAACGTAAACGCCTGGATGAACTGTTCGATGAGAAGAAAGGCAAGCTCACTGCCGGCGATGATCTTGCACCTGGCGTGCTCAAGATGGTCAAGGTGTATATGGCAGTAAAACGCCGCATGCAACCTGGCGACAAGATGGCCGGCCGTCATGGTAACAAGGGTGTGGTATCGATGATCGTGCCTGTAGAAGACATGCCGCATACTGAAGACGGTACCCCTGTGGATATCGTACTCAATCCGCTGGGTGTGCCTTCACGTATGAACGTGGGCCAGATTCTTGAGACCCACCTGGGCTGGGCAGCCAAAGGCCTGGGTGACGAGATTGGCAAGATGCTTGATCAACAGGCCAAGGTTACCGAAATTCGCAAGTTCCTTGACCAGATCTACAACCATGCTGAGAAGAAGGTTGACCTGAAATCTTTCGATGAAAACGAGTTGATGGAACTGGCCGGCAACCTGCGCGATGGCGTGCCCATGGCGACGCCGGTGTTCGATGGCGCCGAAGAATCTGAAATTCACCGCATGCTTGAACTGGCCAATTTGCCGATATCAGGTCAGACAACACTGTATGACGGTCGCACGGGCGAGGCGTTTGAGCGTCCTGTAACGATTGGTTACAAGTACATGCTCAAGCTTAACCATCTTATCGATGACAAGATGCATGCACGTTCAACCGGCCCATACAGCCTTGTTACCCAGCAGCCGCTGGGCGGTAAAGCGCAGTTCGGTGGCCAGCGATTCGGTGAAATGGAAGTGTGGGCGCTTGAAGCTTATGGCGCGGCCTACACCTTGCAGGAAATGCTCACCGTCAAGTCGGATGATGTTGCCGGCCGTAACAAAATGTACAAGAACATCGTTGATGGCGACCATCGTATGGAACCAGGTATGCCGGAATCATTCAATGTATTGCTCAAGGAGATTCGTGCCCTTGGTCTTAACATTGAATTAGCGCTGGAACAGGACTGATTAGTCCCTGTTTCCGTATAACGTATTAAACAGATCAGACATCAGGAGTAACAGCCTTGAAAGATCTACTCAAGCTGATAAAGCAACAGAGTTCAGAAGAAGATTTTGATTCGATTCGAATCTCGCTTCCTTCACCGCAGTTGATGCACTCATGGTCATTCGGTGAGGTAAAGAAACCTGAAACCATTAACTATCGTACCTTCAAGCCGGAGCGCGACGGTTTGTTCTGCGCCAAGATATTTGGTCCGGTCAAGGATTACGAGTGTCTGTGTGGTAAATACAAGCGCTTGAAACACCGTGGTGTCGTATGTGAAAAATGCGGTGTTGAAGTAACACAATCCAAGGTTCGTCGTGAGCGTATGGGCCATATTGACCTGGCCAGCCCGGTTGCGCATATCTGGTTCCTGAAGTCGCTGCCATCAAGAATTGGTCTGCTGCTTGATATGACACTGCGTGAAATCGAGCGCATTCTGTATTTCGAAGCCTTTGTTGTTATCGACCCGGGCCTGACCACGCTGGAAAAAGGCCAGTTGCTGACCGATGAGACTTATCTCGAAGCCATCGAAGAGCATGGTGACGAATTTGATGCGCGCATGGGTGCTGAAGCGATTTATGAAATGCTCTCCAGCATCAAGCTGGATCAGGAGAGAATCCAGATCCGCGAAGACATGGGTGCAACCAAGTCAGAAACCAAGCTGAAAAGGCTGGCTAAACGCCTCAAGCTGGTAGAGTCATTCCAGTCATCCGGCAACCGTCCGGAATGGATGATCCTGACTGTACTACCGGTGCTGCCGCCGGATCTGCGCCCGCTGGTGCCTCTCGATGGCGGTCGTTTTGCGACCTCTGATCTTAACGACCTGTACCGTCGTGTGATTAACCGCAACAATCGTCTGCGCCGTCTGCTTGAGCTTTATGCTCCGGATATTATCGTACGCAACGAAAAACGTATGTTGCAGGAGTCGGTCGATGCATTGCTCGACAACGGTCGTCGTGGCCGTGCTATTACCGGCACCAACAAGCGTCCACTGAAATCGCTGGCAGACATGATCAAGGGCAAGCAGGGCCGCTTCCGTCAGAACCTGCTGGGTAAACGTGTTGACTATTCCGGTCGTTCAGTCATCGTGGTAGGACCAACATTGAAACTGCATCAATGTGGGCTGCCGAAGAAGATGTCGCTTGAACTATTCAAGCCATTCATCTTCAACAAGCTGTTGCGTCGTGGTCTGGCGACGACGATCAAGGCCGCGAAAAAGCTGGTTGAAAAAGAAGGTAGCGAAGTCTGGGATATCCTCGAAGAGGTTATTCGTGAGCATCCTGTGATGCTCAACCGTGCGCCAACACTGCACCGTCTGGGTATCCAGGCGTTCGAGCCGGTTTTGATTGAAGGCAAGGCGATCCAGTTGCACCCGCTGGTATGCACAGCATTCAACGCTGACTTCGACGGTGACCAGATGGCGGTACACGTACCACTGTCGATCGAGGCGCAACTTGAAACACGCGCCCTGATGATGTCAACAAACAATATTCTGTCGCCTGCTTCAGGTGAGCCGATCATTGTGCCGTCACAGGATATCGTGCTTGGCCTTTACTACATGACGCGTGAGTCGATCAATGCGACCGGCGAAGGCATGATGTTTGCTGATATTGATGAAGTTCATCGTGCGCGCGAGACTGGTGCGGCGCATCTGCAGGCCAAATGCAAGGCACGAGTACGCGAAGTCGTGTTTGATGAAAGCGGTAATCCGGTTGAGCGTTTTATCATTGCTGATACAACGGTTGGTCGTGCGCTGCTGTCAGAAATTTTGCCCCCAGGTCTTCCGTTTGAACTGGTTAACCGTGACCTTAACAAGAAAGCAATTTCCAGCCTGATCAATGCATGTTACCGCCAGGTTGGTTTGAAAGAGACAGTTATTTTCGCCGACCAGCTGATGTATACCGGTTTCCGTTATTCAACTAAAGCGGGTGTATCCATTGCGATCAATGATATGGTCATACCTGAGGAGAAGGAAGCCATACTCAGTGCTGCAGAAGCGGAAGTTAAGGAAATCCAGAATCAGTACACATCAGGATTGGTGACCAACGGCGAACGCTACAACAAGGTTGTGGATATCTGGTCGCACGCCAATGATGCTGTGGCCAAGGCGATGATGGACAAGCTGGGTACCGAGGATGTTGTCGATGCCGAAGGCAATACGGTAAAACAGACCTCGTTCAATAATATCTTCATCATGGCCGATTCCGGTGCGCGTGGTTCTGCTGCGCAGATTCGTCAGCTTGCCGGCATGCGCGGCCTGATGGCGAAGCCGGACGGCTCCATCATCGAAACACCGATTACAGCGAACTTCCGTGAAGGTCTGAACGTACTGCAGTACTTCATCTCGACTCACGGTGCTCGTAAAGGTCTGGCCGACACCGCGTTGAAAACGGCCAACTCGGGTTACCTGACACGTCGACTGGTTGACGTTGCACAGGACCTGGTGGTTGTGAATGCCGACTGCGGTACTGAAAACGGATTGTTGATGCAGCCGATCATCGAAGGCGGTGACGTCGTCATGCCTCTGAATGAGCTGGTGCTTGGCCGTGTCGTGGCCGTCGACGTCAAGCGTGCCGGCAGCGATGATGTGGTTATACCTGCAGGTACGTTCCTTGATGAGCAATGGGTCGAACAGCTTGAAGGACTCGGTGTTGATGAAATGCTGGTGCGTTCGGTGATTACCTGTGAAAACA
>Ga0316189_10005715_pt1 | contig 11940 bp, 6 predicted proteins | sample LowCovwburrow_MG_FD_204930 | JGI IMG/M metagenome (GOLD analysis project Ga0316189, IMG submission 204930) | Coastal sediment microbial communities from Maine, United States - Lowes Cove worm burrow | ecosystem: Environmental > Aquatic > Marine > Coastal > Sediment | place: USA: Maine... | reverse complement strand
CGCGATGTCGGCTACGACGAACTCGACCTGGCCATTGTCGTCAACGATCTTCACACCAACATTGCCCGCATCATCCAGTGTCAGCAGGGCAGGCGATATGCGGTGTGCAAGAACCTGCTCTGCAGGAATGCGTAGCTCGGCGGTGCCGCCAGCGCGCAGTTTGCCGTTACCATTATCGACTTCGAGTTCGACAGTAAAAGTGCGGGTTGCCTCGTCAGCAACCGGTGCAATGTAGCGAATTCGTCCATATACGGTCTCGCCAGTGGCAAGTCGCGCCTCCGCTTCCTCGCCCACCTCGATGTAGCCGGCGTCAAATTCCGACAGGTTGGCGGAAACAATTATCTTGCGGTTGTCCACAAACGTAGCGACAGGGTCGCCAACCTTCACAAAATCGCCTTCCTCGGCATTGCGAAATTGCAGCGCGCCGTCGAACGGGGCGCGAATCGTCATGTAGTCAAGGTCGAGTTTCGCTCGCGTTAGCTCTGTGCGTGCCGCCTCAAGTAACGCCGCCGCTTCCTGCAGTTGCGCCTCGGAGACGTAGCTGTTGCCCTTCAACTTCGCGCGCGCCTCAAACTCAACTTCGCGCTGCTTAACGGTCGCTTCGGCCTGCGCGAGTCGTGCCTTGCGGTCACGCTCATCGAGGCGAACGATAATGCCGCCACGGTCGACGCTGGCGCCGCGTTCTGCGCCGATATAAACGACACGCCCTTCGGTTTCAGCAGAAAGTTCGACTATGCGAGCAGGTGCGGTCTTGCCATTGACAATGATTGTGCGCGTGATTTCTTCCGCGGATTGCGTACGAACCCTGACAGCTGTGCGTTCCACGGCAGGGTCGGCGGTCTCGGCAGTATTCGCAGAGTTTTCGTCGTCGTTCTGGAAATAGCCCGATAACAGCCACAGTGCGACGGCCGCAGCCATGCCTGCAGAAATAAACCAGGAGCGATGTTTTTCAAATGTGCCCAATTGCATTACCGTAATTCCTTGTTAGCCCGCTGCGAGCTTCTTGCTGGTGACCTCGTTGTTCACCAGCTCGTGCCGGTGCTTTTCGACGTAGTCGCGCATGGCGGCAGTAATCATCTGCCCAAATCCGAGCACGAATTGCATACCGGGCGTCCAGTTTTCCGGGCAATCGCATTCGATCTGGGAAAAAATCTTCTCGTACTCGTCGATATCGTGCAGGCGATTATCGAGCACCGTATTGATCTGTTCATCGCTCATGTAGTGCGCGAAGCACATCATCGCGAGAAATTCTGAGCGGATTTTGTGAGACGGCTTCGGATTAGCAAGGCCCTTGAGTAGAGCTTCTCGCCCAGCAGCGGTTATCTGGTAGACCTTTCGATCCGGCTTGCCGTCCTGCGCAATCTCTTCGCAATCCACGAGTCCGTCCTTTGCAAGGCTGGAAAGGGCCGGGTAGATCGAGCCGTAACCTGCGGCGAAGAAATGACCGAACGTCGATTCGAATTGCTTCTTCAGGTCATAGCCAGACGCTTCGCCGTCGCAAAGCATGCCGAGGCAAACAGTTTTTACATCCATGATTGTCATTCCGCGGGCAAGACGCCCATATATCAAGTCGATGTATAATATCAATTCGATATATAAAGACCAGATATATTGTGTAACGAAATGTCACTTGTAGTTAGGCTATATAAAACAATCACTTAGGATGTCGCGACGTTTGCCCCAACAGCTGCCGGCAGGCATCGCGAACTTGTAGCGCGCGAATACTTGGCCGCGGAGGGCCCGATCGGCCGTTGGCGCTATTTGAACGATTGCGCCAGGAATGGATTCAGCAGTCGGTTGTCGGGGTCCAGCTGGCGACGGATCTTGCGGAAAAACTCAAGGCGTCCGGCGTAGACCTGGCCCGCGTATTCGGCGCGCATTGCACGGGAATCGTGAAATAACGGCGTGCCGCCCCATTGTTCTGCGAACTCCGCAAGGTCAATAACAAAATCTTCCCAGCCTTCGCGTTGCGTCGAGAGGCTTTGCAGCGCAATGACAGGCTCGTCGAATGATGGAGACAGCAACGCTGCCGGATCTCGTGATACACGGTAGCCGACGGCGGGCATGTCACAGCGGTAACCGGATTGCTCCAGCGTGTTGTGGCAGAAGTCACGGTAGGCCTTAATTACGAAAGAGAAATCAACGGCCGGGAAGCACCAGGTTGAGCTCAGCAGTCTTCGTGCCTTGCGTCTTTTGCGATGCCCTGCGCCAATACTCGCGTGGCTGCCGGTGTTAACCAGGCGCGTGTTTACGAGCCCCTGTGTCGCCGCGCTGATACGGTCTATCAGGCGATAGCGGACCGAGGGAATCGGCACGACGCGATTCAGGGACTTGAATACCTGCGGCAGCACCGTGCTCTCTCCCCAGTCTTTCAGTTTCCAGGGTGTGCGCCAGCTATCACCCGCATTGTCGTCATATCGGCGCAGATCCAGGTAGACACTGTCGCGATAAGGCAGCAGGTAGAACTTCAATCCGGCATCGCCGTTTGCAAGTGCGTCAACGGCCTTGGCAAACTTCTCGATCGTGACTCGCCTGTGAGTCGCAGTGAACGTCGTGATCGGCCGGACATTGACAGTGGCCTGGCAGATGATGCCCAGCATGCCGTAACTGGATCGGACAGCATTCATAAGGTGCTTCTGGCTGGCGTCCACTTTTATCAATTTCCCGCCTGCCGTAACCAGTCTCATACTTTTTACGTGACTTGCGAAACAGCCCGCCTGGCGACCGGCTGTGGGTCCGAAGCACGGGGCTGCAATGGCTCCACCGAGCGTACGCTCATATTGCTCGGGGCTGCCGATGAGCTCGAGACCCTGCTCGGCGAGGGCGGTAACAAGCTGCCCCAGGCGAACGCCGGCCTCGGCCGTGACAGTATGGTTGTAGTTGTCGATCTTCAGAATGCGATCGAGCCCGGTCATTCGTATGACCGTCCCCTGCGGACTGTTATTGCAGTCTGTGGAGGATGTCCCTGCGCCTCTTGCTCTAATCGGCGTCGCGATCAGTGCGCCTGGTTCCAGGTAGCGCATCAGTTCTTTGAGGTTGGATGGGGTCAGAACGGCCGGTTTGGCCACAGGACGCTTGAAGCGCCCGGTATCTCGGAATCCCTGTGCTTTCATTCCTTAGTCTTCTCGTGTTGGCTGCCCCGCTGTCCTAGGTCAATGACCCTTAGATCGGTGGCTTTGCGGCCCTGCCTTTCAACAGGTGTGCCTTTGTCAAACGGATTCTGATCCTTGCACAGCAGCGAGCGTCATGCAATCAACCGCGTAGCAGGTTTAGTAAAATGGGTATGGCGCCTTGTAACAAGACGTATTTATCAGCAAATGACCTGACCAGCAGCTTGACTGAAGCGTCTTGCGGAACCAAGATCGCGCGCAGTAGTCAACCAGACTGAACATAAACTGAGGTACAACAATGAAAAAAATACTGGTAATAGCAGGCGCGTTGCTGAGTTTTGGCTGCGCCAGCGAGCCAAGCCTGCAGACAGGCCCGGATGCGGAGTACACGTTCGATGGTCTCGTGCGCATCGATAATGCGCGCTTCTCACAGGCCTGGATTGACCCGGACGTGGACCTGAAGCGTTACAACAAGATCATGCTTGCTGACGCCGAGTTTGAGTTTCGTGCTGTGAAAAATACATCGCGATCGACAATTTCGACGTCCAATGCGCGTGAGTTTTATATTAGTGACGCCAACAAGCAGAAACTGATTGATACGGTTACCGCGGTATTCGCCGAGGAGTTGCAGAACAGCAAGAGCTTCACGATCACAGACACCGCGGACGCAGAAACGTTGCTAATCGTGGGCGGGCTGCTCGATATCGTGTCGCGGGTGCCGCCGGATCAAATTGGTGCTGGTGGAATCTACTTGTCCTCACTGGGTGAGGCGACCCTGGTTCTCGAAGCGAAAGACGCTCTAAGCGGAGAGACACTATATCGCGCGGTCGACCGTCGTCGTGTCGAGCCGGTTGGTCGTGAAATGATGCAATCGAACACGGTCACGAACTACGCCGAAGTTCGCCGCTGGGCGAAGCGCTGGGCATCACGCCTGCGCGAAGGGCTGGATTCAATACACGAGTAATTCCCCGCACTGCAAGCGTTGACGAAGCCCGGGACATTTGTTCCGGGCTTTTCTCATTTAGCTATCCGAGGCTGATACTCTCGTGCCATGGGGATGTTATCGACACTGATTGGTACTCGACTGCCGCAGCGGTATCGAAAGTACTTCGACCTGCCACCGCAAATGCAGTCGTGGACGCTGACAGACACCGCATCCACGGCGCTTGGCGACGCGACCCGAAAGTGGCTCAGCGAGCATGACAAGCCCTGTGGCGTACTGCGGCTGGACTTCGGTCTTGATGCACTCAGCGCGCGCATTGGCCTGATCGAGGTTGCCGAAAGTTCGATCGATATCCAGAGTTACCTGATAAGCGATGATTTGAGCGGCAACCTGGTTGCGTTGCGGCTGATGGATGCTGCTGAGCGGGGCGTACGCGTGCGCCTGCTCATGGATGATGCGCTGACCGAGTCCATTGATTCCGGTCTCCTGACGATGGACAAGCACCCCAATATTGAGGTCAGGGTCTTCAACCCGTTTCCAAGGCGTCGCTCCCGGCTTATCGCATTAATTGCCTACTTCAATATTCTCAACCGGCGTATGCACAACAAGTCGTTTACGGTCGATAACAAGGTCACCATAGTTGGCGGACGCAATATTGCGGACGAGTACTTTCAGATTGGTGGTGAGGTCGTGTTCCTTGACGAGGACATCCTCGCAATAGGCGCGATTGTCGACGAGGTCTCAAGCGGCTTCGATGATTACTGGAACACGCCTGAGGCAATTCCCATCAGTGTTTTCGAAGAAGTTATCGAGCACGAGCCTTATGCAGATATGGTTGCCCAGGGCAGGGACTACCTGAGCCGCAATGAAAGCAGCGCATATATCCGGGCGGTCAACGATGGCCTGCTCAAACAGTTGCTCGCGGGGTCACTGCCACTGACTCCGGCGGATGTGGAACTTGTCATGGACAGACCGGACAAAGTAAGAAAGCTGGTAGGACGGTCCACGAGTTATACATCCGAATATCTTAGCGAGATGGTGTCTGCGGCCAGCGATGAGGTCATTGTCATATCCCCCTATTTTGTGCCGCAGAAACAGGGCGTGGATTTCTTCCGGTCGCTGGCGGCAAGAGGAGTGCGTGTGGTAATCGTTACAAACTCGCTGGCGTCCACCAATCACTCAAGCGTGCATGCAGTCTATGCGCGTTATCGTAAACCCCTGCTGCGTGCCGGGGTAGAACTGTATGAGTTGCGGCCGCAGTCATCGCCGCAGCCCGCGCTTGATGGCGACGGCGATGAGTCACAGGTCACATTGCATTCCAAAGTTGCTGTCGTCGACAGCCGGCAGGCCTTTGTGGGGTCATTCAATCTTGACCCACGATCCCTTTACCTCAACACGGAGATGGGCGTGGTGGTCGATTCGCCTGGCCTGGCAACGTCGATGGCGAGCAGCATTACCGAGCGCTTGCCGCGGTTCGCATACCGTCTTGGCCTGAACGACGCTGGCAAGCTGCAGTGGAGATACCGGACGCCCCATGGAATACGGGTCGCTACAAAAGAGCCGCATACCAGTGTCTGGCGACGGACCGCTACGCGACTTCTGGGATTGTTGCCTATCGAAGGGCAGATGTAGCCGAGTTACACTTGGCGGCTTGGGCAGGAACAACATTGGCGCGTACCTTGAAAATGGAGCTTCGTAAACCGACCACCGGTCTGGTGCTGCTCTTGTGCATCCTGTTTATCTTGCTGCCGGTTCGCGATGCCAATGCTGAACTTACGTTCGTCGTCACCGGCGTCGACGATGCGATGCGTAGCAATGTCCTTGAGCACGTCGACACGCTACAGCTGGGCAGTCGTGCCAGGCTTTCGCGTCGCGACCTGGCACGCATTGAGCTTGAAACGCGAAGTGCCGTGCGGCTTGCTTTGCGTCCATTCGGTTTCTATGAACCCGAGGTAAGCAGCCGCTATACGCGCGACAATGACGGCGAACCCGTGCTCGAGATTGCGATAAGTCCCGGGCGACCGATGATTATCGAAACGGTCGAGCTGGAGATTATCGGTGCAGGCAGGGAAAGCGGAGATCTCGAGAAATGGAAGCAGGAGTGGCCACTTGCCCCGGGGCAACGCCTGAACCAGGTTACCTGGGAAATCGAAAAGCAACATGGCATCGAGATTGCCCAGGCAGCCGGTTTTCTCGCGGCGACCTATACGCAACATGTCATCGAACTTGACCTGCAACGCAGTCGCGCGACACTCAGGTTGACGATGGATTCTGGTGGGCGCTACGTCATCGGCAAGACCGATTTTGGCGAGCACATCCTGCGACCCGGAATCGTCGAGTACATTCCGCGCTTTTCAAGCGGCGATGCTTACTCAGCGCGGCAGATGGAATTGTTGCGGCTGGACCTATGGAAAACCGGTTACTTCACCGACATTGAGGTACTGGAGAAGCCGGTAGCCGATGCAGAACCGCCACGTGTCGATCTCGAAATCAATCTGGAAACGAAACACAGGAACTACTACCAGGGCGCGCTCGGCTTCGGTACGGACACCGGTGCGCGCGTGCAGGCCAACCTGAGCCGACACCCAATGTCCTCTCGAGGTGATCGTGTGGATGTCGGACTTGGCTGGCAGGAAATCAACGACGAACTTACCGTGCGCAGCGTATATCGTTTGCCACGGCCAGGGCGTGCTGGTCACTTCTGGGCACTCGACGCAACAATAAAGGTTGAGAACCAGGACCTTGAGGTCAAACGCGATGAGGACGATAAGAACTTCATCAAGATTGCCAACGGCGAGTCTGACGAGCGACAGCTCCGGGCGGGCTATCTCAAGGTGCGAAATCTTCGCGCGGGGACGCGGCAATTATTAATAATGCCATTTGTCCAATATCTGAACAGTAAACGCAGCTTCGATCCGCTCGAGCTGAACCCCGAGATTCGGGTGCCTGTAAGTAGCCCCGAGTTTGACGACCTGCTGCGAGGTACAGACGATGCATTTTCTGTAGGCATCGATTTAGACCTGGTGGCGGTACGTGGTGGCGGCTTCGATACGCGTGGCCACCGCGAACGAGCCTGGGCGTTTACGGCAAAGGATGGCTTTGGCTCAGTAGTCGACTTCACGCAGGTGTACATGTCGACGAGACGCAGCTATGTGTTTGGTGATCGCTGGAAGCTGATTGCGAGGGCTGAGCTGGGCTACACCAATGCCGATGTCGAGGAGTTAGAGCTCGACACGGGTACAAGTACCGTGCCCATCAAGCTGTCCGTAACGGCACTGCCAACATTCTATCGTTTCAAGGCCGGTGGCAGCGCCAGCGTGCGCGGCTACGGTTTCGAACAGCTCAGTAACAACAACATCGGCTCGAATAACTTGTTCACCGCAAGCGCCGAGTTTGAGTACCTGTTCTTGCAGACGTGGTCGGTCGCTGCTTTCGCCGACATCGGCAACGCATTCAATGACTGGGCCGACCCGGCCCTGAAGAAAGGCGCTGGTTTGGGCATTCGCTGGTACTCGATTGCGGGACCGATACGGCTTGATGTCGCACAGGCCCTGGACTTTGAGGGTGACCCCTGGCGTATCCATTTCACCATCGGAACGCCGCTCTTATGATGTTGCGCAAGCTGTTGCCGTTGCTTTTGCTGCTGCTGGCGGTGGCGCTGGTATCGGCATGGTCATGGCTGCTGCATACCGAGTCGGGCGCGCGCTTCGCATGGAGCCGCGCCACCGACGCGCTGGGCAATGCGATGTCTGCAGCTGATCTCAGAGGTGATCTCTCCTCGGGCCTGCGCGTGAGTTCATTCGTCTACGAGACCGACGGGGTTCGGATTACCGCGGAGCAGGTCGAAGCGTCGGTCGATATTGATATTTTACCGTTGTCCATTGCGGTCAACAGCCCAAGCGCCCGCGAGATGAGAGTCACGGTCGAGGCGACAAACAGCGGCGACGAGGAAGCGGCAGATCCTGGCAGGATCCTCGATAGTCTGCAGCTGCCGTTTCGACTACTCATCAATGACCTGAAGATTTCCGACGCTGTCGTCGTCGGCGTGCGCGAGGATGATATCGTCATCCATAGCGTGGCGTTGTCAGCATGGTGGAAGGAAGAATTGCGCGTCGATAGCCTCGTGATCGACAGCCCTGAAGTGGCAGCGGATGTTACCGCCGTGCTGGGCTTCTGGCGGCCATATAACCTGCGTCTGAAGGGTGAGTTGTCGCTTGCGCCACCGCTCACCCGTCTCGAGCAATCGCTTGCGCTGACGACAGATATCGTTGGTGACCTCGACAGAATGTCACTGGATATCAATGTGCGGCCTTACAATGCGCACATAAACGGTTTTGTTCGGAATGTCCTGGAGCAACCGAACTGGGACCTCGTTCTTGATGCGGCGAGTCTTTACTGGCCGCTCGACGGCGGTCCTGAGGCGTTCCGGGGAACGTCAGTGCTTGTTCGCAGTGAAGGCGATGCTGGCGCCTATTCTCTGAGTGCCGATGCGGTGATCTCGGCTGCCGAGCTGCAGCCAACCCATATTCTTGTCTCCGGAGCAGGCAACACAACGTCGCTCAAGTTTAGCGAGCTCAGTATTCAGGGCGACGACCTGACGCTGACCGGTGATGCCGCCATCGACTGGAATAAGGAGCTGGAGCTGTTCGCCAACCTGGTCATAGAGCGCGCCAATATCTATGCATTTAACGACACGTGGCCGGCGACACATCCGGTCGCTGGCTCGATGTCTTTGGCGCTCAACAACGAGAGAATTGAGATCAGCAATACGCAACTGCGACTTGATGGTTCGACGACGAGGCTCAGCGCAGAGGGCGAGCTGGATTTCGTAAATTCAACGGTGGCGGGAAAGCTGGCCTGGCAAGACCTGCAGTGGCCGATTGATGCGAGCAATCCCAACGTAAGCAGCCGCCGTGGTGACATCGTGGCAAGTGGCACCTTGCAGGACTGGCGTGTGTCAGGGACCGTCGATCTGATGACGGCCGGTGTTGGCAATAGCTCTTTCACGATAGCGGGCGGCGGCGATGAAGACAGGGCGGCCTTGAATATCAGTGAGGGCGCGTTGTTGGGTGGCCGAGTGTCGGGCATGGCCGCCTACTCATGGCGCGATGTGCAGCCTTACTCTGCCAGCCTCATCGTCAAAGATGTCCAGACCACTTCGTTGTTGCCTGAATGGCCCGCCATCTTGAGTGGTCAGTTACATGCAGGAGGCACGATTGCACCGTTCGCCATTGCGGCACAAATCCAGGATGTTACGGGCAGTCTGCGAGACAAGCCCCTGACTGCGAGCGGCACGTTCAGTTACGGCGACGGCGTGTTCGTTGCCAGCAACTTCAGTGCCAGCCACGGAGAATCGGAATTCAGTCTTGATGGAGATATCTATTCGGATAAAGGCATCGACTTTAGCGCTGCAGTAGCTGAGCTCGGCGCGTATGTGCCTGAGCTGGAGGGCGGCGTTGTGGCTTCAGGAACATTATCGTTGACCGAAGGCATGGAAAGCCTGCGGCTAACCGCTGGCAGTGAGCGGCTGCGCTATGGAGACATCGAGTTGATCGATGTGTCGGTCACAGATTTCCAAAACGACGGCGAGATCCTGGATCTGGAGGCGGCTGTTGGCTCGCTTATTGTTGGTGGCGATAGCGTAGACAAGCTCAGTGCACGTATTACGGCGACGCAGAGTGCCCAGGACGTGAAGATGACGGCTGTCTACAGTGATATTGCTGCGTCTATGTCATTGCAGGGGGCGTTCGACGATTGGCGCAAAGCAGACATCTGGCGTGGTGCGGTCACGAACTTGTCTGTGCAGCTTGGTGAGCGGCGCAAGCTGCAACTCACTGAAACAACGCCGGCGCTACTGTCGCGCGATCGAGTCAGCCTGGAGCAGCTGTGCCTTGCCGATGACGATGGTTCCAGTCTGTGCGCAAGGGTCAGCTGGAGCGAGGACGAACTGCTCAAATTTTCGGCTACCCTGCAGGAGTTGCGCGTTAATCTAATCAACGTGTTGGTCGATACAGGTTTCGACTTCAACCAGGTGCTGAGTGGAGATATCAACTGGAACCAGCAGCGAGGCAAAGGCGCTACAGGCAGCGCGCGTATCGGGATCTCGGCCGGCCAGATCCAAAGCTTGTCGCAAACTCACATCGTCAGGACGGCGCCCGGTGAGATGCGCTTCAGTATTGCCGATGGCAACCTCCTGTCTGGCAACGTATTCCTTCCGATGCCCGGCACCGGCAGCATCAGCGGCACATTCTCTGTCCTGGATATTGCCGCAGGCGCCGCCAGTGCTATCCAGGGCAATTTCGGATTCAGTATGAATGCTATCGATGTACTCGCGGTTTTTTCGCCGCTTGTCGACAGAGCAGAGGGCTCCCTGACTGCTGGTCTGCGCCTGTCGGGCACCGTGGCAGAACCATCCGTGTTTGGCAGCATCGATCTCAAGAATGCAGGTGCGGATTATCTTCCTATCGGTCTGCAGCTCGACGATGTCAATCTGCGTGCCGATTTGCTTGAGGATCAGAGCGTCAAGGTCAAGGGTACCTTCCGCGCCGGCGAAGGTTATGGCGAGATTGACTCGGCCGCTGAGTACCGGGATGCCAAGGCGGGTATCAAACTGCGAGTGCGCGGCGACAAGCTGAAAGTGATCAGCGTGCCGGACGTCACTGCGGTTGCCGATATCAATGTCGGCGTGGAATTTCGCGATGACGAGCTCACTCTCGATGGCGAGGTGCTCATTCCCTGGGCACGCGTCACGCCTCAGGATATATCCGCGCGAAAAATATCTGAAAGCTCTGACGTGGTCATCGTCAACGGCGAACTTCCTGAAAGCGATATCGCGCGGAAAGACGCGATCTTGAAGATATTTGGTGAAATGCGCGTTGCCGTGGGCGACGACGTCGACATCAAGCTCGATCTTGCCGAAGCGCAGTTGACCGGTGCTGCTGTGTTCAGGTGGTCAGGCGACATCATGCCGAAGGCTCAGGGTCGCTATGATCTGACCGGCGACATAGAAGCCTATGGCCAGTCGCTGAAAGTTGTCGAAGGCGCTATACGATTCTCGCAGGGGTCTGCCGACAATCCGGAGCTCAGGATTCGAGCGGAACGTGAGATCTATGGCAACTCACAGGTGAAGCAGGCAGGTGTGCTCGTCGCTGGCACGGCCAAGCGACCAACGCTGCAGGCTTACACCGTGCCGATGACCACGGAGGAGCGCGCTTTGACACTGCTGGTAACCGGTAGCGACTTCAATCTCGAGCAGGGTGTAGGTGCGATCGACTTTGGTACCTACATAGCGCCGCGACTGTTTATCAGCTATGGAATCGGACTTTTCGATCAGGAAAACGTCATCAGCGCCCGCTACGACCTCGCCCGCGGATTTGGCATCAAGGCCACCTCGGGCCAGAAGGAGTCGGGCCTGGACTTCATATATCGCCTGGAACGCTAGTCATCGCTTCGAGCCCATATTTGAAATACTGCCATTGCCTGGAACAGAATAGCGATCGGCTCGATACGGACACTGAATTATGCGTTGGCGCGGCGGTAGAAGAAGTACCAATATTGAAGACAGGCGCGGCAGTCGCGCATCCACGGGAATTCTCGGCGGTGGCATTGGTACTATCGTACTGATACTGGTCGCCATGTATTTCGGTGTCGATCCGACCTTCCTGATCGAGGGCATGCAATCGGCGAGCACGTCATCCAGCTCTGGCACGCAGCCCACAGAAGAGGATCTGAAGAACGATCCCATGGCTGACATGATCGCCGTGGTTATCGGCGATACTGAAGATGTCTGGACAGAGATCTTCGCGGCCAACGGGCAGCGCTACGTTGAGCCGACACTCGTCATGTTCTCGGGTGCGACGCGCTCGGCATGTGGCCTGGGACAGGCCG
>Ga0316189_10005712_pt1 | contig 11942 bp, 6 predicted proteins | sample LowCovwburrow_MG_FD_204930 | JGI IMG/M metagenome (GOLD analysis project Ga0316189, IMG submission 204930) | Coastal sediment microbial communities from Maine, United States - Lowes Cove worm burrow | ecosystem: Environmental > Aquatic > Marine > Coastal > Sediment | place: USA: Maine... | reverse complement strand
AACGTGCACATATCAGAGGCCCACAAATGAATCAAGACAAGGCGCAGCCTGCAGTTAATGGCTATTCCCTTAACAAAGGCTGCAACGCAGTATTGGGTTATTTGTGGGCCTCCCTTCGGGCGAGACGCGCCTTGCAGCTAACGGCTTCTCGTCTCGCTGATACGTACACGTTATTCGTTACACCACACTAGTACTCTCGCGGCGCGTGTTGTGGTAAACATCGACAAGGATACAAAGGAAGGGTGTATGTCTCTTTGGGAAATCATCGCCGCTGATATCGCGGCAGCCACCGGTCAACAGGCTGAGCTGTCAGGGCAGGTATCGACGGGCGGCGGCTGTATCAACCAGACACTGCGCGTGCGCTATGGCGCAGACAGTTATTTTGTAAAGCTGAACACGGCCAGCCGGGCGGATATGTTTGCGGCCGAGGCGCAGGGGCTGCGGGAGCTGCAGAACAGTCAGACCCTGAAGGTGCCCGAGCCCGTGTGCTGGGGCGATGACGGCGACTCCGCCTACCTGGTGCTGGAAGATCTGGAACTGGATAGTCGCGGCGATCTAGCTGCGCTGGGTGAGGGCCTGGCTGCCATGCACCGGGTGACGCGCAAGCAGTTTGGCTGGGAGAGGGACAATACCATTGGTTCGACCTTGCAGCTGAATGCTTACCATGCTGACTGGGTGAGCTTCTGGCGAACACAGCGTTTGCAGTTTCAGCTGGAGCTGGCCGCGCAACAGGGGCACGGCGGACGCCTGCAATCGCAGGGTGAGAAATTACTGGATGCATTTCCGGCGCTGTTTGCCGGCTACTCGCCACAGCCGTCACTGCTGCACGGTGATCTGTGGTCCGGTAACTACGCCTTTACGCGTGCGGGCGAGCCGACCATTTATGACCCGGCCGTGTATTACGGTGACCGCGAGGCGGATATTGCCATGACCGAATTGTTCGGTGGTTTCGGGGCTGATTTTTACGCGGCCTACCAGGCGGATTTTCCGCTGGATGCCGGTTACGGCGTGCGCAAGACGCTCTATAACCTGTACCACATACTGAATCACCTGAATATTTTTGGTGACAGTTATCGCTCACAGGCATACCGGATGATGGATACGCTGCTGCTGGAGTTGTCGTAGCCGTGGCTTGCCCGCGATCTGGTGCGATGACAGGCACACCCGCGCTGTGGGGTTAAGTAGTCCGGATGTCGAGCTCACTTACGATCAGGCGATTTGCGTGGTGCCGGCCTGTTGGGGTTGCGGGTTGCCAGACGCCGCTGATTTATTGTTTCTGCGAGCTTTACCTGTAGCGGCCTCAGGGCTGGTTTTATTGTTTTATAAATGTTGTTCCTTGTCTGTATGAATGGGAATGATTAGATTTATTGTAGGAGCGGACCGTGTCCGCGATTTCCCAAGGCAAAACAAATCGCGGACACGGTCCGCTCCTACAGGTGATATTGCGCGCTGAGTTCGTGCACGGCAGTTACCAGTGCGCCGGCGTGTTCGGGATTCACATCCGGTGTGATGCCATGTCCGAGATTGAAGACATGTCCGGCACCGTTGCCAAACTTGGCCAGCACGTCGCCGACTTTTTCGCGGATTACCGCTGGCGTGGCATACAGTACTGCCGGGTCAAGATTACCCTGCAGGGCAACACGTTCACCGACTCGCTGCCGTGCCAGGCCTATGTCAGTCGACCAGTCCAGGCCCAGGGCATCGGCACCGGTGTCAGCCATATCTTCCAGCCACTGGCTGCCGCCCTTGGTGAACAGCACTACGGGGACCTGCAAACCCTCGGCCTTGCGCGTCAGCCCGGAAACGATCTGCTGCATGTATTGCAATGAAAAGTCGCGGTAGTCTTCCGGTGTCAGCACGCCACCCCAGGTATCAAAGATCATCACGGCCTGCGCGCCGGCGGCGATCTGAGCATTCAGGTAGCTGGTGACGGACTGCGCAACCGTGTCGAGCATGCGGTGCAGCAGTTTTGGTTCGCTGTACAACATGCCCTTGACGTGTGAAAAGGTCTTGGTGGAACTGCCTTCGACCATGTAGGTGGCGAGTGTCCACGGACTGCCGGAAAAGCCAATCAGCGGCAGCGTGTTATCGAGCGTCTGGCGAATCAGTCGTACCGCATCCATGACGTAGCGCAGCTCCAGCTCCGGGTCGGGTATCCCGAGTGCCTTTACGTCGGCCGCGCTGCGAACCGGTCGTTCAAAGCGCGGGCCTTCACCGGTTTCAAAGTACAGGCCAAGTCCCATCGCATCCGGAATGGTGAGAATGTCGGAAAACAGGATGGCGGCATCCAGCGGGAAGCGTCTGAGGGGTTGCATGGTGACTTCGCAGGCCAGTTCCGGATTGGTACACAGGTCCATGAAGCTGCCTGCTTCCCTGCGTATCTTTAGATACTCAGGCAGGTAACGGCCCGCCTGGCGCATCATCCATACAGGGGTTACATCAACGGGCTGGCGTAGAAACGCGCGGATGAGTCGGTCGTTTTGTAGTGGTTGCATGTAGGGTATTGTATGTCGGGTACGGTGTTTGCGTAAGTGGGTTTTGTTTGTCTTCTTGTTTCGCCATGAATGGCGAGGTACTTTTCTTTGCGCCGCCAAAGAAAAGTACCCAAAAGAAAGGCGGCCCGATGGCTTGCCCGCAATTTGAGCTACAAGACCGCTTCGCAGCCTTGCCCTGCGCTTCTCGCAAAAACCGGCGTTCGCCCAACTCGCGATCTCGCTAACGCTCGATTACGCTCAAACAGGGGGCTCACTTAACCCGGTTTTTACTGCGATGCTTGGCTGCGCCAACGGGGTTGGGTAATGCCATCCCGGTCCCGTTGCACTCACCGAGTACCGCAGCCAATCCGGGATCAGGCGCGCGCCCTGTTTGAGGCAAGTTTTATGAGGCAGGCTTGCCGGCCTCATAAAACTCCGAGTTGCGCGCGGCCCCGGATTGGCGAGGAACGCAGGGCACCGGCGCCAGCCGGTGAGTGCGTCGGGTTCCCTTCTCTTTGGGTACTTTCTCTTGGGTAAGCAAGAGAAAGTACCTCGTCCGACAGGACGAAATCGAAGCTAAAAAGTGCTAATGAATCAAAGAAGTGTTTACTATCGCGGCAAATCCGAACAACCCATCAAAAACTCATCCACGGCCCGCGCACACTGCCGGCCCTCCCGAATGGCCCACACCACCAGCGACTGGCCGCGGCGCATATCACCGGCGGAGAACACCTTGTCGATAGATGTCTGATACTGCTCGGTATTGGCCATCACATTACCACGGGGATCAAGCTGAACACCGAGTTCCTTGAGCATGCCTTCGTGCACCGGGTGAATGAAGCCCATGGCCAGCAGCACCAGATCTGCTTGCAGCTGGAATTCGCTGCCGGGGATTTCGCTCATCTGCCACTGGCCCTTGTCATCCTGTTTCCAGTCGAGGCGTACGCAGTTGATGGCGGTTACCTTGCCGTCTTTACCTTCTATGGATTTGGTGGCAACCGACCAGTCACGCACGGCGCCTTCGTCCTGCGAGCTGGAAGTGCGCATCTTGTTGGGCCAGTCCGGCCAGGTCAGTCCCTTGTTTTCCTTTTCCGGGGGCTGCGGCAGTATCTCCAGTTGCGTGACTGACAGTGCGCCCTGGCGGAAGGAGGTGCCGATACAGTCAGAGCCGGTGTCGCCGCCACCGATGACGATGACGTGTTTTTCCCTGGCTGTCAGTGAAACGGCCGGGTCGATGCTGTCACCCTGGTTGCGCCTGTTCTGCTGTGGCAGGAAGGTCATGGCGTAGTGCACACCATCCAGTTCCCTGCCGGGTACTTCCAGGTCGCGTGAATGCTCCGAGCCGCCGCTGAGAACGACCGCATCGAATTTGTCGAGCAGTTCCCTGGCGGGCGTGGTTTTGCCAATGTGGGCGTCTGTATGGAAGCTTACACCTTCAGCCTGCATCTGGGCGATGCGTCGATCGATAGTGCTTTTTTCCATCTTGAAATCGGGGATACCGTAACGCATCAGCCCGCCAATGCGATCATTTTTCTCGAACAGGTCGACTTCATGCCCGGCGCGCGCAAGTTGCTGGGCGGCAGCCATTCCGGCAGGGCCTGAGCCGACAATGGCAACCCGCTTGCCGGTTTTGTGCGCTGCAATCTGTGGTTGTATCCAGCCTTCTTCCCAACCCTTGTCGACGATGGCGCACTCGATCGTTTTGATGGTGACCGGGTTATCGTCGATGTTCAGTGTACAGGCGGCTTCACAGGGAGCGGGGCAAATGCGACCGGTAAATTCCGGAAAGTTGTTGGTTGAGTGCAGCACCGTCAGTGCTTCCTGCCAGTTACCCTGGTAAACGAGATCGTTCCAGTCGGGAATGATGTTATTTACCGGGCAGCCCTGGTGGCAGAAGGGGATGCCGCAGTCCATGCAGCGCGCACCCTGCTGGCTGATTTCAGCTTCTTTCAGCGGGATAACAAATTCCCTGTAATGCTGTACACGGTCGGACGCCGGCGCGTAGCTGCGGTCCAGTCGTTCATACTCCAGGAAGCCTGTTGGTTTACCCATGACTAGTGTCCTCCCCGGGCAGTTTGCCCGGTGGCTGCCTGTGCCGCCTGCCTTTCCTGCAGTGCGCGGCGATAGTCAACCGGCATGACTTTTACAAACTTCGGCAAGTAATCTCTCCAGTTATCCAGTATCTGCCGGCCGCGCGTGCTGCCGGTATAGTGTGTGTGTCGTTCAATCAGGATGCGCAGGCGCATTGCGTCATTGCGTGTCATGTCATGACTGATGTCGACAAGACCATGCGTCTCCAGATCGCCGCCCTGGTGTTCCAGGTTTTCCAGTGCGTCATCTTCAGCCGGAATCGGTTCAAGGTCGACCATGGCCAGGTTGCAGCGCTGTTCGAAATCGCCCTGTTCGTTGAGCACGTAGGCGATACCACCGCTCATGCCGGCTGCGAAGTTGCGGCCGGACTCACCCAGCACCACCACGATGCCGCCGGTCATGTATTCGCAGCCGTGATCGCCGACACCTTCAACGACAGCGGTTGCGCCCGAGTTGCGCACTGCAAAACGTTCACCGGCAACCCCCCGGAAGTAACACTCACCGCTGATAGCGCCATACAGCACGGTGTTGCCGACAATAATATTTTCTTCAGCCACGATGGGCGTTTCTGCCGGCGGGTAGACCACCAGGCGTCCGCCGCAGAGCCCCTTGCCAACATAATCATTGCCTTCGCCGATCAGTTCCATGCTGATGCCGTGTGCCACAAAGGCGCCGAAGCTCTGCCCGGCGCAGCCGCGCAGGGTGATGCTGATAGTGTCTTCCGGCAGGCCGGCATGACCGTAGCGTTTTGCTACCTCGCCGGACAGCATGGTGCCGACGGTGCGGTTGGTGTTGCGCACCGGCAGGTCTATTTTCACCGGCGTTTTGTTATCCAGTGCCTCGCGCGACAGCGCGATCAATTCATTATCCAGTGCCTTTTTGAGGCCATGATCCTGTGTGTCCGTGTGGTAAATGCCAACGCCGGGCCCGGCTTTCGGCCTGTGCAGTACGCGGGAGAAGTCCAGGCCCCGGGCTTTCCAGTGGTCGATTGCCTTGCGCTTGTTGAGGTATTGCGACTGGCCGATCATGTCATCGAACTTGCGGAAGCCCAGTTGTGCCATCAGCTCGCGAATTTCCTCGGCGACGAAGAAAAAGTAATTCACCACGTGTTCCGGTTTGCCGGTAAAGCGCTTGCGCAGTTCCGGGTCCTGGGTGGCAACACCGACCGGGCAGGTATTGAGATGACATTTGCGCATCATGATGCAGCCTTCAACGATCAGCGGTGCGGTGGCAAAGCCGAATTCATCAGCGCCCAGCAGAGCGCCAATCACGACATCGCGGCCGGTGCGCAGGCCGCCGTCGACCTGTACAGCAATGCGTGAGCGCAGGTTGTTCATTACCAGTGTCTGGTGGGTTTCTGCCAGTCCGATTTCCCAGGGTGAACCGGCATGCTTGATGGAGGTTAGTGGGCTGGCGCCGGTGCCGCCGTCAAAACCGGCGATGGTAACGTGATCGGCATGCGCCTTGGAGACACCGGCGGCGACCGTGCCCACACCGACTTCTGCGACCAGCTTGACGCTGATGTCAGCCTGCGGGTTGACGTTTTTCAGATCGTGAATCAGCTGTGCCAGGTCCTCGATGGAATAAATGTCGTGATGCGGCGGTGGCGAGATCAGTCCGACCCCGGCCGTTGAGTGCCGCACTTTTGCGATGGTGGCGTCGACCTTGTGCCCCGGCAGCTGACCACCTTCGCCGGGCTTGGCACCCTGCGCCATCTTGATCTGGATGACATCGGAGTTGACCAGGTATTCGGTGGTCACACCAAAACGGCCGGAGGCGACCTGCTTGATGGCAGAGCGTTTGGAATCGCCGTTCTCCATGGCCTTGAAACGTTCCGGCAACTCGCCGCCCTCACCGGTGTTGGATTTGCCACCGATGCGGTTCATGGCGATGGCCAGTGTGCTGTGCGCTTCGTAGGAAATAGAGCCGAATGACATGGCGCCGGTCGAAAAGCGCTTGACGATTTCCTTTGCCGCTTCGACTTCTTCGATCGGTACTGGCTCATTGCTGCTATTGAACTCGAACAGGCCTCGCAGGTTTAGCAGTCGCTTGTTCTGTTCATTAACCAGTTGTGCATATTCGCGAAACGTCTTTGCATCGTTGGCGCGGGTGGCATGTTGCAGTTTGGCGATGCTGTCGGGTGTCCACATATGGTCTTCACCCCGCAGCCGGAAGGCATAGTCACCACCAACATCCAGGCTGTTCTTGTAGATAGGTGCATCGCCATAGGCATCGCGGTGCCAGCGCACGGTTTCCTCGGCCACGTGTTGCATATCGATGCCTTCAATGGTCGTGGCGGTGCCGGTAAACCAGGCGTCGACGAACACTGTGCTGAGGCCGACGGCATCAAAAATTTGTGCACCGCAGTAGGACTGGTAGGTCGAGATACCCATCTTGGACATGACTTTCAGCAGCCCCTTGCCGACTGCCTTGATGTAGCGCTTTTGGGCCGCGTGTGAGTCCAGTTCTTTCGGCAGTTGGCCGCGTAGTGATTCCAGTGTTTCAAAGGCGAGATAGGGGTTGATGGCTTCTGCGCCATAGCCGGCCAGTGTGGCAAACTGGTGAACCTCGCGTGCCGCACCGGTTTCCACCACCAGTCCTGATGCTGTTCTCAGGCCATTGCGAACCAGGTGGTGGTGCACGGCAGAAGTTGCCAGCAGCGCGGGAATAGCGATGTGGTCAACATCCACGCTGCGGTCTGACAGTATAAGGATATTGTAACCTTCACCGACGGCCTGTTCGGCCTGTTCACAGACGGCGGACAGTGCTGCCTCCATGCCATCAGCACCGTTGGCTGCGGGATAGCAGATATTCAGGGTCTTTGTTCTGAAGGCACCGTTGGTGTGGTCCTCGATATGGCGGATGCGCTCGATATCGGTATTGGTCAGGATCGGCTGGCTGACCTCAAGACGCATGTGGTCGCTGGCTGACTCATGGCCCAGCAGGTTGGGGCGCGGACCGATCAGGGAAACCAGTGACATCACCAGCTCTTCACGAATAGGGTCGATCGGCGGGTTGGTCACCTGTGCAAAGTTCTGCTTGAAGTAGTTGGACAGCGGTTTTGATTTGCTGGAGAGCACGGCAACCGGGTTGTCTGCGCCCATTGAACCGATCGCTTCCTGGCCGGTGGCGGCCATCGGTGTCATCAGGAACTTGATATCTTCCTGCGTGTAACCGAATGCTTGCTGGCGATCGAGCAGGGTCGCCTGGTCCGGCACCATCGGGCTGATTTCACCCGGCAGGCTTTCCAGCTGGATCTGGGTCTTTTTCAGCCATTCCGGGTAAGGGTGTCGGCTGGCCAGTTGATCCTTGAGTTCCTTGTCATCGATAATGCGGCCCTGTTCCATATCGATCAGGAACATCTTGCCGGGTTGCAGTCGCCACTTCTTGACAATGCGCTCCTCGGCGATGTCCAGCACGCCCATTTCGGAGGCCATCACCACCAGGTCATCGTTGGTGATCAGGTAACGTGCCGGGCGCAGGCCGTTACGATCCAGTGTCGCACCGATCTGGCGGCCGTCGGTAAAGGCGACCGCTGCCGGGCCGTCCCACGGTTCCATCACGGCCGCGTGGTATTCGTAAAAAGCGCGTCTGGCCCCGTCCATCAACGGGTTGCCGGCCCAGGCTTCCGGAATCAGCAGCATCATGGCGTGCGCCATGGAATAACCACCGGTCACCAGCAGTTCCAGGGCGTTGTCAAAACAGGCCGAGTCGGACTGTCCCTCGGCAATCAACGGCCAGAGTTTTTGCAGGTCGTCGCCAAACAGCTCCGAGGCCATTGAATGACGGCGTGCGTTCATCCAGTTGATGTTGCCACGCATGGTATTTATTTCGCCATTATGGGCGATCATTCGGAACGGATGCGCCAGGTCCCATGACGGAAAAGTATTGGTGGAAAAACGCTGGTGTACCAGTGCCAGCGCGGAAGTCATGCGTTCGTCGTCCAGGTCCCGGTAGTAGGTATTGACCTGGTTGGCCAGTAGCATGCCCTTGTAACACAGGGTACGTGCCGACATGGAAGGGACATAGAAGCACTCACTGCCGGGCATGCCTTTTGCGCGCACGGCATGTTCAACGCGTTTGCGGATGATAAACAGCTTACGTTCAAAATCATCGGTGCTTGCGCAGTTTTCGCCGCGGCCGATGAATACCTGCCGGATGACCGGTTCAACCTGCTTGACGCTGTCACCCAGTCCGTCGTTATCGGTCGGGACATCACGCCAGCCCAGCAGGGTTTGGCCTTCCTCAACCAGTGTCTGCTCGATCAGTGTTTCACAATGCTTGCGGCTTTCGACAGGTTGCGGCAGAAACATCATGCCAACGCCATAATTTTCCGGCTCGGGCAGCTTGATGCCCAGGTCGCCACAACAGGCGCGCAGGAAGTCATCGGGAATCTGAATGAGTATGCCGGCGCCGTCACCGGCCTTCGGGTCAGCGCCCACGGCGCCACGGTGGGTCAGGTTTTCCAGGATGCTGAGACCCTGCCGGACGATTTCATGGCTTTTTCGTCCTTTGAAATTTGCTACGAAGCCGACGCCACAGGCATCGTGTTCATTGGCAGGGTCGTACAGGCCTTGTGTTGGAGGCAGTGAACCAGTCGTCATCGGAAACACCTATATTTACAATATGTTATAGCTTTTAATCGCTAATATGGCAGGACCAACTGTGGTAGCAGGAGACCGGGCCAAAAGGCCAAATAGTATAGCGCTGCAAGGCCGGTGGTTCAATTTGGAACGGGCTGTTTTTTCTTATTTTTTTCAGAGGGATGGAAACTGTGGCCGGGCTCCTGATCTGACCGGCCTGTTACCGGGTGATAGTTAACCGGTTGTGGCCTGCATGAAAACAACCCGGTAGCCGCGTTTGATCTGCTCATCGCGCACGCGCAGCAAGGCTTCTTCGGCCGCCTCACGGTCCTGAAAATGTTCTTTTTTTACACGTCCGGCTGCCCCCTGGTATCCCCATTCGCGAATCAGGGTCCAGCCTTCCAGCAGATCTTCCTGAATGAGCAGGTGATAGTAGCGTGGTGCCTTGTCACCCTCGGGTGGAATCTGCAGGTAGAGTCGCATTAGCAGAGCCCGGTCGGCGAGCTAGTTTGCCGGATTGAAGGTGCGCTGATACTCGGCAATGGCATAGCGGTCTGTCATGCCTGCGATGTAATCAGCGACAGCGCGGGCGCGGCCATCCTTGCCCATACTGCTTTCGAGTAAAGCAACCTGCTGTTGTGCATCCTCCGGCAGCAGCCGCGGGTCCTCAATATAGGCCTCGAACAGCGCGGTGATGGTGCGTCCGGCCTTGGCGCTCATGCGGTGTACGCGATAGTGCCGGTAGAGATGGGTGCGCAGAAAGCGTTTCAGTTCCAGATTTTTTTCCAGCATGCTGTCGCTGAAGGAAATCAGTGGTTCGCCGTGTCTGCGCACGGCATCGATATTTTCAGGATTTGCCTGCAGCAGTGCGGCCTTGCTGGTTTCTACCAGGTCAATCACCTGGGCACCTATCAGGCGTCGTACCACTTCGTGGATAGTACGCCGTGGTGCAAGATCCGGGTACCGCGAGCGCACTGTCTCGTACTGTTCCCGAAACAGCGTGATGCTGGCGAGCGCCTCGACAGTGATCAGGCCGGAACGCAGGCCATCATCGACATCGTGACTGTTGTAGGCGATTTCGTCAGCAAGATTGGTCAGCTGGGCTTCCAGTGACGGCTGCAGTTTTTCGATAAAACGGCGTCCGAGTTCACCCAGTTCGGCGGCATTTTTCAGTGAGCAATGTTTGATAATGCCTTCGCGTGTTTCAAAAGTCAGGTTGAGGCCGGGAAATTCCGCGTAGCGCTCTTCCAGTTCATCAACCACGCGCAATGACTGCAGGTTATGCTCGAAGCCGCCATAATTCTTCATGCAGGCATTCAAGGCATCCTGCCCGGCATGTCCGAACGGCGTGTGACCAAGGTCGTGTGCCAGCGCAATTCCTTCTGTCAGGTCTTCGTTCAATTGCAGTGAGCGTGCGATGGCGCGCGCCACCTGGGCGACCTCGATTGAATGCGTCAATCGGGTGCGAAACAGATCGCCTTCATGATTCACAAAGACCTGGGTTTTGTATTCCAGACGACGAAAGGCAGCCGAGTGGATGACGCGGTCCCGGTCACGCTGGTATTCCGAACGGTAGGCGGGTGAGGCCTCCGGATGCTGACGGCCCCGGGATGCAGTCGGGTCAGCAGCGCAGGGTGCCAGTGTGTTGTTGAAGACCGTGGCGGATACATTACTCATGCTGTTTAGCTGTCCGTGTTAAGCGTTTCAGAGAGTAGTTCCTGCCTGAAATCACCGGTAACAATGCCTTCGCCCACGTTTTTCAGTAATACCAGTCGCAGGTTGCCGCCGATGACTTTTTTGTCGATGGACATTAACTCTCTGAACTGTGCTTCGTTCATGTTGGCCGGCGGTGTGGTAGGCAGCCCCGCCTTTTGTAGCAGCTGTTCTGTGCGCTTAACCGATTCCGGCTGCAGCCAGCCATGACGTGCGGACAGGTCGGCTGCCATCAGCATGCCGGTGGCGACCGCCTCGCCATGCAGCCAGCTACCATAACCGGTGCTGGTTTCTATGGCATGCCCGAAGGTATGTCCCAGGTTTAGCAGGGCACGCTTGCCGCTTTCGCGTTCATCAGCGGCAACAATTTCCGCCTTGATAGCGCAGGAGCGTTCAATCGCGTAAGCGAGTGCCCCTTTATCGCGGGCTTTCAAAGCATCCATGCTGGCTTCCAGCCACGCAAAGAAGTCGGCATCGTGAATCAGTCCGTACTTGATGATTTCAGCGATGCCTGCCGCGAGCTGCCGGTCGTCGAGTGTGTCAAGTGTGTTGGTGTCAATGAGTACGCAGCGCGGCTGGTGGAAAGCACCGATCATGTTCTTGCCCTGCGAATGGTTGACGCCGGTCTTGCCACCAACCGAGGAGTCGACCTGGGCCAGCAGGGTGGTGGGGATCTGCAAAAATGAAACACCACGCTGGTAACTGGCGGCTGCAAAGCCGGTAATATCGCCGACCACGCCACCACCCAGTGCGATCAGGGTGCAGTCGCGGTTAAAGCGGTTTTCCAGCAGGGCGCTGAAAATCATGTTCAGCGTGTCGAGGTTCTTGTGTTGCTCGCCATCAGGCAGGATGACTGTGGCTGTTTCAAAGCCGTTGAGCATGTCGAGTACGGCTTGCAGGTACAACGGCGCAACGGTCTCGTTACTGACCACCATGACCTGTTTGCCGGTGATGTATTTCTCCAGCAGTTCGGCCTTGCCAAGCAAGGATTGTCCTATATAAATTGGATAACTGCGTGTGCCAAGATTAACTGTCAGGGTATTCATAGATGTTTGTCTGTGTGCTTTTGCAGCCAGCATAG
>Ga0316189_10005711_pt1 | contig 11944 bp, 11 predicted proteins | sample LowCovwburrow_MG_FD_204930 | JGI IMG/M metagenome (GOLD analysis project Ga0316189, IMG submission 204930) | Coastal sediment microbial communities from Maine, United States - Lowes Cove worm burrow | ecosystem: Environmental > Aquatic > Marine > Coastal > Sediment | place: USA: Maine... | reverse complement strand
CCCTTAACCGCTAAATTATTGAACGATAATGATCAATTGGCCTTGAAGTCCCTGTACAAAAAATCTTCCCTGACCCTTTTTATCGCCTCTGGAATTATGTTCGTTTTGATCATTTCAAATGTACAGGAACTTTTTTTGATATTACCGGAAGAGTATCGTGGCGGATTTACCATTGTATTTCTTATAGGTTTGGTAAAGGTTTATGATTCATTGTTAGGAAACAATAATGCGATTCTCTACAATTCGGACCATTACCGAACACTTTTGATCATGGGTGTTTTCTTAGCGCTTTTGGTTATTCTTCTCAATTATATATTGATTCCCATTTATGGATTGAATGGGGCTGCTATAGCAACCTTCATTGCCGTTGCTGCCTATAATACAGTTAAATTGGTTTACGTAAAATCCAAGTTCAAAATTCATCCATTTACCTTTGAGACCCTAAAGGTATTTGCAATTCTTCTGATCTTGGGGAGTATATTTTATGTATTGGCGCTTCCTTTTCATCCTTTGGTAAATATCGCGATCAAAGGATTGCTGACCATAGCTGTGTATTTAGGTATTCTTTATAGGTTTAAAGTATCTGACGATGTCCATAATTTACTATCCCGCTATTTGAAAAAATAAACCCCGTGGGAAAAATTTCACCACGGGGTTTAACAACTAACCAACCTAAAAACTATCTTACTGTCTTCTAGAGCTCCTTGTTCTCGCTTGTGTGGCTCTAGAACTTTGGCTTCTGTTGCTGCTTCTTGTTGCAACACTTTTGCTACGTGAAGGAGACTTAGAAACTGTTCTTTTACTAGTACTTCGGGTTGCAGGTCTCTTAGCAACCGATCTTTGTGTTCTAGAAGTAGTACTTCGTACGGTCCTGCTATGGTTTCGGTTTTCAGGTTTTTTATACGTTTTTGTACTTCTAGTAACTGTTCTGCTTCGTGGCGTTTGGGTAACCGTTCTTTTGCTTACCGTATTACCTTTACGCTGTGGCGTTCTCACCGTGGTTGACCTTTTGGTCACCGATCTTTGATTTGAAGACCTTGTGTTGGTAGTGCGAACACCCCTTTTTTCAATTTGTTTTGATCTATCCACTGCATTTCTTCCAGCAACTTTACCATTTGATCTGTTAGAACGTATTCCGGAGTTCCTTGTTCCTTCTCCTCTTTTGGTATATGTCCTGTTCGATTTTAATGCATCATTATATCGTGTCGTGGACCTGTTACTTCTTAGTCCGTCATTTCTTCGAGATCTATGCTCCCGTTGAGCCACTCTTTTATCATTTCTATAGATATTGGCACGGTCATTTCGTACCTTATTATATCTATGTTCCCTACCTATTTTAGCATAAGCTCTTCTTTTATTATATCTATAAGGTCTATAATAAGTATACCTATAAGGGGTATAGTATCTTCTATATGGTCTGTTATATACTAGACCAAATCCTATTGATGGTCTAACAAAGAACCTATGGAAAGGTCTGTATACATAATGCCTATTGTATATGTTGACGTATCCAGTATGGTAATCATAATAACCATTATGGTTATAGTACACATACATTTGACCTAATCTATAAACTCGACCGTTTCTATAATTGATATTAACGTTACCTATTTCAGATACACGTCCGTAATGATCATAATAAATTGGAATATTCTCTACTTGAATAACCGCACCATAATCATCATATTGGGTATATGGGCTATAATCATATCCTGAATTGAATGTAATATTCCTATTATGGTTTCGTACACGACTATCCATGTAGAAATCAAATTCACCATCGGGATAAACAGAAAACGTAATGCCGTTCTCCACAAAAATGAAGGAGTTGTTGTATCTATAAGCATTGCGTACTGCAACCTTATCTTCTAGTGTACTGGCCATGATACCTGTGGTACCTAAAACAAGGGCCGTTAAAAGGAGTACTATTTTTTTCATCATATAAGGTTTAAATTCCTGAGTGTAACTATTTACATTCAATTAGTACATACCAAACAGCGTGCCACAAATTTTAAAAATTATGTAACTATCTGTTTTACAGTAATATAAAATTGAATTTAATCCCTATAACTTTTCTTTAAGATATTTTGCAGTAAACGACACCTTACTTTTTATAAGCTCTTCAGGAGTTCCCAATGCAAGGATTTTACCACCATTTTCACCCCCTTCAGGGCCAAGGTCAATAATCTGATCGGCACATTTGATAAGCTCGATGTTATGTTCGATAACGATTACAGAATGACCGCGTTCTATAAGAGCGTCGAATGACTTGAGCAATTTGTTGATATCATGAAAATGTAATCCGGTGGTCGGTTCATCGAATATGAAGAGTGCTTTGTCCTTTGTGGTACCTTTTACCAAGAACGAAGCTAATTTAATGCGTTGTGCCTCACCACCTGATAGGGTAGAGGAAGATTGGCCAAGGGTTACATAACCCAACCCAACAGCTTTCAGCGGGTGTAATTTGGTCACTATTTTCGATTGCCCCGAGTTTTCGAAAAATGCAATGGCATCGTCAATGGTCATATTCAGGACATCATCGATACTTTCATTGTTGAAGTGTACTTCAAGTACTTCTTTTTTGAAACGCTTACCACCACAGGTATCACATTCTAAATGCACATCTGCCATGAACTGCATCTCCACGGTTATCTCACCTTCACCCTTGCATTTTTCACATCGACCACCATCAACATTGAAAGAGAAATGTTTGGCTTGATATCCCCTTATTTTGCTAAGTTTCTGAGAGGCGAACAATGCCCGTATATCATCATAGGCCTTGATATAGGTAACAGGGTTTGATCGAGAGGACCTGCCAATCGGATTCTGATCTACGAATTCAACATGTTTTATTGCACTGTATTTTCCTTCCGCGGATGTAAATTGTCCCGCTTTTTCCCCATAACCACCTACTTCTTTCAATAGTATGGGATACAGTAGTTTTTTAACCAATGTACTTTTACCACTTCCAGATACCCCTGTGATGACCGTGAGCATATTCAAGGGAAAGCGAACATCGATGTTCTTCAGGTTATTTTCCCTGGCCCCCTTAATTTCAATATAGGTACTGGATGTTCTTCTTTTTTCAGGTACTTTGATCTCTATTGTGCCATTCAAATACCCAGCGGTCAAGGAAGAGGATTTTAATACTTCGCTCAATGGACCGTGGGCGACAACCTCCCCGCCATGGGTACCGGCTTCAGGGCCTATATCTATGACTTCGTCCGCAGCCTTCATTATATCCTCATCATGTTCAACAACGATTACGGTGTTACCAAGGTCTCGTAATGATCGGAGTACATCGATCAGGTTTTCAGTATCTTTGGGATGAAGGCCGATACTTGGTTCATCGAGGATGTACATTGAACCTACAAGGCTACTGCCTAAGGAAGTCGCTAAATTAATACGTTGGCTCTCCCCTCCGGAAAGCGTATTTGATTTCCGGTTTATGGTTAGGTAACCTAAACCCACCTTTTCAAGAAAGCCCAGGCGTGTCCTTATTTCTTGTAATAAACGAGAGGCAATTTGACCATCGTGTTCACTAAAGGATAATTGCTCAAAAAATAGAATCAATTTGCTTATTGGTAGTTCTACAAGATCGGAAATTGATTTCCCACCTACCTTTACATAGGAAGTCTCTTTTCGTAAACGCTTCCCTTTACATATATTGCATTTGGTCTTACCTCTATATCGCGATAGCATTACGCGGTTTTGGATCTTATAGCTCTTCTGTTCCAACATAGAAAAGAAACCATGTATCCCCTTAAAGAACTCATTCCCCTCCCAGACCAATTGTCTTTGCTCTTCACTAAGTTCAAACCAAGGTTTGTGAATGGGGAAATCGAACTTGTAAGCGGTATTGACTAATTCATCCCTATACCAGCCCATGCTTTCCCCTCGCCATGGAAAAATGGCGTTTTCGTATACAGATAAGGAAGTATTGGGTATTACAAGGTCTTGATCAATTCCTATAACATCCCCATATCCCTCACATTTGGGACATGCTCCGTACGGATTGTTGAAACTGAAAAGATGCACGTTGGGTTCCAAAAAGGACATCCCATCTATTTCAAACCTATTATTGAAGTTGGTTTGTGCGCTTGTGGCCACCTCTTCTATGATGCATGTTCCCTTTCCTTCAAAAAAGGCAGAGTCAATGGCATTTGCCAACCTATTGAAAAAGTCTTCATCATCTTTGGTGATTATCCGATCAATGACCAGACTAAATGTATGTCCGATATCCTCTGGCGCTGTATCTATTCTAATTATCTTCCCATTATGCTTGATTCGAGCGTACCCTTGTTTGGAAAAAAGCTGCAACGATTTTAGAGGATCCCTATACTTTTGAATCACGATGGGAGCCAATAACAATAGTTTTTCTCCTTCCGCGTATGTTTTTATATGTTTGACTACATCGGTGACCGTATGTTTTTTTACCTCATTGCCAGAAATGGGAGAGATGGTCTTTCCGACACGTGCATATAAAAGTTTTAGGTAATCATAGATCTCAGTGGTGGTACCTACTGTGGAACGTGGGTTGGTTGAATTTACTTTTTGTTCTATTGCTATGGCAGGTGCAATACCTTTGATATAGTCGACCTTGGGTTTGTTCAATTTTCCCAAGAATTGACGTGCATAGGAAGAAAGACTCTCCACATACCTACGTTGACCTTCCGCATATAGGGTATCAAAGGCTAGGCTTGATTTTCCCGATCCGGAAAGACCGGTGATCACTACCAATTTATTCCGTGGAATTACAACATCAATATTTTTTAGATTGTGCAATTTTGCACCTTTGATGATTATGTTTTCCTTGGGATTTACATCTTGGATTGCAGGCATATTCTTGTTTAGGCTTACAAAGATACAATATGTAATAAGCAATATGCAACTTGATTTATAATGACTCTAAATACATAGTAATCAATATGCTATTTTTTTTAAACCCATATATTTTCTATATTTGAACTCAACAAAATGTTAAAATTCCTATAGAAGAAACAATTACTTTTTAAAATTAGTGCTTAACCAAAAGGTCTTTTCCCCGAACTGACCTATAAGTGTAACCAATAAAAGTAATTGTTATGGAACTTCAGATTGCAGATTCCCAATTAATAAAAAACTACGTAAAAGGAGATGAGCGTGCGCTAGAGGCATTGATCAATAGGCATAATAAACGCCTCAGCAGCTTCATATATTCCAAGGTCAATGACCGAGAGATCACAGAGGATATCTTTCAGGATACCTTTATTAAGGTAATCAGGACCCTTAAAAAAGGAAAATATAATGAAGAGGGTAAGTTCTTACCTTGGGTAATGCGAATTGCACATAACCTTATTATCGATCATTTTAGGAAAAATAGAAGAATGCCCCTTTTCGAAGGGAGTTCTACCTTTAATATCTTTTCGGTGATAAGTGATGAAAAGCTGAATATTGAAAGGCAATTGATCAAAAATCAAATAGATACTGACCTTGTGGTTTTGATTGAAGAGTTACCTGTAGACCAAAAGGAAGTCTTGATAATGCGTATATATAAGGATATGAGTTTTAAAGAGATATCCGAGAATACGGGGGTAAGCATCAATACGGCTTTGGGAAGAATGCGTTATGCCTTGATCAACCTTAGAAAAATCATTGAAGAAAACAACATAGTTTTAACGAACTAAATGAACCTTAGGTCGGAGGTATTTAAATTATACCGAATTAATGGGCTCTAGGTCGAACGGAATTAATATATTTATTGAAGTAGCGTTATCCTTGTATAACAATACCTAAATAGATATGGAAAAAATATACGTTGATACTAAAGATAATTGCAAACTCATTGAAGCGAAACCTGAGACGGTACAGTTTTTAATGAACTATTCAAAATCATTGAAAATAACGAAAGCCAAGGGCATACAGTTTGAGAGTAATCTAAATTAGAGTTTGTACATAAAAATAGCAAAACCCTTATCGCGTTCAGTGATAAGGGTTTTTTTATGCCTTGACCCGAAGAAGGTTCCGTTAAGATTCACCTCCATTTACACATCTACTATTTCCCGAGGGCCAAACCATCGCCTCAACTAGAAATACCGTAAAATATTGTGATAAAAATTGAAATTGATGGTTTCACATCAAAAAAAAGGGGTTTGACAACATAGTTTTTCAAGCATTGGCCCTTTTATCTAGTTTTAGGTCATAATTAAAAAATAGCACTGATTTAAAAAGGTGTTGTGATACACAAAGTAAGATTGAATAACCATAATTAAGCTTTAACCAAAAAGAAACCCTAATCTTAAAAAAACATATTTGTATGGAGCTACAAATCGAAGATTCAGTACTAGTAAGAGATTATATAAGTGGAGAAGAGAAAGCCTTGGAGATATTGATTAACCGTCATAATCAACGAATTTCAAGCTTTATCTATTCCAAAGTACTGGACAGGGATGTTACCGAAGACATTTTTCAGGACACCTTTATAAAGGTCATTAAAACCTTAAAAAAAGGCAACTATAGTGAAGAGGGTAAATTTTTACCTTGGGTGATGCGTATTGCGCATAACCTGATCATTGATCACTTCAGAAAAAATAAAAGAATGCCTATGTTCGAAGGCACTGATGATTTCAATATATTCTCAGTGATAGGGGATGATAAGTTAAATGCCGAGAAGCAGATCATAAAGGACCAGATAAATACGGATCTAAGATACCTTATCGATGAATTACCAGATGATCAAAAAGAAGTGTTGTTAATGCGAATCTATAAAGATATGAGTTTTAAGGAAATATCGGAAAACACTGGGGTAAGCATTAATACAGCTTTGGGAAGAATGAGATATGCACTGATCAACCTTAGAAAGATCATAGACAAAAACAATATTGTATTGACAAATTCATAGTTCCTTTCCAGATAAAACAATATTTCCATTTTAGTTGCGTTATTCTATCATAACAATACTATTATTAATATGGAAAAAATTTACTTTGAGCATCAAAAAGAGAACAGCACTATTGAAGCTAGCAGGGAAACAATCCAGTTTTTGACCAATTTTTCTAGGTCACTCTTTATTGTTAGCCATAAAAAATTGCAGTTTGAGATTCATTTGAACTAGTAAAAAAGCCCGTTGTCAACGGGTCTTTTTATTTTTAGCATACTGTTCCAACACCGTTTTTCGACCAATTGTCCTGGTTATGATATCTTTCTCAAGATCCCAACCCCTCGCGGGTGAATATTCACGTCCATACCAGATGATCTGCAAGTGAAGGTCATTCCAAATTGATTTTGGAAACAACCTTTTGGCATCCTTTTCGGTCTGAACCACATTTTTACCATTTGAAAGTCCCCACCTGTACATTAACCTATGAATATGGGTGTCAACAGGAAAAGCCGGAATACCAAAAGCTTGGGAAACTACCACACTGGCCGTTTTATGACCTACAGCCGGAAATTCTTCCAACAAGGCAATGTCGCTGGGAACAATTCCATCATATTTATCAATCAATATTTGAGACAGACCATGGATTCCTTTAGATTTCATAGGGGATAGCCCCACTGGTTTAATTATTTCCCGAATCTCATCAATGGTAAGACGCACCATATCATAAGGGTTATCGGCTCTGGCAAAGAGTAAGGGGGTTATCATATTTACCCGTACATCGGTACTTTGGGCAGAAAGCAAAACCGCGATCAGTAGGGTATAGGGGTCCTTATGTGCCAGAGGAACCGGAATGGTAGGGTAATATTCCTGGAGGGTTTCAATTATAAATTCAACCTTTTCCTTTTTAGTCATAATAAGCCTAATTTTGCCGTTGGACAAAGTAAGCTAATTTATATAAAAAATGACTATGAATACATTGAAAGTGGGAGATAAGGTGCCTGAATTCAGTTCAAGGGACCAAGATGGTAAAACGATTACCCTATCGGATTATTCGGGCAAAAAATTAATCGTATTTTTCTATCCCAAGGCGAGTACTCCGGGATGTACTGTAGAGGCTTGTAATTTACGGGACAATTACCAAGAATTACAGACACAAGGTTTTGAGCTCCTTGGTGTAAGTGCAGATTCAGAAAAAAGACAGACGAATTTCAGAAATAAATATAAATTTCCATTTCCCTTATTGGCGGATGAAGACCATACCGTTATCAATGCCTTTGGGGTATGGGGACCAAAAAAATTCATGGGTCGTGAATATGATGGTATTCATCGTACGTCTTTTGTAATTGATGAAAATGGAATTGTCATCAAAGTAATAGATAAGGTCAAGACAAAAGACCATGCCGCTCAATTATTGGGTTAGATATGGCTACAAAAAAATAGGCCTGATTCTTTAATCAGGCCTATCCAATTTGTTGCTGAAAAGGATCAGGCCTTTTCTTGGCTTTTTTCTATTTTTGGGACAAAAAGATTCTTTTCCTTTATTATTTCCGCAATACCTTCTGGTAGTGCATTTTCCCAACCTTCTTCATGATTTGCGATTTTCTTGAAAATATCCCTAGAAAAAATATGCATGATCTCGGGATCATAATCAATTATGTCCATTACCTTACCATTGTATTTGAAAAATTTATAAAGCTCCTTCATTCTAGGGTGGACCTTTACATTGTTACTGGTCATTATTTGGCCGGTTTCCGCATTTTTCATGGGATACAGGTATACTTGTAGTTCCTTAAAGAACAATTTACCGAAAGCCTCCAGTATGCCACCGCTTAAGTGCCTGTAGTACTTCTCATCAAAAATATCGACAAGATTGTTCACACCCATTGTTAAACCAATTTTGGCCTTGGAATAGTTATTGAAATATTCAACGAGTTTATAGTATTCTTGGAAATTGGAAATCATTACGGTATGTCCCATGGAACATAGTAATTCTGCCCTGTCCATAAAGTCACGTTCATCAATTTCACCGGAAGCCTTAAGGTTTGAAAGCGTAATCTCGAAAATCACCATGGTTTTATCCTCATCTACGGCCTGATCCCGAATGAAAATATCATAGGATTTTTCGAACATATCCATATTCACTTTGGTCACAGGTCTAAAACTACCCCTTAATGCCAAAATGTTCTTTTTGTATAGTTTTGCGGCCGGTAATAGGTTGTTGCCATCAGGGCCGAACATAACCGCATCGGTCATCCCGTTCCTAACAAGTTGTAAACTCATTAACCGATTATCTACCCCTTTGAAATTAGGTCCTGAGAAATTGACCATATCTAGTTCAATCGTATCACGGTCAATATGATCATACAGATATTTAACCAGTTTTCTGGGTTTATGGTATTTGTAGAATGCCCCGTAAATAAGGTTAACTCCTAATATTCCAAGGGTTTCCTGTTGTAAACGTGCTTCATTCTGCTTAAAGCGGACGTGAAGGATTATTTCGTCAAATTCTTTTTGATTTTGGTCTAATTGAAACCTGATTCCAATCCAACCATGGCCCTTATATCTCTTTGAAAAATCTATGGTAGCAACAGTATTTGCGTAGGAAAAGAACAATCGATCTGGATGTTTATCTCTTGTTATACGCTCTTCCATAAGACGCATTTCATGGGCCAACATAGTCTTTAATCTTGGTTGGGTCACATATCTACCATCTGCTTCCACACCGTATATGGCGTCACTGAACTCCTTATCATATGCACTCATTGCTTTGGCAATGGTTCCTGAAGCTCCCCCAGCCCTAAAAAAGTGTCTAGCAGTTTCTTGCCCGGCGCCGATTTCGGCAAACGTACCGTAAATATCAGGGTTTAAGTTTATTCTCAGGGTTTTGGCCTTTATCGACGGGATGTTTTCGAAAGCTGCGTCCCTTTTTAAAACTGAAGACATATAATGGTTTTATATTCGGCACAAAGTTAATAAGATTGGGTTATCTATTAAATAAATAAGTTATAAATTTGATTTAAATAGATGAGGGGTTGAAAATTACTTTTTTAGGCACGGGAACATCTCAAGGGATCCCTATTATTGGGAGTAGCCATCCAGTGTGTCTTAGTGATGACCCAAGAGATAAACGCCTTAGGGTTTCTGTCCTCATATCTTGGGAGGACCATAATTTGGTCATTGATTGTGGTCCGGATTTTAGGCAACAAATGCTGACACATAAGGTCCACAATTTGGATGCTATTCTCTTTACCCACGAACATGCTGATCACACCGCTGGAATTGACGATATACGACCGTTTTTTTTCAAGCAGGGAGATATCCCGATCTATGCCCATTCAAGGGTCGTCAAATCCCTGAAGACCCGCTTTGATTATATATTTGCAGATGAAAACAGATATCCCGGGGCACCTGCGGTTGAAGTGCATATTGTTGAAAAGGATTCTCCTTTTAAAATCTTCGACAAAACTGTGATACCAATCAATGCCTTTCATAATAGATTACAGGTTTTTGGGTATCATATTGGTGGATTTACGTATTTGACCGACGTAAAATCCGTTCCAAAAGCGGAAATCGATAAAATTAGGAACTCGGAGGTTCTTGTTGTTAATGCATTAAGACAAGAACCCCACCATTCACATTTCAATTTAGAGGAAGCCCTTGCGTTCATTGAAGAGGTTGCACCTAAGAAGGCATTTTTGACACATGTTAGCCATATGATGGGATTTCATTCTGAAGTTGAAAAATCTTTACCAAAAAACGTACATTTGGCCTACGATAATTTAGAAATCAATATTTAAGATCACAAAGATGAAAAGTAAATTATTTCTCTATTTGTTTTTGTTTACCGCATTAATTTGCCTGTTCATGTTCGTCAGCAACGGAAAAATGCAAGATGAGAGGGAGGCCTCAATAGAAACATTAAGGACCAACATCAGTACTTTAAGGGACTCTCTACAGGGTTCCCAGTTAAAGGTAATGGATATGCAGTACTTTTCGCTTGAGAACAATGACGATGCCCTTGCCTATTACGAACATTTGCAAATAGAGGATCCAAATCGCTATATAGCCGATAAACTATTGGAGACCAACGAAAAGAAAGGCGATAATCCTTTGATACCATATGCGGGAATGGAGGGCGATTTTAAAATCAATAAAATAAAGATCTTGAACCATAAATGGATCGTGGCCGATTTTTCCGATGGAAAATTCTGGGGAGAATTAGTGATCAATTATGAGTTAAAGGATGACTTGGGAGTGGATTTCATCTTACTAGATCATTTACTTTATACAAGGAGCAACTAGAACTTTCCTTGCAACCATTTTTTAAATGAGGCGAAATTCTGAGGAGCTACCCCATGGCCTACAGGAAATTCTTCGTATACGTGCTTAATATCCATTGCGGTTAGGATATCTGGAATTTTTTGCGCCCAAGATGGTGGTATCACTTGGTCTACCTGACCGTGTGAGGCATATATATTTAGATGTCCGTGATCTTTTTCCGCAAAGCCATCCACCATAATATCGGTATTGATATAACCACTGAGTCCGACAACGTTCTTTATTTTTTCGGGATAGGAAAGCGCAACGGCATAACTTAGAATGGTGCCCTGGCTAAATCCCAACAATGTAATTTGATCTTGATCCAGTGAATAAGTCTCACATGCCTCGTCTATAAAGGCAACTATTTTTTCCCTTGAGTTGATCGCTTGTTCATCATCACTCCACTTGCCATTATTGGAATCAAAGTTTATCGCATACCATGCATGACCAAAAGGTTGCATAGGGTAGGGGGCACGGACCGATATTATACATAGTTCAGCAGGGAGTTCCTGTGCAAATGAGAATAGGTCCTCCTCATTGCTTCCGTATCCGTGAAACATGAACAATACCGGGGGACGACCCATTTCCAATGAGGAAGGTCTAATCAGGTGTACCAGTGATAAAGCAGCTGTTGTCATATTAAGAAATAAATGTAAACCATTTTTGAAAATAGGGACCAATCATGGGTACCATTTGTTTTTTTCCACTTATGGCACCTAAAAAGCCATAGACCCAAAGCACAAGATAGCAGAGGTATAGACCATA
>Ga0316189_10005709_pt1 | contig 11946 bp, 12 predicted proteins | sample LowCovwburrow_MG_FD_204930 | JGI IMG/M metagenome (GOLD analysis project Ga0316189, IMG submission 204930) | Coastal sediment microbial communities from Maine, United States - Lowes Cove worm burrow | ecosystem: Environmental > Aquatic > Marine > Coastal > Sediment | place: USA: Maine... | reverse complement strand
TGGACGCCATAATCTCTTGTTTTTTCATTTTATCTTGCTTTTAAATTGATAAAAATATTTTTATAATAATGTGATTTACAATTCTTTAACACGCTTCTGGTGTCCATTTTGCGGTATCGATAAGTGGGCACCGAATTGCGCACCGATTCAGAGGGTTTTATATGGTATCAAATGAAAGTAGAAAAAATGAAAAATCCTGTAAATCAACGATTTACAGGATTTTTGAATGTTCTTTGTGGTCTAAAAGTGACCTGGCTGGGGCTCGAACCCAGGACCCTCTCCTTAAAAGGGAGATGCTCTACCAACTGAGCTACCAGGTCAAAATGTATTAATAGACTAAGGAAGTTTCCACCTTAGCGGCTGCAAATATAAGATCATTAATTTATTTAACAAGTCTATTGTTATAGAATTTTTAGTTTTCTTTGAATTCCAATTATAATTAATTCATATTTACATAAATAAAGAGCGGTGAAAATAGTTTTAGTAGGTTATATGGGCAGTGGAAAATCTACAATCGGTAAATTACTTGCCGGGAATTTGGACTATGGGTTTATTGATCTTGATGATTATATAGCATCCTCCGAAAAAATGGAGATCTCCGATATTTTTGAATCTAAGGGTGAACTATATTTTCGAAAAAAGGAATTTGAATATCTAAATGAAATTTTGAATACCAAAGATAATTTTGTGTTATCGACTGGTGGAGGCACACCTTGCTATGGTGAGAATATGAATGCTATTTTGAAAGCGACTTCGAACGTTTTTTATTTGAAGGTATCTATAGCTGGATTAATTAATAGGTTGATTTCAGAGAAAGAACACCGACCACTCATTTCGAACATTCCCAATGAGAAATTACCTGAATTTATAGGTAAACATTTGTTTGAAAGAGGTTATTTCTATTCCCAAGCGAATCACAGTCTAGTATGTGATGAAAATAGTAAGGAAGAACTGGTTTTAAAAATTGAAAGCCTATTAGTCTAAATAGACCATGTCGTTCTTTGCTTGAAATTGTACATGTACATGTTCTTGAAGTGAAGTTGATAGCGATATCCCCTTGTAATCTGCCTTGACAGGATACTTTTTATGGTTTCTATTCACTAAAACGGCAGTTTTCAATTGTTTTAAGGGGGTCCTTAAAAAGTGATGAACACCATAAATCAAGGTTGTCCCGGAATTAAGAACGTCATCTACTAAAACCACGGATTTGTTTTTGTATTCCTCAACAGGGATAGAGGTCTTTACTTCACTCTCCAACGGATTACTTTTGTTCATACTAACTTTACAAAGAAGAATATCGGCATCGGTAATATTTCGGAGTACATTTTGTATTTTTTTCGCAAATTTTAACCCGCCACCTTCAATGCCTGCAATGACAATTACCTTCTCCTCTACATTGGCTTCATAAATCTGATAGGCTATGCGACGAATTTTATGTTGTATTTTTTGATGTGATAATATTTTGTTCTGCATAGTCGTATGAATTACTTTTCAAAGATAAAGAACAGTTCCATACCATTTCTAGGTTTGATTGAATTATATGCCCTTTCCAATGTTTTGATTTTAAAATGTTCAAAAAACAATTTTTTGTATTCATTGATATCGCCACCAAAGGGTGGTCCATTTTCAGTTAGGGGGAAATCAAAAAACAAACCGGCTAATTTTCCATTTTCCCTGAGCAAAGCTTTCATTTTAATAACATAAGATTCTCGTAAGCTCGGATTTAGGGCACAAAAAAAAGTTTGTTCAAGTATTAAGCCAAAATTAGATTCCTGTAGGTCAAAAAAGTCCAAATGGATCAATTGATCTTTAGGGAAATGGGGAATTCTATTTTTTAGATTATCCAAGGGCTGCTGTGCAATATCCACAACATATATATTAGTGAAACCCTTATTGAAAAGGTATTCTACCTCATAACCATTACCTGCGCCAGGAATTAGGATTTTTAGGTTTTTATTGGCTAATTGATCTATATAGTCTTTTAAGGGAGTTGAGATATAACCTATATCCCATCCCAATTTTTCATTGTTATATTTGTTATCCCAAAACGCTTTATTCAGCTTTATCATCTAAATAATCATCAATTTCCCTGCGGTCTTTTTTAGTGGGTCTGCCCACACCTTTTTTGCGATAGTACGATTTGGAGTATTTCATTAGTTCTTCATTCTCGAAGGCCTCCTTGGGGGTAGTGTCTTTCCGGTAAATATTGACCAATTTTGCTCCAATTCGGTTTTTTGGTATATCCAAAACAACCAATTCGTAGTTTATCTGGTTCTTGCGTAGGATAACTTTATCCATCGGATAAACCTCTCTCGATGATTTTACGACCAGCCCGTTTATTTTTACTTGCCCTTTTTTACAGGCTGTTGAAGCAATATTTCGGGTCTTAAAATACCGGGTATGCCATAAGTATTTGTCAATACGCATAAACAATCAAAAATCTTTGTTAAGGAGCTCTACAAAAATACGGAAAATTGTATCTTGCGCCCTTTAATTGCTAATTGATGAAAATGAAAAATATTTTAATGCTGGTTCTTTGTACTGCAATCGTTTGGTCATGTAAAAAAGATGATGAAGAAGAAGGCCTAATTGTAGTGCCACCACAATCATTATCCGAGACTGCTGCCGAAGATGATGTCAAAATCAGGGAGTTTTTACAAACTCATTTTTATAATTATGAAGAATTTGACTCCCCACCAGCCGATTTTGACTACAGGATAAAATTGGATACGATTGCCGGGGATAACGCGAATAAAACGCCGTTAATTGATCAAATGGCCTGGAAAGAGGTATCGGTCTCTTCTGACGTTTTCGGATTGGATGAATCTGAAACTGCTCAGCATAAATATTATTATTTGGAGGCTGAAGAGGGGAGTGGGCCCGGTCCTTCGATTGCCGATTCAACTTACGTTAGATATGAAGGTTCCTTGTTGAATGGTGTGGTTTTCGATGGCTCAATAAGTTCACCAGTTTGGTTTGATTTAGCACAAATTCAAGGGCCAGGAGCGGCAAGAGGCTTTGCTGAGGCAATGCCAAACTTTAAGACAGGTGGTGATGTAGTTGTAAATGCAGATGGCACTTTTAATGTAGAAAATTACGGGATAGGATTAATGATTCTACCTTCAGGATTAGGATATTTCAATGTTTCAAGAGGAGGCATTCCGGTTTATGCTCCTTTGATTTTTAAGATTGATTTATTTGCCATGAATGATACGGATCATGACAGGGATGGTATCCCATCTATTATGGAAGATGTAGATAAGGATGGTTACTTGTATAATGATAACACTGACGAAGAGCAGGAAAAGGCACTTTCAGGAACATTGTTCGCTAATTTCTTAGATTCAGATGACGATGGTGATGGTATTGATACAATTGATGAAATTGATATTGACGCAGAAGGTAACGTAACTTTCAGGGATACTGATGGTGATGGCATTAAAGACCACTTAGATAGCGATAGTTAATCTCTTTAATTGAAGATAATATAATAAAAAGGCCCTGACATTATCGTCAGGGCCTTTTTATTTAGTATTGATGACAATTATAATTTCAATGAAAGTCCAAATATAATTTGTGAAGGCCTTGAATCTACTCTTCCAGAAATGTCGGCGACATTATTCCCTATAATCTCTGCTTCATTTTCAGTGAATCCTCTTTCATAGCGCACGTCCAAACCTATGTTTCCCAGGTTTACGCCAACGCCAAAATGGGCGCCAATTGTAAAATCATTTTTTAAATCATCGAGCTCCACATCTTCTAAATCATTGTTCAAGGTATATTGAAAAGCTGGCCCAGCGAATATGTGCAGAGGGCCAATGATTTTATAACCCAAAAGAACAGGAAGGTCCAATTTGGAAACGTCGTAGTCGTTAGTTCCACCTTCTACGTCATAACTACTTTTTGTTTTCGTATATACTAATTCTGGTCTTATATAGATTTTCGGCATATCCAATTTTCCATAAAAGCCAACATGAAAGCCAACCTTTCCATCTGAACCAGCGATTAAATCCTCACCTGCAGATTGTACTTGTTTAAAATTCAAGTCACCATTTTGGTTGTAGTTAAGTCCGGCTTTAATACCGAATCCAGAATCGTTCTGTGCAAATGCAGTAATGCCAATTAAGGCAAAAACTGCCATCAAAAGTGATTTTCTCATAATGTGTCTGTTTTTAATAGTCGTTTGGCATCAAAAACGATACCATTTTATTTTCGACTCACTACTCAAAGAACGATGTCCGAATAATTTTATTGTCCGTCTTTCATATTAGAACATTAATTTATTTCTTTTGAAAATCACGGAGTTTTATGCATTTAACTATTCATGGTTAAAGACAGTGGAATCCTAAACTTTATTTTTTTGTTAAGGACTTTATGCAGGGCAGTTGTTTATATTTGCGACTTTAATCTAAGATTTGCAATTTACTTTAGAACATACAGACGCCCAAAGCAAAGCCCGTGCAGGTAAAATGGTTACTGATCACGGGGTTATTGAAACCCCCATTTTTATGCCCGTTGGTACTGTGGCATCAGTTAAGGGAGTGCATCAAAAAGAGTTAAAAGAGGAGATAAATCCAGATGTAATTCTTGGTAATACCTATCATTTATTCCTAAGGCCAAAAATCCAAATTTTACAGCAAGCAGGGGGGTTGCATAAATTTATGGGCTGGGATCGGAATATACTGACTGATAGTGGTGGGTATCAAGTATATTCGCTTTCAGCAAAAAGAAAAATCAAGGAAGAGGGCGTAAAGTTCAAATCGCATATCGATGGATCTACGCACATGTTCACCCCTGAAAATGTTATGGAAATCCAACGCGTTATTGGCGGTGACATAATCATGGCATTTGATGAATGTACACCATACCCATGCGACTATAATTATGCCAAGCGCTCTATGCACATGACGCATAGATGGCTGGATCGTTGTATTTCACACCTCGAAAAAACACCTTTTACCTACGACTACTCCCAAACTTTTTTCCCGATTGTGCAAGGTTCTACCTATAAGGATTTACGTAAACAATCGGCTGAGTATATTGCCAATGCAGGAGCAGAGGGCAATGCTATTGGAGGACTTTCGGTAGGGGAGCCTGCAGAGGAAATGTATGCCATGACCGAAGTGGTTTGTGATATTTTGCCAGAAGATAAGCCCAGATATCTTATGGGTGTTGGTACGCCTATTAATATCTTGGAAAATATAGCTTTAGGAATAGATATGTTCGATTGTGTGATGCCTACTCGAAATGCACGAAACGGAATGCTTTTCACGGCGCATGGTACTATAAATATCAAAAATAAAAAGTGGGAAGATGATTTTTCACCGATTGATGAAATGGGCACTACTTTTGTAGATAGGGAATATTCAAAGGCCTATCTGCGGCACTTGTTTGCAGCCAAAGAGTATTTAGGTAAGCAGATTGCTACAATTCATAATCTAGGCTTTTATATTTGGTTGGTTCGTGAAGCCAGAAAGCATATTTTACAGGGAGATTTTGCCCAATGGAAAAATACTATGGTTAAACAAATGGATAAAAGGTTATAGCATTGAGTATAATAGACAAATACATCCTAAAAAGGTATTTGGTCACTTTTGCAGTGATGCTCTTGCTATTCATCCCAATTGGGATAATGGCCAATCTAGCCGAACAAATCGGTAAGATGATTGACAACGACGCACCTACCAATGAAATAATTGTCTATTACATCAACTTTACTATTTATATTGGCAGTCTTCTATTTCCGATATTTCTGTTTTTATCGATTATATTTTTCACCTCGAAATTGGCAAGTAATACTGAGATTGTTGCTATATTAAGTTCTGGTGTCTCTTATAATCGTTTTCTAAGACCATATTTAATTGGAGCAACCATTATTGCAGTAACCATGTTGGTGATGGCAATGTTCATAGTTCCAAATGCAAGTAAAGGATATAATGAGTTTAAATTCAAGTATCTAAAAAAAGGAAAGCAGGATCGGATTACAAGCAATATCTTTAATCAGCTTAACGAAAACGACTTTATTTATGTGAGCAGTTTTGATCCAGCAAGACAAAATGCAAACAAATTCACATTTGAAAGGTTCAATAATGATAACACTTTGGATTTTAAAATCTCGGCCAATACTATACGTTGGGTTGAAAAGGATAGTATTTATACACTTACTAGGTATCAAAAGCGAAAAATTGTAGGGGATTCTGCAATTATTGAAACTAAGAATAGGTTAGATACATTATTCACTTTTAAGATTGAAGATCTTACTCCAGTATCTTATATTGCGGAGACAAAAAATCTTTTTGAACTCAATAAGTTCATTGCTGGCCAAAGAAGAAAAGGAGCTTCTAACATCAACAACTATGTTCTCGTAAAATATAGGAGATGGGCCTTACCACTAACGGCATTTATTCTAACGATTATTGCCGTTGCAGTATCCTCGGTTAAAAGACGTGGAGGAATGGGAGTCAATCTGGCCTTTGGTATTGGCGTTGCTTTTATCTTCATCTTTTTTGATAAGGTATTTGGAACTTTGGCAGAGCAAGCGGGCTTTTCGCCACTTTTGGCTGTAATCATTCCTAATATCATTTTTGGAATTTTAGCTTTTTACCTGTTGCAGAATGCCAAGCGTTAAACTAAAAAAATACCCACACCTACATGTAATTGTTTTTATTTGGGGCTTTAATAATTATCCTTACTGTTATCGCCAATGGGGTATTGAAACAAATGAGTGCTAAAAAGAATGTGTAGTGGATAGGGTTACCTTATATTATTTTATATTTGTTCAATCAAACTAACAAAACCTACCCATCTCATGGAATATTTGGATTTTGAACTGCCCATTAAAGAGCTTGAGGACCAGCTCGATAAATGTATGATCATCGGAGAAGAAAGCGATGTTGATGTAAGCGAAACATGTAAGCAGATTGAAAAAAAGTTGGCTGAAACAAGAAAGGATATTTATAAAAACCTTTCGGCTTGGCAACGTGTACAGCTTTCAAGACATCCCAACAGGCCTTATACATTGGATTATATTAATGCCATTTGTGGGGATACATTCTTGGAATTACATGGTGATCGTAATGTAAAGGATGACAAGGCAATGATAGGTGGTTTGGGTAAAATCGGAGACCAAAGCTATATGTTCATTGGTCAACAGAAAGGTTATAATACCAAAACGCGACAGTATCGTAATTTTGGAATGGCCAACCCTGAGGGATATCGAAAGGCTTTACGTCTTATGAAATCTGCGGAGAAATTCGGAATACCGGTAGTCTGTTTGATTGATACACCTGGTGCTTATCCGGGCATTGAAGCAGAAGAACGTGGCCAAGGTGAGGCTATTGCTAGGAACATTTTGGAAATGACCCGTCTTAAGGTTCCCATTATCGTAACTATTATCGGCGAAGGGGCTTCCGGTGGAGCTTTGGGTATTGGTGTTGGTGATCGAGTATTGATGTTGGAAAATACGTGGTACTCTGTTATATCACCAGAATCATGCTCATCAATCCTATGGAGAAGCTGGGAATATAAAGAGCAGGCAGCCGACTCACTTAAACTTACGGCTCCTGATATGAAAAGGTTAAAACTAATCGATGAAATTGTTCGTGAACCTGTTGGTGGCGCACATGCTAATCGTGAGAAGGCTTTTGAAATTGTAAAAAACAAAATTGCTGCCCATTATCTGGAATTGGAAAAGTTATCACCAAAAGAATTGGTAAATCTACGCATGGATAAATATGCAAACATGGGAGTGTTTAATGGCTAACTGGTGTTTTTGCCACGGTTGTTAAAATTTTATTAATCCAATCCTCATTTTTTTTCTGTTATCAACAGATTTTGTAACTTATCAACAGGTGAATTGTTAATCAACCGTTGATATAGTTAGTTGTTAAATCCACGTTGACTAAAGGTTAATTGTATATTTTCGCATTCATGGAAAAACCTAAGCCACTTATTGGTCGTAAGATCGACAAATCCACTATAATCAACCTTGAGAGAGGTAAAATACCTCCACAAGCAGTTGATTTAGAGGAAGTTGTGCTTGGGGCAATGATGATTGACAAAAAAGGTGTAGATGAAGTTATAGATATCCTACATCCTGATGTCTTTTATAAAGATGCCCATCGTTTTATATATGAGGCAATTTTTAAATTGTTCGAAACCTCGGAACCTGTCGATTTATTAACCGTTTCTTCCCAATTAAAGAAAGATGGACGACTTGAAGCGGTTGGTGGGGATTTTTACCTCATTAAATTGACACAAAAAGTGGCCTCTTCAGCGCATATTGAGTTCCATGCCAGAATTATTCTTCAAAAATTCATACAACGTAGTCTTATTAAAATATCCAATGAAATAATCGAGGATGCCTACGATGATGGCACCGATGTTTTTGATTTGTTGGATACGGCCGAATCCAAATTATATGATGTTACCCAAGGTAACCTAAAACGATCTGCCGAAACTGCCCAGAATTTGGTAATTCAGGCAAAAAAGAGAATCGAGGAAATTGCCAATAAAGAAGGCTTAAGTGGTATTCCATCAGGCTTTGATAAAATAGATAAACTCACTTCAGGTTGGCAACCAAGTGATCTGGTCATTGTTGCAGCCCGTCCTGGTATGGGTAAAACCGCCTTGACCTTATCCATGGCAAGAAATATAGCAGTGAATGCAAATATTCCCGTAGCATTCTTTTCTTTGGAAATGTCTTCAGTACAATTGATTACAAGATTAATTTCTTCTGAAACAGGACTATCTTCTGAAAAGTTGAGAACAGGGAGGTTAGAAAAACATGAATGGGAGCAGCTTAACGTAAAAGTGAAGACACTTGAAAAAGCACCATTGTTTATTGATGATTCGCCATCCTTGTCCATTTTTGATTTAAGGGCGAAAGCGCGACGATTGGCATCACAACATGGTATTAAATTGGTCATAATAGATTACTTGCAATTGATGACTGCAGGTGGTAGTCAAAAAGGGGGCAACCGTGAACAGGAAATCTCCACTATCTCAAGGAACTTAAAAGCCTTGGCCAAGGAATTGAATGTTCCCGTAATCGCACTATCACAATTATCAAGGGCTGTTGAGACACGTGGAGGTAGTAAGCGACCCATTCTATCTGACCTTAGGGAGTCTGGGGCCATTGAGCAAGATGCAGATATCGTTTCCTTTATCTATAGGCCCGAATATTATAAAATTGATGAATGGGATGATGAAGAACGTACGCCAACTCAGGGCCAGGCAGAATTCATTGTTGCTAAGCACAGAAATGGTGGATTGGATAATATTAGGTTAAAGTTCATAGGACAACTGGGTAAATTTGATAATTTAGATGACTTTGATTCTCCTTTCGAGTTTCAATCGAAGATGAATGCAGATGATGAGAATCCCTTTTTGACCAAAAATCTACCCGATGCCAATGAGGCTTTTGGTAGTTCCATGAATGATAACTTTAACCCGGATGATAGCGACGTACCTTTTTAAATAAAAATGTAAGTTCACCTATCACACGCAGAACTTATGTTATAGTTGCCTTTTTGGGAGTCCTGCTTGGCTGTAAAAATGCCGAAGTAATACAAAAGTAGGGGTGTTCAAACCGAGTGTTTAACCTTTTCTTAAATCAAGAATACCCATTTTTACCGTAACTTTATAGTTGATTCCAACAAGTTTTCCATGCGCACAGGTATTTTTTCATTACTCTTACTTCTTTTTTCCTTAAGTATTTCAGCCTCTTCCATACTTATTCCAATGGATGCCGAAAGTCAAAAAAATCATCTTAAAGCTTATGGCATTACCTTTTGGGTACTTACCAAACAGCAAAAAGTGCAATGGTTGTTAAATTATAGAGGTGGTTCTTTCTTACTTCCTGATGGGGAAAGTATTAGAAAGGAATGTCAAATTAGAGGCGTTTCTTTTGAGATTCTTTCTGATGGTCAGGCGCAACGTATTTTAGATGATATAAGTAGTCCGTCTCAAAACCAAGAAGCTGTAATCCTTGAAAAGGCACCTAAAATAGCGGTGTATTCTCCTAAAACCAATCAGCCTTGGGATGATGCGGTGACCATGGTTTTGACTTATGCCGAAATTCCGTATATAACGATATATGATGAAGAGGTTTTGGATAATAAGCTGGTTTTATATGACTGGTTACATTTACATCATGAAGATTTTACCGGCCAATATGGCAAGTTCTATGGCGCCTACAGAGCTACACCCTGGTATATTGATGGGAAAAAGGAAGCAGAAGCACTGGCATCTAAATTAGGGTATGATAAAGTTTCAGAGGAAAAAAGGGATGTTGCCTTAAAAATCAGAAACTACGTGATAGGTGGTGGTTTTATGTTTGCCATGTGTTCTGCAACCGATAGTTTTGATATTGCCCTTGCTGCTGACGGTGTTGATATATGTGAGCCTATGTTCGATTATGATCCATCGGAGGCTAATTATCAGAATAAACTGGATTATAATAAGACTTTTGCTTTTACCAATTTCACCTTGGAAAGAAATCCTTTGCGCTATGAGTTTTCATCAATTGACATGACCAACAAGAGAGGAGAGATACCCAAAGAATCAGATTATTTTTCTTTAATGGATTTTTCAGCGAAATGGGATCCCGTACCCACGATGTTATGCCAGAACCATACTTCGTTGGTGAAGGGATTTATGGGTCAGACTACGTCATTTACAAGAAAAGAAATAAAGCCAACAGTATTGATACTGGGGGAGAACAAAATCAATGGCGAAGCTAGATATATTCATGGTATAAAAGGGAAAGGCTTTTTTACTTTTTATGGGGGTCATGACCCAGAGGATTATCAACATAGGGTAGGAGATCCGAAAACAGAATTGGAACTTCATCCTACCTCTCCAGGATATCGTCTTATTTTGAATAATGTTTTGTTTCCTGCTGCCAGGAAAAAGAAACAGAAAACTTAATGTTTTTAATTTTTAAGTAGCTTTTCCAAAATTCGTTCTACACCGAGGTTGTCATTACTCTCTGTTAAATAATTCGCGACCTTCTTTACATTCGGATGGGCGTTTTCCATGGCGAAGCTGAAGTCGGCCAAGGCAAGCATTTCAAGATCATTATTATAATCTCCAAAGACCATGGTTTCAGCTGGGGTGATATTATATTTCTTTTGAATCAAGTCGAGAGCGTAGCCCTTATTTGCATTCGGGCTTGAAATATCGACCCAATTTGCACCGGATACTTTTACCTTTAAATCACCTTCCAAATGTTTTACCGCTGGGTATATAAATCGTTCAGAACTCTCAAAATGATATACTGCTATTTTTAAAATTTCAGTATCGACCGCGGTCAAATCAGTAACTATTTCAAAGGATGAATAATACTGCTTCAATAAATCCGAAAATGCGTTTGAATCTCCTGTGAGGTATGCATTTTGTTTCCCGCAAAGCACGGGGTGTATGTTCTCAAGCTGCCCTAGAACGTCCAATACAATACTTCGCTTGTTCTTAGGAAGCGTTGTGGCTAGTAGTTCCTTGTCTTTATGCAAAACATAACCGCCATTTTCAGCGACAAACACAATATCTTCTTTTATGGACTTTAGCTTATCAAGAATACTATTGTATTGTCTACCGCTTGCCGCCACAAAAATGATATTCCGACTTTTTAGCTCCTCGAATAATTCAAAAAACCGATTACTGACTTCGTGATTTGTATTCAATAAGGTGCCGTCCATATCGGTCACCACCATCTTAACTTGGGATAAGTCCATCTAAAAAAATATAAGGTGCAAAGGTATTTGTTAAGGTTAAATAATAAGAATTATAATCATAAAGTTTATATTAACATCAGCTAATATTACAATAAAGACCAATGAAATTTTATCAAAAGGAAATTCGACTCAAACCATTTTCAAGAGGTTATCATTTAATTACCAAGGAAGTTATGGATATGATTTCAGAAATAAGTGTAATCAATATGGGAAT
>Ga0316189_10005708_pt1 | contig 11947 bp, 8 predicted proteins | sample LowCovwburrow_MG_FD_204930 | JGI IMG/M metagenome (GOLD analysis project Ga0316189, IMG submission 204930) | Coastal sediment microbial communities from Maine, United States - Lowes Cove worm burrow | ecosystem: Environmental > Aquatic > Marine > Coastal > Sediment | place: USA: Maine... | reverse complement strand
AAGAGCCCGTACTCGATGAACATGCCCTTGCGCACTCTGCGTGCGTGGGCTTGAGCTTTCGCCCGCGCTCTCAAAAGCGAAACACCACCGAGCAAGGCAGCCGTCGACGTTGCGGCTCCAAGCAGAAGCCTCTGGTTGCGATTAAGCACTCTTACCGTCCACGGCGTGGCCCTTTGCGACCCGCCTCACGGTTGTGACGAGTGACCAAACACCGAAGACCAGAGCCCCTATTATGGCTCCGTTTAGGGTGTCTCCGGCCACCTTCTTTGCGACCCTTCCGGTCGTCCGCACGCCATCTGTTAGCGATGTCATACCGCCCTCCTGCTGAAAAACTGGAGAAGAGGATCCTTGAAGCGATGTTGCCCCCTCTTCTCAATCGAGCCTGTATCTAGGCTACGATATGCGATCGAGCGCGCGCCAACACCAAGCACCGCCATACCTTGCGGCTCCGCCTCGTCGTCGTAATGGTGCTCTATTCCAGGGTTCAGCTTCTCCTCCTCTATGGCGACAATCGCGAGGATATCCAGCCAGAGGTTGATCCAGGGGACGTGAGAGGTGTTGTCAGGATCGAGCCTGCCAGGCGGTAGAGAGTAGTTGTAGTGGAGCGCGACATCAGCCCAGAAGAGGAGCAGACCTCCGTGGTCAGGATCGAAGCTGTGCAGGGGACCGGGCAGCTCGGGAGCGCTCGCCCCTGGGTCGAGCACCGCTCCGGTCACGAGGTCCGTGATGGTCTGCCGAACCTGGGCCAGCCGTGCCGGTGACAGATCGGGTGGCTGGAGGTCCGCCTCGACGACTTGGCCACCCCAGCCCGGATACTGGCCCTCCGATGCTCCTCCGCCGTCGTCTTCCCCTTTGCCGCCCTCGCCCTCGCCCTCGTCGTTCGCTGTGCCGGTCCCGTGTCCCGAGCCGACCCCACCGCCGGAACCACCGCCAACACCTCCTCCTCCAGCGCCCCCGCCGTCGCTCGATCCTGAGTCGCCTCCCGAGTCACCCGAGTCACCCGAGTCACCCGAGTCACCCGAGTCACCCGAGCCGTTCTGAGAGCTGGGGTTGTCAGCGCCACTCTGAGCTCCGCCATCGTCCGCAGAGGCCCCACCTCCAGACTCCGACGTGCCATCGTCTCCCCCCTCATCTACGCCTGGCCCGGACTGTTTCCCCCAGCCGAGGATTGAGGACTCGTCACCGCCACCGCCACCACCACCGAGGCCCCAGCCCGGGCCGGTGCTGGCTCGAGACCATAGCCAGTACACAGCAGCACCAGCGAGCCCCACGCCGGCCGCGAGCCCCACAGCCGAACCTATCGCACCTTTAACTGACATTTGCAGCTCCCCCCTCCACGGCCGCCCGGAATCAAGGATCGCACCAAGTGATCCGCGTATTCCGAAGGTTTCGCTAGCTCAACCTTGATCCCAAGATCGATCGCCTCGCTGAGACTGATCGGATAGGAGTGAGTTGTCGCGCCCGAAAGAAGCCGGTCGATCGCCGCCTTGTTGTCGACAAACTCACCAAGCAAGGTTTTGGTCTGCTGCAGCGCTTTTCTCGCCTCATGCGCCATCGCAATGCTGTAGTCGTCCGCCTCTTTCCCTGGCTTGGTCTCGACCACTGCGATAAGGCTGGACGCCGAGAAGAAGCCTATCTGAGGGTCGACAGGGCCCAGAGATGCGTCCTGCCACATGAAGATCCGCTTGGCGGCGAGGGCAACCAGGGTGCCCGCGGACAATGCATGAAAAGGGACAAAGGCAGTGACGTTACCGTGCCTTCTCACAGCTCGCGCTATCTGGACGGCCGGCAGGATTCCGGCTCCCAGTGTATGGAGGAAGAGTATGACCGGACGGCCCTCAAACTCGCGAAGCCTGGACATCACACGCGAAGCGTCACCAACATCGAAGGAGTGTCCCACGAGAGGTATCACAGGGACTTCTTGCCGACCATCGCGGAGCCTTGGCACGGACCGAGCGCTCGGTCCGTCGGAGAGCATAGTGAGGATTTTTGCGGCAACAAGGCTGGCGCCCACACCAACCGACGCTGCGATGAGCTGGTTGCGCCGACTCATGTTCGCCTCCCGAGCTTGAAGCCAGCGGCGAAGCCCAGGAGGCCGCCCACAGAAAGAGCGGCAAAGGCCAGCACGGCTGCCCGCTCAATTAGCGCAAGGGTGGATCGCAGGTCTGGTTCTGTGGTCCTCAACTGACAACTCCCAACTTGCCGCGGAGTGTCGACGTGCCCTCTGGGGCCTCCTGCTTCGCGGGCTCCGGTGAGGTGTGCCGGAGAGAGAGGAGCTCCATTAGAGCCTGTTGTTGCTGCTGCATGGCCTGTTGTTGTTGCTGCATGGCCTGCTGTTGGGCAACTAGCTGAGCTTGAAGCTGAGCATTCTGTTCCTGTAGAGCGTCCAACCGCAAGACCAGCTCCGACGGGCCGCCTTGGGGAGCGCTTGGGCCGGGGCTTGTGGGAGGCCCTTCGAGCTCGCCGTACGGTTGCGGCGTGTACTTTGCCCCTACCTGAGCCATAGCTTCAAATAGCGAAAGGAGTGCAATTTCCATCTTCTTGTCCGTGTTCATATCCCTTATCCCCTTTCGATCCGAACTCCGACCGAGTGAGCTTTGGCGAAGATCCTATAAGTCCCCGGCTGAGTGAGTATGACCGGGGAGAGCAAGTTGCCCACAACCTTCCGGCGAGGCTTTGTGTCTTCTCTGCTCACGAAGACTTGTCCCAAGGCGAGCGCAAGAATGAACTGTTGTCCGTCCAAGAGCGTGAGGAAGTGATCTGAGCCTGCCGGGTAGACGACCCCGTCAACACGAGACTCTCCCAGATCAGCGATCCCAAAGTCAATGTAGCTCATTGTCTGTCTCCGAGGCGACGCAGCCCCACATACAATCCCAGCGCAAATCCCCCCGCGATCATCGCAGGAAGATGACGCAACCATGAGTCTGTTCTTTGTACTGCGGGCGCTCGACCCCCGAGGGCGCGCCGGATCCCTCCGTCCGTCTGTGGGCCCCATGCACCATCAGCGTCAAGACCAAGCGCCGTTTGGGCGGCGATGAGCGCTTCCTTGGAAGAAGCCCCCCAAGGTGCGAACGTTGGCCCGGCGTAGAAGCCCAGCCTTTGCAGCGCCTCGTGCCGCTCGATGACCGTTCCTAGGGTGCGAGTCATACCCGCTGCGGTCTGCACGTACCCGAGCGGGTTTCGGAGGGCGGGCGGTGGGGTCTCTCCGACCCACCATCGTTGGTTACCCTTAAGCTTCGTACCGCCGTCGTAGAGCTCGAAGTGCAGCATATCGTAGCCTTGAGCGATTACCCCCAACGGCGTACCCGCTGCGACCACTGAGCCCGGCTCATGACCCAAGGCGAGCGCGGAGCCGGGCTTGATGCCGCCATAGACGGCCCAAGAACCAGCATTTCTACAGAAGAGCTGTCGTGTTCCTGATGTCCATCCCCGCTCGATCTTGCCTCCCGCTCCAGGGAGGACCGTACAGTCCTCCGCGGCCACGACCGAAACTCCAGCTCCCTTTGCCTTGATGTCGATACCCGCGTGCCATCGTTTGCAGTCGTTCTTGCAGGTGAAGGGACGCTTGAAACAGGTGCTGGTTTCACTAAACGCCGGAGCCACGTCCGGCAGCATCCAGACCGGAGCCGGAGCTGGAACCAGCGCGGGAGGCACTCGCCAGCAGTCTTCAGACCACATTGTTCGCTCCAATCAGCTCGGACGCTGGGACCATCGTGGTGTAGTTTCCCACTGAGATTGAGACCATCGGAGCCTGACCGCTCGTCGTCGCGTTCGCTCGAGGTTGGGACTCGGGCTTCGGCTTCGACGTTGTTGGCGTAGGCATCGATCGACGCTTCTTCGCAGTCGCTGGGGGAGGGGCCGCCGGCGCGTGTGCTCGCTCTGTCGCGTGCCGCTCGGAGAGCTGAGAGGCGTTGAGCGTCGAGCGAAGGAGCTTGCCGGCTTTCGTCACGTGGATGGACTGGCCGATGATCTTGATCAGCCCCGCACGGACCAGACCCTTGATATAGGGATTCTCGGGGCTGTAGTGGCCGAGGTCTTCTCGGTCGAATTCCGACTTTCGGCCAGCAGACTTGAAGTTGAGGATGACGCTCAGCGCGAGCGCCTCACCAGCTGCGAGATCCTTCGTTGTTACGTTTGGCCGGAGCTCTGAGAACTTCTCAGGATGCACGATGATGTAGGCGTAGGTCTTCTTTCCTCCTCCGGTGATCGCTTTGACCAGAACCGTCGACTTGCGGAGCTTGATCCGCGAGTCTCGTTTGTCGACGGGGCTGCTGGAGAACGGGTTGGGGCCGCCCCAGGATCCCGCGTGCCGCTCTGTGGCTCCGCTAGTCAGATCGATGACCGCGACTCTTCCTTGTTTGCCGCGGCCGCCAACCACCATGAGGTTCTCGGTGAGTGCACTGTGCATGCTCACAACGCCGCCACGGACCCCGAAGTCCTTGAGGACAGCCACGACAAGGGGAGGCAGCGCATCGACGTCGACCTCAGCTGTCGCCGGCTCCGATACTTCGATGGCCTTCGGAGGGGAACCGGCGCGGGCCCGCTCGATTGCTTGAGCAATGCCTTCCTCCGCCTTCTTGGCCGGATCAGGGATCCCGGTTCGAGCGAGCCACCTCTTCACCTCCTGGCGTGCTGCCGTGATGACGGAGGGGTCATCGAACCATCCGGGACTGCGCCTCGCGTACCGGGCCAAGATCTCGGCGATCCCCTCGTCGGGAGTGAGGCGTGGTGTTCGCGACGCCATGCGGCGCGCACAGAGGTCTATCGCGTTCGCGGCGTCACTCCCGACGATGCTCTCCAGCTCCCTGTATGACTCGTAGGCTGCAGTTCGGGCCCGCCCGTAGTCCATCCAGCGAGCCGGGGCGCTTTCATTTACGAGAGCCACGCTCGCGGTCTCAACGTCGTGAACAGAGGACATGTGATCCGAGAAGAGAGCCTGAATCACACCGCGAAGGAACTCGGCTTCGCTAGGAGGCTTGCCGAAGGCGACCTCGAGCGACATGGTCCGGTCATCGAAGGTCATGAGCTCTAGAGTCAAGGGGTCGGCGCTCCAGTTGTCTCGGTTGAGGCCCTCCCAGATGGGGGTTAGTTGGTCGACGAGATGAGGAGGACGGAGGGCGAACACGCTCGCAGGGCACTCGACAGAGGCGGGTGTGCCTTCGAGCTCCACGCGCTCGCGCTCCGCCACGTCACCGCGCCTATATGCCCGCTGAAACCAACTCCGAGCCACATCGCGAACGTCGCCAGCCTTCAGCGTGGAGCGCAACGCGGCTCCCTGATAGAACTCCCATCCGGACTCCGTCGGCGGGATTACCCGTCCGGCGTTGGCCGTCAGATCTCGTCCGCTCGCCAGGCGCATCCCGTCATCGTCGAGAATGGGGACCCGGATCCCCTCCGCTGCGACCAGCTCGACAACCCGATCGCCGTATGAGTCCCACGCGCTACGTAGCCAGTCACGATCGGCAATTCCCCAGTTGAGCTCTTTCCAGGTGACCGAACGGTTGGCGAGCAGCCTCTCGAGTTCTTCCGCTGACTCGTCCGCGTCGCGCTGGATCTCGTCAGCGCTCCACTCCTCGCCGCGAAAGCTCGGCTCCTGGACGACGGACCAGACGGGAGACCCCATCTCGCGCACCCCGACCGCCCCCCCGACCCAAAGCACTCGCCCGATATGCACACCCGCAGCCAAGAGCCCCTCGAAGAGGGGGAGCACTTCGATGCTCTTGCCGGCTAGCAGGTCCTGCGTTTGAGCCCTGTCCTGATACCGCTTCCAAGGCCAGATGTCGCTGGGTAGAGCGGCTAGCGTGCGAAGCCGTTCATCGGCCTCTTCCTTGATCGTTCGCCGCCGCGCGGGCGTCAGCTTGCCCTCTCTTACCTGATGGTAACGCTCGGCCGCCGCACGCATTAAGCGGAGCGCGTTCGCGTGGCCCTTCGCCACGTCTCGACGTGTTGCCTCAGCCTGAAGCTCGCGATCCAGCTGCTCGGCCTCCTCCTCAGAGGACGCTGTCAAGCGGAGCAGCTGCCCCTCATCGAGCTCAAGCTGGGCCGCTGGATTGATCGAGCGGTCCCCCTCTGAGCGGTACAGAGCGTCTTGCCACTTTGCTTTCCCGGCCACCAGGCTGAACTGAAAGCCGTCGAAGCTGTGTCGTGCGAAATAGAACCAGATCTGAAGCACGGGCTCCGTGTTTCCTTGTCGGTCTGCACGTCCTCGTCGCTGCTCAATATCTGCCGGGGTCCACGTCAGATCGATGTGATGGACAGAGCACGTTCGCCGCTGAAGGTTGGCACCGCGATAAGCCTTCGAGTTTGCAATTACGACATCAAAAATGGGGGCCTCCTCCTCACTCCCGTTGAAGCCCTTGCTGATCTTGTCGATGTCCCCAACATCTCCGTTGATGATCGCGATGCGCTCACGGGCGACGCCCGCCTTGACCAGGACTTCCCTGAGCCAGTAGTGCGTTGCAGTCATCTGGCTGAATATGATGTGACCACAGCCGGGGTTCGCCGTTACTCGCTTTGCGCATGCTTGAAACTTTGGCGATGACATGCTGACGGGACGCTCTAGGACCTTCTCCAGAACGTACTTGTCGGACTTGAGGGCCTTCGCGTCGAGCTTGGCGATCCTTCCTTGTAACCGCTGCTTTAGCTCTGGGTTCGTTGTTTCCGCAACTTCTCGCGCGAGGCGATCCTTTTGGAGGCTCCAGCCTTTCTCTCTCCAAAACGGTAGTGCCTTGAGAGTCACCTCGCGACTGGCTCGGCCGCCGTTGGCGGTGGCCCAGGTGTAGCCCTTGATGAGCTCTGGATGAATCGTCACGAGCCGCATCTTGCTGATCGCCGCGAAGGCGCTGCCCTTCTGGCGCCTCTTGAGGGCCTTGCGGGCTTGCACTCGCAATACCTGGTACACGGCCTCTTGCTCCGGGCTGAGATCGACCGGAGCCTGACACTCGCGAGAGTCAGGGAGCTTGAGGTTGGCCTGCTTCGCGCTGACAAAGCTGCCCCAGCGAAACAGTATTCTCCTGAGCTCGCGTAGGTTCTTGAATCCCACGACTGCGAGCTTAACCTCAGAATCGCCCGTGATTGACCGTACTCTCTGCGAGGATATGTCGAGGTAGCGATCCACGAATTGCTCTGGATCCATGATGCCGACACGCTCGAAGATCGTCGGGTCGACAAATTGGAAGGCGTTATAGATCTCGATGGGGCTGTTCTCGCCGAGAGTACCCGTGAGGCCAAGGATGCCGCGGCCTCCGGTGTACTTCCTGACCATGCCGGCGCGGAAGTCCGCCTGCCATGCGCGCCACGAACCATCCCTGACAGATCCCATGTATTTGGGCACACCAAACTCTCGTGCGGCCGGCCCCCAAGTGTTACGAATGTTGCCCATCTCGTCATAGACCATGAAGTCGATACCAAGATCGCCCCAGGCAAGGCCAGGATCGTAGACGCTGGTCTCTTGTTTGAGTGTCTGCCTGACCCAGGCCGTAACTCCGCTCTTCAGGAGACTACGCTGTCGCTCCGTCCTCTTCTGCTCCTTTCGAGTCTTCGCGAACGCCTGTGCGAGCCTCAAGCTGCGCATGATCGCTGTCCGGCGCCCCGCATAGTCGGCGACGTCTTCTGCATCGACCTTCGTCTTGCCGAGCATCGTGTCCGTAATGAGCACGAGATCGTAGTGGCCAGCCTGCCACTCTGTCCACTTTGCAGCCCTCTCCTCTGGAGTATCCGCTGTGCCCTTCTCGTACTTCTTGCCGACGACGAGCACACGGTAGTCGGGGAGGACCTTGCGCACCTCATCACGCCACTGCCAGACGATGCCGGCCGGGACGACGATCGCCGGCCGACGAATCCATCCCTGCTGCCTCCCCAAGGCGACGATCGCGAGTGATGTGAAGGTCTTGCCGACCCCCACGTCGAACCCAAGAATCCCCCCACGGGTGGCAGCGCGAGCCTTGACGGCTCGCACCTGGTGAGGCTTGAGCTGGAGCTTGGGGTCGTCGGTCCAGCGCACGATCTTGAGCGGAGTGGAGTCAAAGGTCGGCGGCACTTCACCGCGAAAGGTCCGATTGTACGCCTCCGTCACCTGCGCTCTGCGTGGCTCCGTCTCGCCGACCCACTTCCGAAAGCTTGCCTCCCACTTGAGGCCAAAGAGGAATCGGCGGACGTCGATGCTCTCTTCCTCCCCAAGCTCCGCGGACTTCTTGATTTCATCCTTGATCGCGTCGGGGATCTCGAGGTGCTGAAACTCGCCGAGATCAATGGCGCGCGGTGAGAAGACCGCGAGACTGTGGTTAGTCCAGCCGACAAACCAGGCGCCTTCTTGCGTGAGGGTGCCGGACTCTACGGAGGTCAAGCCGTCGGTTCGGACGAGTGTTGGCTTGCCAAACTTGGCGTTGATTGTATCGCTCAGCCAGCCAGAGACGAGGTCGAGCGGTATCCAGGTCTGGCGTGGAGAGAGTTCGGTCAGATCTGCGAAGGTTGCAGGCTCAATCCTCCGGAGAATTTGCTCCGCCTGCTCTGCTGACCGAGGGTCATCGCGAGCCACCGCGCGGTCGTACTTGGCCCACAGGTCGCCGCTAAGATACTCGCTCTGGGGGACCAAGTTATCCCACTCGGGGCCGTCCAGAAACCACCCTGCCTCGAGGAGGCGCTCCACAAGTGCCTCGCGGGTCAAGGTCCCGCGGGCGCGAGCGTGGAAGGTCTGGAGTTCATCGATGGTGAGCTGCCGATTTCGCCCGAAGAGCCACTCGGCTTGTGACTCCGGATCGTCTGGTCCTCGATACGGCTCGGCGTCCTTCGGTGGGGCACGTAGGGCGTCAACCAGTGAGCCGTCCTTCTCGAATGCCCGTAGAAGACCTTGAGCTCCTGCATCATCTTTTCGAGAGAGAGAGACCAGAGCGGTCCACTCCCACGGATTCCCGTACGCCTTCGCCAGATCGACGGCGGCATCGTGGACCTCCCGCCAGTGATCACTGGCGTCCGCGAGCTCTCTGCGCGAAGCAAGCGCAAGGTATCTCGTGATCCTTGAGCCGAGGGAGACAGCCCGCACGAGCGCCGGGTCATCGGTCTCAAGCTGCCGCCTCACGAGGGTGCTGTGTCTCAAGGTCGGGGTGGAGCGCGACGGGACCACGCACGCGGTACAGGACGCACGCTCCTCGAGAGCCGGCAGGCCATGAAAGTCGCCAACGACGGCATAGCGAAATTGGCGTGCGCCCGATGGCGTCGGAGCCCCGGCTTCGACCTCTCGCCCGAGGAGATGGCTCGGATGCTGTTTGAAGTAGTCACCCGACGCGATGTACTGATCTGCGTCGTCGAGCGCTCCAAGTCGCCCTCCTCGGGAACGAAAGAACACAACGTCGGTAACGGTGCTTTGGGCGGGGAACGTCGGGCGACCTCGCTCGTCCTCCGAGGGGATCCGGAACGCCCCCATGAGATGGTGGCTCAAGAGCAGCCGAGTCCGGAGCTCACGAGTGCTCGCTCCTGTCATGAATGAATTAGGTACAATGAAGACGCCGATCCCTCCGATTGCAAGCGCGTCGAGCGATCGGCGGAGAAAGTATGCATAGTCGAACTTTTCGCGATACTGTAAATCCGGGTCCTCCGTCGCGTACTCACGGATCGCGGCGGAGGAGCCGAACGGAGGATTTGCCGCGACGAGCTTCCATGTCCCGTGATGCTCCGATTGCTCCGCGTTGTAGCGCTCATACGGGCCCTCAAAGACATCCGACTGCGGGTATAGAAGGCGAAGGATTTTCGCGGCAACCCCATTGAGCTCGACCGTGTGCCACAGGAGTGAGTAGCGTTTTGTCTTTCGGTTCAGCGAGCCCACGAGACGGCCAACACCGGCGGCTGGCTCAAGCGCCTTAATTCTCCCCTGCGGACCAGCCAAGCCTGGGAGGAACGGTTGGAGACACTCTGCCACGGCATCAGTCAGCGCGGTGGGCGTGTACCACTCATGCGCGAGACCGAGGCTGTCTTGGGCGTACGGGAGTTCGTGGGCCACACGTTCGATCGAGAGTCCGCCCCAACCGGAGAATCGCCCGAGCACACGGTGCAGCTCTCGAGCACCAACGTCCGCGCCCGCCTCGACACGTGCCAAAAGACGCATCGCTGCCAGGTTGGCTTCGGTTCGCTCTCCTCCCTTCGCCAGATCATCCGGTGGAGAGAGCTCGTAGTGCGGCACGAGTGGCTCAAGGAGAGCCGCCAACCGCACGGTTCGGCGTCTGAAGTACCGCTGGACAAGGCTCGGTGAGAGACCGTCGATGCGCTTTCTCGCGACGATGTCGACTAGCTTCTCGAAGAGGGCGAATCGTATGTTCCCGTCAAGTGCCATTTACATCACCTGGGGGGCGGCATCTCGCGGGCCATGTCGCTTACGCTACCGGCGAGTGCGTTTTCGAGGCGTGCGCCCTGCGCCTTAGACAAGTCTTCCTCATCGTCGCCGGTCTCGTCGGTGTTCCTACTCGCTTCGACCGCCTTCTCCTCTGGAAGGAGATCGAAGCGTCTCAAGTACGCCCGTCCTCGCTCCGTGACGGCGACGTCGCCCTCCTTGGGATCGGTCACGAGTTTCTGCTGAACAAGCCGCCGCAGGAGCTTTCCACCGAGATCCTTGAGGACATCGAGGGCCTCCGGTGAGCCTGCTTCATGGAGGGCGAGTTGGGCGAGAGCCGCCTTCTGCTCAGCCCTGAGCCGCAACACCGAGATGTCCTTAAGTGCTTTCCTTCCGGTCGGCTTGGCCTCTTTCGGCTCTTCCTTTGGCTCTTCCTTTGGCTCTTCCTTTGGCTCTTCCTTTGGTCCTGTCATGGCCTCAGGCTTCGGGGGCTCCTCTGTTTTCGCCTCCGCCTCCGCCTCCGCCTCCGCTTCAGCCTCAGCCTTCGCCTTTGCCTCTTTTGCCTTCAGGTCCCTTGGTCTTGGCCCTTTCAGGTGCCTCTGCGCGGCAGTAACCGCCCGTGTCTTGAGTGCCGCCGCTTCGCCGCAGTCAAGGAAGATCTCCTCACCGTCGAGGAGATAGAGCGCTGAGACCGTGGCGCCGTGCTTTACCAGCAGGCGATGGGGTCCCCATGTAGCGACCTCCTGTCCTGGGCCGCGGCCCTTCCAGACCAGCGACTTACCCGGCACGGGCCCGAAGGGCATGCTCGCGATCTCTGCCAACCTCTCTCGCGGGAGATCATCGACGGGCAGGCTCCCCGAGAGGGTCTGCGCCGCCGTGTATCGAAGACCCCAGATCTGGAGCCGGTTGATGGAGCCACGGGGGGTTAGACGAAACTCGAGCCGCGGCTTGGGTCCTCCGTTCGTGTGGCCGACGTACACGACCACTGTGGTGTTGATCTGACGCCGGACCCGGCCCGGCCTAAAGTGGTAGTGCTTTGAGTCGTCCTCCAGCTTGAGCCCAACATACTGGGCGACGTCTTCAGCGAGCTCGCCGGCCACTTGCTGCAAGATTTCATCGCCTTGGCTCTCCTCCATCCACTCGCGACTCCGTAGGAGGGCCAGAGCCATGGCCTCGTGCGCGCTTCCCTGTGGCTCGAAGACGAGCGTCTTTACTCCCGATCTGATGAAGAAGGGCGCGAACTCGCTACCGTTCTTGATCACCTGCCACATCCCGTTACTGAATGGAGCCATGTGAACGGAGCGCCCGCCGGATGTGATCCCCTCGTCCCAATTCAAGCGGACCGTCCGCGGATCGTCAATTACAGCAATCGTTGGAACCCGCTCGTCCGGTATTACGGGATCCGTGGCGGGCGTGGCGACCTCACCGATATCCGGGGGAGCGACGGCTTCATCCGGGGCGACCTCGGGATCGGGGGGCTTCAGGGTGACAGGGGCGGCACCAGTGTTACCGATCACGCCTGATGGACCTGAAACGATCGCGTCCATTGGCCCTGATCGCTCGGCCCACGTAGGAAGGCCAGCGATGCGGAGCATCGCCGGCCTTGTCTGAGCCGCTCAGGCCCAG
>Ga0316189_10005707_pt1 | contig 11948 bp, 7 predicted proteins | sample LowCovwburrow_MG_FD_204930 | JGI IMG/M metagenome (GOLD analysis project Ga0316189, IMG submission 204930) | Coastal sediment microbial communities from Maine, United States - Lowes Cove worm burrow | ecosystem: Environmental > Aquatic > Marine > Coastal > Sediment | place: USA: Maine... | reverse complement strand
CCGTCGGTCAGCGCGACGGGCGCGCCGCCCTGCAGAAGCTCCACGGTTGCGACTGATTCTTCGGGTACGAGCAGCACGTCACCGGGGTCTGCCGCCAGCGGAAGGAGAAGCTCGTAGTCGAGGTCGTCGGGGTCGAAGAACGGCGCCAACCGATCCTCCCCGTCCGCGGTGAGCTCGAAGCTCGCGAGTCGCGCGCTCGGTGTTTCAGCGCCGCCAGCGCCGCCAGCGCCGCCAGCGCCGCCAGCACCGCCAACACCACCAACGCCGCCGTCGCCGCCAGCGCCGCCAACGCCACCCGCACCGCCTCCACCACCGCCACCGATTCCGCCGCTGCCACCTTCACCACCTTCACCACCAACACCAGCCATCCCGCCGCTCCCCCCGATGCCAGCAGCTCCCGCGCTACCTCCAACTCCCGCCATCCCACCAGACCCAGCAGACCCACCGGATCCGGCAGTCCCACCAGACCCAGCAATCCCACCAGATCCGGCACTCCCTCCGGCCCCTCCTGGCTCAGCAGGGTCACTGCATCCAACGATTGAAGCCACACAGCCAGCGAGCACGATTGCGAAGAGTCTTTGCATGTCATCTCCTCCAGGCGCCGGAGCGTGACTTGCGTCACTTGGTCGAGGCCCTTACCGGTTTACGGGAAGCCGGATGTTCGATCGCACAGAGCAAACGAGTCCATACGTAATTGTTCCGTTCGACGATGGACAAAGTGAGAACTGAAAGTCACGCAAATCCCACGGATGAACCCCTTGGGCCTACGATCCGAACCCGCACACCGCCTTCGAACCTCTCGCGCGGTCGGTCGCTGCTACGGGCACTCCTCCACCCACTGAGTGCAATCGGGGGGCGTGCACTCCGTGCGCATGACGTTGGCGAGCTCGTTGTCGCTGAAGCCTTTGCAGTCGGTGGTCACGCTGACGGAGCAACTGTTGTCGCTGGAGTTCGAGTAGGAGACGCCGATGTACCAGTCGGAGATGTTGCTGTCGCGAATCTCGACCGTGATGTTCCCTGATTCGTCGAGGCAATAAAGGTCCATCCCCACATGGCGTTCGCTGATGCTGCCCAGGTACCTGATGTTCGAGTTATAGATGCCGAGGAAGCCGTCGCCCCCTCCGGGCCACTGCGAAAACTGAACGCCGTCAGCCCCGCGGGTTTCGACCGTGACATTGCAAAGCGTGAGGCGCCTCGCGCCGATGGCTGTGACACCCCAGAACTCCCCTGCGTCGATCGTCAGGTCGCGAAGGGTCACATTGCCGAAGGTCGTCAAGCCCACCGAGCCGAACTCGTCACCCCGCATGCTGAGCGTCGTTTGCCCGACACCCGCCCCCGCGAGCGTCACGTCCTTAACGAGGACTTGGGTGGTCCACTCGCCCGTGCGCTCCTCTTCGGGAAGCGGCCAATCGCGGATCGGCGGCACGAAAGTCTTCGCGGACAACTTGACGACGGAGCCCGAGGACGCCGATGTGAGCGCAGCATAGAGTCCGTCTTCGTCGGTCGCGTTGATCACGTTCGACGGCAGCGGACCACAGGGATCCTCGACCCAGACTGCGACGTTGCCCTGGATCGGGTTCTTGCTCGGGGGGTAGCTCCATCGCGGATCTACGACCAGGATTTCCGCCTTCTTGTCGGTGTCGAACCTCACCTTCACGTCCTCATGCTTCAACGACAAGTCGCGAAGCGTGTACGATTCTTCGAGAACGTTGCTGTTCGTATCGAGGACGAAGACCCGCGCATCGAGCGGCTCGCTCAGTTGCGGGAACCGAACGTGGAGGGTCCCCTTTAGCGTTTTGCTTCCAACCTCCACCACATCTGAGCTCAGGTGCGGCTGGACGATCAGCAATGTCGCGACGGCATTGGCTTCCGAGTCTCCTTTGCCCGCTTCGAGCTTCAGCTTCGAAGTGGGAATGACCTCATGCTTGGGCCCAAGCGGCAGCGGGGTCCCCTTACTGGACCAGAGCTCGTTGTCGCGCTTCTCCGATTCGTCGTAGTCTTTTTCATAGAGGGAATCGTAGGCGAACTGAAGGAAATCAGCCTTGGGCCAGAGAGCCTTGAACGACGTCAGGTAGTCGGTGACGACGGTGTTCTCGATGATCGCGGACGAGCCGACGATGCTGTGGGTACTCGCGAGGCGATCTTGAAGAACCGCACGCACGATTTCGGGGTTGTGGGTCTCCGCCCACTTCCAGAACGCGACGGTCCGGTATGCATCCACCGCGTCGGCTTTGGTTTTCGGCTTGACCATCGGCTCTTGGAGCCGGCCTCGAGGCGTCGCGAAGTAATACCCTTGGATGTCGTCGTAGACCTCGTCCATGGCCCAGCAGGCAGAGCCTTCCGCGAACCAGGCGTCGTTGTTGTGGCTCGCGGCGCTCGACACGGAGTTGCTGTGCCAGTTCTGAATCAGATGAAAGAACTCATGTGCAACGGTCTTCTTGATTTGGTCGGTCGACGTTAGAGCAGGGCCCACCAAAATCGTGTTTGGATTGTGGTTCGGGACCTCCGCGGCAGCGCCATTGGCGACCGGCTGGACGTACACGCTGAGCGACTCTTGCAGCCACAAGAATTGCTTCTCGTTGGTGAGGAAGTTGTGGGCTTTCCTCGCACCTTCGATGATCGCGTCGACATACTGCTGCTTCGGCAAGGCCGTAGTCGCGTGCGTCGATACCACGATGACGAGGTCAGACAATTGCTTGCTCGTGATGCCGGCCACTGCACCATCTGTATCGATATCCAATGGCTCGCTCAGCCGGACGAGCTGAACACGACTTCGACCGTAGATGTCTCCGTGGGCCGTCCCGTCGGCGTCTAGGCGCGTGACCGGCGCAAGGACGTAGCTGGCGACCGGCGCAAGGCTTGGGGGCGCTTCGGTCTGATCAGGGAGCGGCATGGACCGGCTGATCATGCGGACGAGCCAGGCAAGCTCGTTCACGTCCGCCCCTTCTGTTTCCGGGCTCCGCACCGCGATGTCGAAAGCGACACTCGACTTCGCCGGTGTCGTGATTTGATATGCGTTTCCCAACGCCGTGAAGCGGCCTTCCCCGAGGCGGCGCTCGGCGGCCACCTGCATCGAAGAAAGCTCCGTCACTTCGATCGGGAACGCCTCCGGCGCGACCCCTTCGGGCACCGTCGTCGTGAAGTCCCCGTGCGAGACCGAGCCCCCGGACGCATCGACGGAGCCGCTCGTCTTCGGCTGCGGCTCAGCTACCACCGTCACCGTTTCGCTGGTGCTTCCTGAGGCACCAGAGACGGTCAGCGCGACTTCATACGTGCCGGCGACCTCGAACGTGTGCAGCAAGCGCGCGTCGCCTTCCACGGGCCCGCCGCCCAGGTCCCAAGTGAAGGTCAGCCCGTCGTCGGCACGCGCCTCGACCCCAGAATCGAGCAAGACCTGACATGGCACATCACAGATTTCAGGATCCGCAACGAGCTCGACGCTCGGCGGCGCGCTGCCTCCGCCGCCACAAGCGGAAACCGCCAAACCAAGAGCGACGCCCCAAAGCCAGAAACGCGCGCGCGAACACATGAGCAACCTCCCCGCTGGTTTAATAGAGCAAGAACCTGCGCTCCTAGACACGCAAGGGGTATGCCAAGCGAATCGAAGGCAAAGCAACGGGATTCAACGCGGTCCGGCGCGCACAGTTTGCGTCTGTGGTAACGAGGTGCACAAGATTCGCGGCGCCCCGTTCCGCCCACGCATCCTCATCAAGCCACCGCCGACACCCCCGCTCCCGACAAGGCCACCGACCGCCCCACGAACTCCGCCCCCTGCGCCGCATGCGCCAAGAAACGACCGACATCCTTGCGCGAAATCTTCCAGTCGCGCACCTCTCCCTCCGCCGAAGCAAACGGCATCGCGTCACTGTCGTCATCGGTCAGGTGCACCGGCTGCGCCAACACCCAGTCGACTCCGCTCTCGCGCACGACGAGCTCCTGCACTTCGGTGTCCGCGATCTGCGGCTTCAGCAACAAGCCGAAGAACAAACGCTCGATCCAGCGCAAGCTGCCGCGCGTCTCCCCAACACCGTAAGACGACTGCACGACGAGCCGGCGCACACCGTGCTTCCGCATCGCCGCAATCACATTTCGCGTCCCTGACGACCGCACGTCGTCCGGCGTCCGCGCCGCGCCAAACAAGCGCACACGCATCGGGTTCTCCGTGATCCCAAGCGTGACGATCACCGCATCCTGCCCAGCCACCGCCTGCTCGACATCGTCCGGACGGGTCGCGTCGCCGTTCAACAGCGTCACCCGGTCCGAATCGATCTCGAGCGACTCCGCATGCCGCGAAAACGCCGTCACCCTGTGCCCGCGCTCCAGCAGCGCCTCGACGGTTGCCCGTCCCGTGCCGCCCGTAGCTCCAACAACCAGTACTTTCTGTGCTTTTTCCATGACTGCCTCCTTGTGGCAGCCCTCACTCTGCGGCCCTCGTTGACATGAATCCAATGACTTGCTTCCATGTGGGCATGAGCAGCACTCATGCCGCCTCCGACCTGCACCGCATCGACCTGAACCTCCTGGTCGCCCTCGACGCCCTGACGCGCGAGCGCAGCGTCACCAAGGCCGCCGAACGCGCAGGCGTCACCCAGTCCGCCATGAGCCACACCCTCCGCCGCCTCCGCGAGCTCTTCGACGACCCGCTCTTGGTCCGAGGCCGAGGTGGCATGGTCCTCACCCCGCGCGCCGAAGCCCTCGCGGTCCCGCTACGCAGTGGTCTGGTCAGCCTCGCGCGCACCCTCGCCGAACCGCAACCCTTCGCAGCCGAGCACGCAAGCCGCACCTTCCGCATCGTGTCCCCCGACCTGTTCGACACCCTGGTCTTACCGACGCTCCTCCAACACCTGGGCCGCCAAGCACCGTCGATCGACCTCGCGGTAGTCCCCATGCCAAAGCGCTTAGCCGACAGCCTCGAAACCGGCGACGTCGACCTCGCGATCTATCCAGTGCTCCTCGACCCCCAACCCTTCGACCTCGGCACCCAAGTCGACCCAGAGCTGCAAAGTCGCACACTCTTCCGCGACAACTTCCGATGCTTCGTCCGAAACGACCACCCCGTGATCACCGGCCGCCGCAAGCTCACACTCAAAGCGTACGCTCAGCTCAATCACATCCTCGTCTCACCGGGCGGCGAAGGCCCCGGCGTCGTCGACCGCGTCCTTCACCAACGAGGCCTGCAACGCCGCATCGCCCTCCGCGTCCCCCACTTCGCCACCGCCCTCGAAGTCATCGCCCAAAGCGACCTGGTCCTCACCGCACCGTCGAGCCTCAGCAAGTGCTCCACCGCGTCGAGCTTGCTGTCCCGCCCCGCGCCCCTCGACATCCCCGAACACGCCATCACCATGATCTGGCACCCCCGCTTCACCGAAGACCCAGCCCAGCGCTGGCTCCGTGAGCTCATGGTAGACGTCACCCGTGAGGTCCCGTCGCTGCCCGCGACGCGAAATCGTTCCGTATAGAGCGGCCGCCCACGTCCACGTACTGATCCTCGCTACCGGCAAAGTCGAAAGGGTCAACCCTCCCTTGCTTCTACTCGGAGCGCTGGGCTGCGGTACCGACTCCTCTGCGGTCGCAAACGACCCATTCATCCCAGAGGCCTACGGCGAATGGCTGAAGTTCGAGCCCGAGGGCGCGGTCTGCGCCAACGGCTCGCAGTACAAGTACTTCGTCAACTTCTCCGAAACCTCGAGCAACCTCATCATCTTCCTCGAGGGCGGTGGCGCCTGCAGCAACTACGAGAGCTGCGCGAGCGGCGGCCCGTTCAACACGGATTGCATCAAAGAGCCGGCAGGGACCGAATGCATCCGGGACAATTATCCAGCCGTCTACCTTCACTTGGATGCGCTCGAGCCACTGAGCGCCGCCACCGAACCGCTGGGTGTCATCAACGGTGATGTGCCGGTCGAGCTCTCCTACCCGCTCCTCTCGTCGAACACTGACATCAACCCCATGGGCGATTGGAACAGGGTCTTCATCCCCTACTGCACCGGCGACACGTATCTCGGCAGCAGGGTGCAGACCTACGTCGATCCGGACGGCGTCGGCCCCGACGTCGAGTTCCATCACATGGGCCACCAAAACATGTTGCTCGTGATCGAAGAGCTCAATCAGATGTTCGCGACCGTTCCCAAAATGATGGTCGGAGGTTGCAGCGCAGGCGGCGTGGGTTCCCTCAACAACTACCCCTTCATCCGCAATGGCATCAAAGGCGTCGAGCAGAGCTATCTCCTCGCTGACAGCGGTCCGGTCGTACCCAACACCTTGCCGAACGGAGACCCGAGCAACCAGCTCGGCCTCACGGCGGTCCGACCGCTCTGGGGCGTCGATACCATGATTGAGTCTTTGCCGATGGGCGCAGATCGAATCACCGAGGACTTCGGCGAGGTGAACGCCGTGGTTTCAGAGCTCTTCCCGAACGATCGGCTCTCGATCTCCATCTTCGAGCGCGACTACAACTTCACGGTCGCCGTGTATGAAGGCTCCTTCCCATTCTTCTCGGAAGAAGAGACCTCGGTCGATACGGGCGCCGGTCGCACCGAGATCTACAGGCTTGCCTCCGAAGATCTCGAAGCGCTCCGCTTGCGCATAGACGACCTCGACAACCTCGCCTACTACATGCCGTACTACCGAAACACGAACACGAGCCACTGCCTCACCGTCACCGGTCTCGAAGACGTAGGCGGCTCCGAGCTGGCGTTCATCAGCGCGTTTCAAGACGACCCCTCGGCGGCCACTTGGTCCGGCACGAAAATCGAAACGGACGAGGGAACCGTCACATACAAAGACTTCATCGAGAGCGTGCTCGACGACTCGGTCCCGCTCGAGAGCTACTACGAAGGCACCTGCGAAGGGAAGTACCAAGTCTGCGCCCTCGACTGCGACGCCTACGACGAGCTCATGTGCGAGAGCGCCGTGCAGTAGAGCGACGGCCGACGACCCATCTCACCAGTACCCGAGTCAGTCGCTCGGATCCGCCGACGGATAGCCCGGTGGCGGTCGAAGGATTCGTTTTTGCGAGACCTTGATTCGGGCGGGCCGAGTCGACTCGATGAACTCGATGAGCGCGGTGACGAAGCGCTCGGGGGCCTCGCAGTGCACGTAGTGCCCGACGCCTTCGATGATTTCGAGCCAACTCCCCGGGATCGCCGCGTGCGCTGCGTAAGCGTGTTCGACGGGAATGACTCGATCGTTCTCGCCCCAAATGATGAGGGTGGGCATCCCAGCCGCCAGGTAGAGCTTGTCGTTCGCGCTCACCGATTGCCCGCGTGGGTCGATCACAGCGCGCAGGGTGCGCAAAAACGCGCGGCGCGCCTCGACGTTCCCGAGCGACGAATAACTGCGCCAAAGCTCGGGAATCACCATCGCATCATCGAGTTTCTTGCGGAACGCGATCCGACCGATCGTTTCGACGATGCGACGAACGGGCGGCGCGCAGGCGACGAGCAGCACCGCTTCGGACCCTGGCAGCGTCAGCATCCGAAGCAGCGGATTGACCGCGGTGCCGAGCCCGCCGGCATCGACGAGCACCAATCGCTCGCAGCGCTCCGGGTACTGGTACGCGAACTGCATCGCAATCCCGCCGCCGTACGACTGCCCGACCACCGTGGCGCGCTTGAATCCCAAAGCCACGACTAGGTCGCGCAGGACGGATGCCATGGCGCCAAGTGAGTAGTCGCCCTTGGTCTTATCCGACTCGCCATGCCCGAAGAGGTCCGGGGCTAGCACGGTGAAGTGCTCGCTCAGCGCCGGCATGACCTGCTTCCAAGTCGAGGCGCTGCCGGCCATGCCGTGAATCAGAAGCAGCAGCGGGCCTTTGCCGGCAAGTCGATACGTCAGGCGCTTGCCATGGATTGTCAGCTCCTTCTGCTCCATCGGATCAGTCTTTTGCCATGGTCGAGCTATGCACTCAACCCCGGCTCGTTCGCCGCGAGCGCCGACATCAGAGCCGGCAGCATGATCCGCTGAATTTCCATCGTCGGTCGGTAGTGCATGATGAGCCCGCCGAGCGTGGCGACCACGCGGCCGATCATCACGAAGTGATCCGGCACACGCACCACCGGATCCTGTTCGACCGCCCGCAGAAGCCCAATCCATTCGTCGATCATCTCCGCGCTCGAGACGCCTTGTCGAAGCGCGCTCCCTTCGGAGCGAAGCTCGTCGAGCATCAGCTCCGCGAACCAGAGCAAGGTGTCTGGTCGACCGCTTTGGGTCCGGAACCCAAGCTCTTGAAGCATCTGGCTCACGCGCTGCGTGTCTTGTACGAAGAAGGCCTGGAGCAGTTGGGCGTAGGCGCGCCGGGCCTCGGGCTCGAGGATCTTGGTGCATCCGAAATCGAGGATGACCAAGGTGCCGTCAGGCTCGACGAGGAGGTTGCCTGGATGCGGATCGGCTTGAAAGCGACCGAGCTCCAGCATCTGGCGGGCGTACGCTTCGATCAACTTGTTCACCAGGCGCGAGATCTCGGCGTGCGCGCCTTCCTCGCCTGCGTCCCGCGCTTCGGCGAGTTGGTCGAGGACCGCTGTGATCTTTTCACCGCCGACAAACTCGGTCACGAGCACGCGCTTGCTCTGATGTGGGCCGACAGGTCTGGGCGCGCGGACCCCCTGCAAGGTGCTGAGGTACTCTCCGACCGCGGAGGTGTGCGCTCGCTCGGCGTCGTAGTCGACTTCCGCACTGATCGTCGTGCGAACTTCTCTGACGATGGTTTCGTAGTCCGCGGGCGGCAGCGAGGTCTTCATCGCTTCCAGAAACGAGGCCAAGATCTGCATGTCGAGCTCGATGACGGAGTCGATCAAAGGGCGCTGCAGCTTGACCGCGACGGCGGTTTCGTCGTTCAGGACGGCACGGTGGACCTGACCGATGCTGGCCGACGCCATCGGCGTCCTTTCAAAATCACAAAATGCCGCGTCGAGCGACACCCCGATTTCTTCCTCGAGCATCGCAATCATGCGCTCCTCGTCTTCAGCAGGGACGCTGTCTTGTAGGACGCTGAGCGCTTCGATCCAAACCCGGGGCATCAGGTCAGGACGCGAAGAAAGCAACTGGCCGACCTTCAGAAAGCCCCCGCCATGCGAAATGCAGACCTCTGTGAAACGCTGCGCGTTCTTCGTATGTAGCCTCTCGAGCATCGCCGAGGCGCGCCGCCGACTCACGAACGCCGCCCGAGTCAGATGCAGGCGGTAACCCGCAGCGATCTTGGTCAGCACCCAAGCGATGCTGACGAGGCGCGCCGTTTGCTGCTGCCAGCTCCGCAAGGCGGTCTGCCCGTCCCGAAACCCGCCAGCCCAAGTCGCCCACTCCGCCCGCCCGGCCTGGCAAGCTTCCACGGCTTCACGCCGCAAACGCCAAACCGTCTCCTCGACGGCCCGCAGGACAGCATCGACCGCCGCCAACCAATGCCGCAGAGACGAGCCCGCGTCAGAGGCCTGATATTCTTCGGTTTTTAGCTGAATCGCAGAGTCGCGTGATACGTCCATGCGTCTTTCGTATCACAATGTGACTCATCGATCTACATCCGAGATCCGCACCAGCTTCGCAATGAGCTCCACGTGCGGCGTCTGCGGCAAGGTGTCGTACGCGCGCAGGCTCTCGAGCCGATAGCCCTCCGCCAGCGCCGCGATGTCCTTCGCGAGGCCCCCCGGTCCGCACGCCATCACGTGAATGCGCGCCGGGCGAAGTCGAAGCAGCTCACTTGTCACCGCAGCGCCGAGCCCCTTCCGAGGCGGGTTGGCCAGCACCGCATCCGGCGCCTGGGCCTGTCGTGCAAGGAACACTTCGGCTGTTTCTGCTTCGACCCCGAGGCTCCTGGCGCCCTCCGGATGTGATTCGCAAGGCCAAACCTCGGCTGCGACTGTTCGGAGTCGTCGCGTCGTGGCGCCCGAACCCGCGTAGAGGTCGAAGACACGTCCGCCGCCGATGCCGTCGACCAGGTCATCGTACATCCGCTCCGCGACCTCGGGGTTGGGCTGCAAGAACCCAAGCGGCCCAACCCGCGTGCCGTGGACGTCGAGCGCTTCAATTCCCCGAAGAATTCGCGCCTCCGCGCCCCGCAGCACGTTCCCGCTGTCTCGATGAAAGCTAACCGCCACGCCGTCGCAACGCGTCAGCCGAGGGCTCAGCCGAAGCAGCTCGTCTTCATTCGCTTCGCTCGTGACCAGCGTCGCCAGCACTTGCTTCCCATTCGTGCGCAACCAAACCGCGCGAAGCCCCAAGCGCTTCCGTTCCTCGTCGTGCGCAGCGATGCCCAGATCTCGCGCGCCTTCCGCAAGCTCATCGGCGGCCGCGGCAATCAGCGGATGGTCGACCAGGCAAGCCCTCATGTCCGCCGGCCGGTTCGTCCCCCGCATGAAACTGCCGAGTCGCAACTTACCGGGCCCGCCAAACGCAATCCGCTTCGCACTCCAACGATAGCCAAGCGACTCCGGCGCAGCGACGACTTCTCCCACCTCGAGCCCGTGCTGCGCGAGCAACATCTCCCGAAGAAGCGTTCGCTGGTCAGGCTCACCAAGCGCCATCAGCGCGCAGCCGGTGCAGCGTCCGTCCTTGGTATCCACGTGACGCTCACAAGGAGGCAATCGCCGCCCCGGGCGTCCACGTTGCACTTCCAGAGTCGTCGCAAAGGTGGCGTGCTTGCCCACGTGCTCGATGCGCGCCACGACCCGTTCCCCAGCAAAGGCCCCCGCGATTCGAGTGCGCCCTGAAACCCCTTCGCCCGAAGGCAGAAGCGATTCGACCTCAAAGCTGACCCGGTCTCCAGCGTTCGGCCGCTGCTCCGCTTTGCCTTTCATGGGCGTACGTTTGCGCGACCGGCCCCGCATGGGCAAGGTGCGGCATGGCCCTCGTCCCCTTATCGCGAAAAGGCACCCGGGGTTCGAGCCGGCCGGACACGAGCGCGTACCTGCCCACCACGCGCGAAGAAATGAACGCGCGCGCCTGGGATCAGCTCGACATTCTCATCGTCAACGGCGACGCATATGTCGATCACCCGGCCTTCGGCGGCGCACTCATCGGCCGCTTCCTCGAAGGCCGCGGCTACCGCGTCGGTATGATTGCCCAACCCAAGTGGAACGACACCACAGACCTGACCCGCATGGGAGCCCCGCGCCTCTTCGTCGGCATCACTAGCGGCAACTTAGACAGCATGCTCAACAAGCTGACCGCGCAGAAGAAGGTCCGCTCCGAGGATCAGTACTCCCCGGGCGGTCGAACCAACATGCGCCCCAATCGCGCGAGCATCGTCTACGGCAATCTTTGCAGGCAAGCATTCCCGGGCGTGCCGATCATCCTCGGCGGTATCGAAGCCTCCCTCCGCCGCATCGCCCACTACGACTACTGGAGCGATTCGATCCGCCGCAGCGTCTTACTCGATTCCAAAGCCGACATGCTGATCTTTGGCATGGGCGAACGCCCCGTCTGGGAGCTCGCCGACCGCCTCGCTGCCGGCGAAACCATCGACACCATCCGTGACATCCGAGGCACCGCTCACGTTTTGCGCAAAGGCCAGTGGGAGAACATCGAGCCCAGTCGTTTCATCCGCGACGGCAAGCCCGTGTTCTTGCCCAGCTCCGAGGAAATCAAGGCGAGCAAGAAACGCTTCAGCGAAATGAGCGGAGCCTTTCAAAAAGAAACCAACCCAGGCAACGGCCGCCCGCTGATCCAGCCACACGAGCACGAAGCCGTCTATCTGAACCCTCCCGCCGAGCCCCTTGACACCGAGATCATGGACGGCCTGTACGACTTGCCGTTCACACGCTACCCGCACCCGTCTTACACCGAGGGCATCCCGGCTTACGAAACGGTCAAGCACAGCATCGTCACCATGCGTGGCTGCTTCGGCGGCTGCAGCTTCTGTTCGATCACCGAGCACGAGGGCAGGGTGATTCAGTCCCGCAGCGAAGAGAGCATCCTGCGCGAAGTGCGCGCGCTCCGCCGCATGGATGACTTCGCCG
>Ga0316189_10005706_pt1 | contig 11948 bp, 11 predicted proteins | sample LowCovwburrow_MG_FD_204930 | JGI IMG/M metagenome (GOLD analysis project Ga0316189, IMG submission 204930) | Coastal sediment microbial communities from Maine, United States - Lowes Cove worm burrow | ecosystem: Environmental > Aquatic > Marine > Coastal > Sediment | place: USA: Maine... | reverse complement strand
CCGAATCCCGTAAAAGAATGCCTTGGTAATTTCCACTTGACCCGTCTGTTGATGGGTTCGTCATCCTACAGTGAGCAGTCAGTGTGTAAGGAGTAGATGGCTGGGTGTGCAGCATCGACTCCATGCTAAGAATACCGATGGCACCCGGTGTAATTAAAACTGACCCATCTACGAGATCTTTAATCTCACCCGTGCTTGGACCATTTCTGGTGAAGTCACTAACGGTCAGCACAGTATCGGTATCATCTAGAATTCGGTGACGGACATCACGGTTCTGAAAATAGTTCCCTTCTTGCCAACTGAAGTTCTCTCGCAAGTAACCTTCTACGTTATCCTCTGTGATAAGCGACACCACGGCTGCAAGATCATCGTGGGCAACTGCTGTCGTACCTGCTACCCCTCGCTCAACGGTTAACACGTGTGTTGATCGAGCAGTCACCTTGATGATCTCTGACTCAATTGTCAATCTGTAATCACCGAGGGCAGGATAGATGGTGCCATCAGTCAAGGTGATACTTGTTGCGGCATCCGTGATTGCTCCATTGAGAGTCGTCTCGGCACCATTGATTAGTTGTTCTCTTGGAAATGCCATTTAAGTTTGACTCCATGAAATGATGTACATTTCTGCTGTATTATCAGGACCGGATGTCGCATAGGGATTCATGCAAAACCCGACTCGGTCAGGACCGGTTGTGAAGAAAGTACCTCTGGCTTCACTTAAGGCTTCGAACCAATCAACACCATCCACCGACACACTGAAAGTAATGTCGGTGCCATCATCACTCAGTTTGAACCAAGCACGGTTGTAACCGTTATCAAATGTCTTGGATGTCGTACTAAAGGTTGTCGTGTCAGTCCACTTAGCCACACCACCTAAATTGAACATCTTGTTGTAAAGAGTGATTAAGTTACTGGAGGAAGTTTCACGCATGAACACACCCCAGAAGAGACCGCTCGCTCCGTTCAAAAAACCTGGACCTACCTGGATGTGGGCTTGGATTGTCCATGGCGTAGCACTAGGGGTGATCTCCATTCCTCTCCACACGTGGGAAGAGGAATTGGTAGGAACCTGAAGAGTCAGATTCCCGTTCGCTTCATCCGTAATTGTTGCAGTACCTTGGTTGAGCCACGTGAAGTCAGTAGATGTCATAACAACATTACTGTCATCCATGATCTTCGCAGGTGGGCGAAGGCTTGGGCCGAAGTCATTTCGTTGATCCCAATAAGCAGTCAAACCACCGGCAGTGACGATCGCATCGACCTGAGTCGTATCTGAATGTGCCACATTTGCTGTGCTTTCAGCACCTCGCTCAACAGTCAATGTGTTTGTTGCGACTTGAGTTACCTTCATGATTTCATCTTCAATTAGGATTCGAAAGTCGGAATCCACGGGAAAGATTGAACCATCGGTGACAGTGATCGAAGTCGCAACGTCGGTGATCGCACCATTCAATGTGGTGCTTGCATTGTTAATTAGTTGTTCTCGTCGAACTGCCATGGTTCACCTTATGTGATTGTGAAGGAAGTAATTAAAGCCGACCACGCATTCCCACCGGAGACTTCGCCGTTGATTGAGAACCCAATCTGATCCGCACCGCTGGTCAGCCTTGCGGTTCTAGATTCACTATTGATCTGATAAAAAGATTGCGGTTTACCACTCGTGGAAATCTGTATCGAGAGGTTAGTTCCATCATCTGCAAACCTGTACCACATATGAGTAGAACCCATGTCAGTTGTGTTGTCTATTGTGGTGTTGTTGGAAGTCGGACTGTTCATATGCTGATAAGGCATGGTCGACCAAGGCGTGCCACGAATTTGAACAAACTCACCAGTGCTGCTTTCACGTACAAGGAATCCAAACCAATCCCATGTCGCATTGAAGGTGACACCGTAATTGTAGAAGAACTTAACCGTCGCCACCCACGGCGTAGCAGGTAATGTGATAAAGCACACATGCTGATCAGTCGTCGTCCCACCACCAGCGTCCGTGGTCAATTTCAAACCACCATAATCGGTGTCGGAGATGGTTGCAGACTGCTGGTTGGCCCAAGAGAAATCCGCAGCCACAATGAGGTCACCTGCTTGGTCCTGGCACAGTCTCGGTAGTTCGCCACCATTTGTCTCGTCGCTTCGACCTCCGGCCCCTAGATCAATCGCGAGTCGATCCCATTGGTCCGCAGTCGCTACGGTCTTGACAGCAGCGCCATCAGATGCCGAAGCCGCTGTTGTCCCGTCGAGACCACGCTCGACAGTTAATGTATCGGTGGACCGGGCAGTCACCAGAAGCACTTCAGTGCCAATTAAAATCCGGAAGTCGCCAGCGGTTGGAAACACAGACCCATCGATGACATCGATACTGAGGTCCGAATCCAGAATCGCACCGTCAAGGTTTGTTGCCCCGTGATTTGGCACTTGTTCATATCTTACCATGATGAGTCCTCTAAAAGAATGGGAGCCACCCGAAGGTGGCTCCCCGAAGTCAATCCTACGAAGCGGAGATCGTGTACGTGATCTTCAACTGATCGCCGTTCACAACAGCCGTATCGCCTTGATCAAACAGAGCGGTTGCCCACAGGATACCGTCAGAAGCGTGATCACCTTTGTTCGCTGGAACAGCCGTTGAACCAGACTCCGACCCAACGATGAAGAGACCCTTGACGGTCGCCGAACCGGTGATGTCGAAGATAATCTGCGAACTGTTGGAGATCGATTTGGCCGAAGCCGCATCCGGTCCCCACACGGGTCGCGTAACAGTTGAACTTGCATTCGCGTTGTCGGTGTACGTCTTGAACTCGTCCCAACCGTTTCCGGCTTGGTCGATGTCGTCGTACGTGTCGCCAGCAGCGAGTGCTGTATAGTTGGCATTGTCGACGAGACCCATGTACCATGCGGTCACGACGCCAGCCAGATCGAAGTAACCATCCAGCAAGTGGTTGATCCCTTCGTCCGCGACACCATTGGTGCAGCGGTAGTCACCGATCTTTTGACCATCACGGAAATGTTCCACATGGAATTTACCACCGATGGCAAAAGAGTTTTCCAGACCCCGCGACCGATCCATATTCACGGAAGCCTTTTGACCGAACTTAAAATTTTGAGAACTCATGAGTTCCTCCAAAGAAAACCGTGTTAGGTAGGACGAGAAGTCCCTCGACGAAACTCACGGCGAAGTTTCGCTTGGACTGCACGGGCTGTTGCTTCGGGGTCATTGCTTCCAATGACTTGGATAGAACCAACATCCACGTTGTTGTTAGTAATGCTTCCACCGTCTTGCCGGAACTGAGGACGGATGCCTGAGTTCATAGCAACCAATTGAGAAGCAAACTTACGAGACGCCCGTGCGTTCATGACGAATTCGCCGGGGCTTAACATTGCTGGTACGGTATCCGTACCACGAGAGGCAAAACCTCCACCATTCAAGTAACGAACGTTTCCGCCTTTCGCAAGACGTTTCATGAAACCGCCGAACATCTGGTTCTGAGCACCTCCACCCGAAGATGCAGTCTGTGCAGCAGCACGTGCCCCTCGTTCCAAATTATCGGCGATTGCACCAGATGTAGCGACACCGTTTGTCAACTGAGTAGCCATCGTTGTGGTTCCAGTTGCGGCAGCATCTGCTTCTGTTGCTAGACCACTGTCCGAAGCATTGAGACCAGCGAACTCGCGAACACCTTGGACTACTTTATCGATATTGGCAACCGTTTCGGGTTGAATTTCGACAGCCACTTTCGCGACTTCAAGTTTCTTCTGTTCGTCAGAAAGTCTTTTTAACAGTGTGGTGATATTTTCCAAACGTGCGGCATCTTCTTCACGACCACCATCGGTGATTTCCAATTGACCGAGATCTCTTGCTCTTGTAAGTAAAGAGATAAACGATTCAATTTCACTTGCATCCAGACCGCCTTCATTCAACCTGTTGAATGCATCTGCGAGCGACTTCGCAACGTTGTCATTGGCCAATGGTCCTGGTTCAAACAACGAGAACAAGTTTCGAAAACCTTGCATCGCTGCATCAACACGACCTTGCTGACCCGCGAGTTCTCCAAAGGCGTCGTTGGTAGCACGTGCTCCTTCTTCTGCCTTCTTGAATGCATCTTCAACAGATCCTGCGAAATCAAAACCGTCGAGATCTAGCAAACCAGCCTGTTGCAATTCAAACGTAACAGGGATCTTGACCTGCAATTCAGCCGCGATGGTTGCTACCTTGGCGTTCAAGGAAGCCGCATCGACGTTAAACTGCGCTTCAAAGTTTACCAGACCTTGCTGAGCCTGAAGTGCTTGTCCGCTGAATCCTAAAACATCAGCGAGGTCCACGGCTTCAGTACTGAGGGCAGTGTCTTGCAACTCTTTCGTCAGATCCAGCACTTTCTTCTTGGCTTTATCACGCTGCTCTTGACTAATGTCAATGTCACCAGAAAGGGCAATGTTCTCACCAATTTCTTTTGACAGATCTTGGATTTTCTGAACCGCTTCGCGTTCTTTCTCAGCAGCAATTGCAGCCTGCTTTCCGATCTCTATCTGCTTTTTGGTAATGGCGTCTTGGATCGTAATTCGACCAGACAACACATCGTTGATCTGTTGTTCTGCTGATCGGATCTGTCCTTGGTTACCACCTGCCTGAGCAGTTTGTAGAGCCTTCGCTGCTTGCTTACCTGCTTCTTCGAGAAGTTCGTTCGCGTCTTCCAGGTTTCCAGTGTCAACAAGTTTCTGAGCACCTCGGAAGGTGTCTTGACTTCGTTGAAGTTCGCGGGACGCTTTCGAGATGTCATCGAAACCCTTGATCTGTTGGTCGAATTGGCGGTTAGCCAATTGAGTTCTCAGATCAGCAGAGGCTTCTTGAGAATCAGTAATCTTCTTCTCGGAATCCTTTGCCGCTTTCTCTAACTGAGAGAGAATGCTTTTTCGTACATCCACCACGTTGGCAAACGTTGCGGTTTGCTTCGAGACAAAGTTCTGAGCAAGATCGTTAATCGTATCGAATGAAGACTTATTGGCTTTGACAAAATCTTTGAGTTCGTCTTTTGCTCCGGAGAAGATGTCATCAAAACTTCCATCAATCTCTTGAGTAACAGTTTCGATACCCTTCAGACTGGCTTTCAGTTTCTCAACTTCACCGATGATCGCACTTACGTCTTGATCATTGATTTTCTTAATTGCCGCTTCGCTCTGACCTGCGGCAAGAGTGATTGCCACTCCAAGTAGAGCAGCACCACCAGCAATCAAAGCAAGAGGACCGGCAGCAACAGTCAGACCAGCACCAACTGCGATAGCAACTCCCTTCAAAGCAACCAAAGATGTGGCAGCAAGAGTAGCAACCGAAGCCACTGTTTCCCAGTTGTTGACGAACGTTGTGAGAAAACTGTTTGCAGTTTGAACCGCACTAATAACAACTGGCAAGGCATCTTGACCAATGTTGATGAATGCAACTCGTAGACTTTGAAGTTGGCGTTCCAATTCTACAGCGTTTGTATCATTGACCTTTTCGAAAGCCGCGTTCAACCGGTCAACAGATGCCACACCATCGGTGCCAATCTCCTCAAACACTTTCTGAACATCGTTACCGTTGTTCGCGAATGTGTTGAGCAAACCAGCCAGACCACGAACGTTGTTGAACAACTCGGCCTGCTGCTGGAGGGTCTGACCACCTTCATCGTTAATCGCTTTGAGGAACGGTACTAAGCCACCGAATCTCTCGATACCTTGCACAGCATCTCGGACGCCAAGGTCTTTGAAGACTTTCTGCAATGCTTCAGACGGTTTCAGCAACTTGTTGAAAATAGATCGCTGTTGGGTCAACGCCACGCTGGCTCGAACACCTTGACGTGTAATGACTGCCAACTGAGCAGCAAGTTCTTCGAACGACACTCCCAACTGATTTGCCAGCGGAGTAACTGTACCAAGAGCACTTGCTAATTCAGGGACGCGAACACGACCTTGTTCAACCAATGAGAACAAAGTACCCGCCGCTTCCTCAGCATCTTTGGATTCTTTACCGAACGAGTTCAACACCGAAGCGAGCAAGTTCACACTTGCAGTCACATCGGAGTTTGTTGCACGAGCAAGTTTCAGAGAAGCAGTGAAGGCTTCGTTGCTTGTTTCTGCACCTTTGATCTGGTTCGACAGCAATTGGTATTTGGCTTCTGCCACATCCAATACATCAAAACCAAACGTAGAGGCAGTCGCTTGAATTTCATCACCGATACTCAGATTACTCTGGCTGGTGATGGTTGAGATTTCTGCGACCGCTTTTTGAAAATCAACAGCGTCCTTGACACCTTCTCGAAGAGACGACCGGATTGCGTTGAAGGCTTGCAGGATGATCTGCGTCTTCAATACCGTGCTGATTGTAGACAAGGACTTAGCGAACTTAGAAGTCGATGCTGTAGCAGCATTCACACCGGCAGCGGTCTTTGCACCGAACGCAGTTGCAGCATTACCAGCAGCACCCAATTGTGTTGAGATACCTTGGGCACTTGTCCCCATGCTCTTCAAGGCTGCGTTGACACCACTTCCTTTGAGACCCGCCGCTGCGGTAGCAACAGTGTTCAAATTTTGTGTCAACACCTTTAAGGCGTCGTTGACCAAGCGAATATTTGCAAGCGCACTCGATGCATCGAAACCTAATACTTGTACAAGATTGTCAGCCATGGTTAACCTCGCGTGATGCTAGTGCGTTTTAGTGAGTTCCACGGATTGGGTAACTTCACTTTGTCCTTTGTGAATTCTTCAAAAGCCGCTCGCCCTAATTCTTGGAAGTTGTAGGGACCGGGCTTCTTCAGACGGGAGAAAAGACGACCAGCAACGGGGTTGGCGTTCGCGTCGTTCAACTCGTTGAAAACTAAATGAAAGAGGTCGGTTTCCCAGCGGAACGTGTAAACACCTGGAGTTGTTCCTTTGCTTACTGATCCTTTACTTCGTTGGAAACCGGCCCGAGGACCGAGTTGAGGTGACTGACTGATGCGGCCACGGGGTGCAGAGATTCCAGATACGGTCAATGGGAAGTTGACTTCTCTTGCTAGTTTTAGAAATGTCGATCTGGAAGCACCAGACCAGACAGGGATTACTCGTAGGACAAACGCATTAAGCCACGCATATCCAGCACGCTCGATGAGATCACTTAGACGATCATCGAGCAAATTTTGAAACTTTTGGAGATCGATAGTGGCCCCTTGGAACCTAACTATGAACTTCATGGTCGAGCAGTCCTCCCTGTTAACGACTATCGTCGACCACCGGGATTACGGGTCTTAGGAGATGCTTTTGGTTGTTTAGCATTCCACTCTTGGACCTCGTTGAAATCACACCGCTGTTGATAAGCAATGCATTTCGCTTGGGACCAAGAGTCAAGGTCGTCCCAGTTTGGACGACCTTCTGACCGGATTCCAGGTGGGTTTATACCAAGTCGCTCACAGGCGCTCCAGATTACGAACTCGGTACTTGAGTGTTTTGGCCAGAGAAACCTTTTGGTACCGCCGCTCGACCACGTAGAAAATCCGCGCGAGCCTTGTCCAATTTCGCTTCATCCAGAGCGTTTGCTTCAAGAGCGGCAGCACCGATCTTGTTGATCTCGATCTGGCTAAATCCAGCCTCTTTGAACTCATCGACATACCGCAGCCACGTGCTGGGGTCTTCTAGGTCGACTCCGTCCCACTCGATCTCAGATGGTTCGAGTGACTTGATGACGATGTAGGCAATCTTCTTCAGATTGTACTGCAACGTCTGTTGTTTGTAGGTTGTGTCCTTGTAGTTGAAGACTTTCTCTCCACCCTTTCCCATAGCCGCTGGCGGTTTGGGTTCCGGAAGTAGAGTATCAAGTGTTGACAAGTCCTGGACTGCTTGGGCTTTGATCACGATGTCGCGATCATGTTCGTTGCCTTCTTCATCAATCTCAGGGTTTCGCGGGAGTACAAGGTAAACGACATTTGGTCCGCTTACATCACGTCCGGCAATTTTCATCGGCATTGTCCTTTCAAAAAGAAACAGTAACTGGGCCGGAAAGCCCGGCCCAGTTACTCAGTGAGATTACGAACGTGTGATGGTCGGCTTCACAGCGTTGCATCGTCCCGTGAAGGAGATGGTCGCGGCGTCGAGGTCGACATCAAGCGTATCGTAGCGGAAGTCAGGAAGCAGAGTCGTTTCAGTCTGGGCAGTACCACAAGAAGCGGTGTGCTCGACTTCAATGTCGACCCCGTAAGGTTCGCAAGCATCGCTGGAACTGGACACCCATTCGGTGGCATCTCCAACTTGATTCATTGCGTCGTACGGCGTAATCGTTTCGCCAGTACCGGTCGTGATAAATTCGTAGACGGAGTCGAGGACCACATCCAGAGGAATTTGATCGCCTTCGCGGACGGTGTCAAGGTTACCACGATCAAGTTCGTAGTTGAGTTCCTTGTTCACAGTCCAAGTCAGGTTGCCGTCACCGAGCGTTACTTCAATTTGCTGGGGTAGGAAGGTAATGACAGCGTCATCAGCAACACCAGTACCCGTAGCAGGCGTGAAAGTAACATTGGTCGTCGGGCCAGACGTGGAAGGGGTCCGGGCAGTCACCGTGTGAACGATGGAACCTGCTTCGGAAGCGATAGTAAATCGAGCACCAACAGGTACAAGATCCGTGTCAGTCGTGTTGAGAACGATGGTGTCAATGCCGAGGTCCGTATCGCCAGAAGCCATAGGGGTCATTTCATTGACTGCCGCCGTTCCGCTCAAACCATCCTTAATTCGGATGGTGGCATCACGTAGTTCAATTCGTGCCATTATTCAAACTCTCCGTTGTTTATTGGCAGAGATACATTTCGAGACGTACATCCACTCCGAGTTGACGGATTCGATTCTCTGTATCGATCTCTCCGAAGTGGAAAACTTTAACACTCTCGTCGTTTCCACGACGTAGAGTTAAACACCCAATCAAAGATTGGTCATCATCGACCCCGGCACCAAGTTTGTTGACGGGTATTGTGGCGGCAGCGGCTTGAGCCATGATGCCAGCCATTGTTGTCCCAAGGTATGCGTTGTCAAGGGTGCCATCCATATGGGAAATGATAAGGACGTAAGCGTCTGCTGAAAAGTACCAGTAGTCTTTGCTTTGTTCCTTTATGAACGGACCGTTGATTTTGATTTCGACACGTTGAGGATTTTCTTGAAACGCAGTGGTTCGCTCTTCGATTTCTTCCACTAAGGAAGCGTACGAGTTTGAGTTGGCAACTGTCTTAAAGTGCTTCGCGATGGATGCCTGAACCCACCTCGGCCAATTTGCATCATATGCCATTATTCGACCACCCTTGAATTAGTTTGAGAAACGTCGAGAACTGTGTAGCCGCTGAGAAGGTGGATTTCTTCTGGGACTACGCCGGGGATTTCTACGCCTAGAACTTCCCACAGCGAGTTGAACTCAGTGTCTCCGATTGTTTTGATCTCATACTTCTTCCCTTCGTAGACGATCCAATCATCACGGTTGATTTCATATCCGGCTGTTAAGTCAGCGGGATCAATGTAAAACCAACGGGATCTTTTATCGATCATCCCACCATAAACAAACTCTTTGCCACTCGATATTACCGAGATGCCTTGAGTTTGAGTGCGATCAAACTTGACTGGCAAGATGGCGGCTCGCTCGATGCGAACCACTTCCCTATTCGGCCAAGTCTTCACGCCCGTTTCAATGTTTGTAGAAGGATCACCTTGCCGGTAGAGGAAAATCGTCCCTCCGTACAAACGCTTCAGTTTGTACACCGTGGCAGCGATTCGTCTCCCTACATAGCGGTTCGTGACCATTCTACTTACCTAAGAATGCGGCACCGAGAGCAGTAGCCCCAATACCTATGACTGCGGTGAATACAACCCAGAGAATGGCTTTCGTCATTGCTCCGGCACGTTTGAGTCGATCTACATCGAACAACAAACCTTCCCTACTTTCAGATGTGCCCATAAGGCAGATCTTGATGTCGTGAACATCTTCGCACAGTCGCTCTAAAAGCATTCCTTGCTTCGTCTGTTCAGTATGTAAGTCGTGGTTTGTCGGACGAAGATCATTGCCCTTTTCCGACATGGCTTACACTCTCCTTATGACAACCAAAAACGGTTGTCTTATGAAAGACAACCGTTTTTGGATAAAGTCAATTAACCGAGCAAGACAGTACCGAGGTTGCTGTCGAGGACAGCCACGCCGTACAGCAAGTCGAGAACGACCTTCGTACCTTGCGTGTCGATATCGTACTGCATCGTCGCACGAACCGAGATGTCGTTGAAGTTAGCCACGAACGAACGGGCACCTTCACCGGCTTGCGGCAGAGCGAGAGGTCGGCTGACCATGGCAACACAGTTGCGAGTGAACGCAGGGTTCAACGCACCAGCGGGACCAGGGAACGCAGCCGCATTGTCAGCAACAGCGGAATCCAGCGGTCGGTCCAAGAGGACAGTCGTGCTGGTCGAAGTGCTGGACACAACTTCCACAACCGTGTAGGTGTGGCGAGTGCCAGTCGTGGAACCGAAAGCAAGCAACTGACCTTTGATCAGATTCTTGTTCGCAGCCATACCGTCGATGACGATTTCCTTGGAGTAGCCAGCGGTGTACGAAGCACCATCAGCAGCACCAGGACTGTAAGCCGTGATCGCTGCACCGTTGGCAACCGCGTACTTCAGGGCTTCGTTGAGTGTTACGGCAGTCGTATCACCCATCGAATCTGCAACCGCAGTCGCCCACGTCGGCTGATCATTACCCGCGAGGATAATGAATTCACCAGCGACGGCAACGTAAGACGAGATGTCGACAGCCGTCAAGGAACCAGTGGCTCCAGCGGCGATCGCAGCAGTCGTCACGCTTGCAACCGTGTCACGAGTCGCAGCATTGTCGCGAACATAGTTCACGTTCTGGCTCATGAAAGTATCGAAACCGTAGATCTGACCCATTCGGGCGTTCTCAAGAGCGGAACCACCGTCGCCACGCTTTTCAGCACTGACGAACAAGTCCGTTGCAAGAACCGCAGTCTGCGAGTTCGGGGACACGACCAACCGACGACCGTCAACCGGTGCCAACTGGTTGTGAAGGATTTCGCTCACTTCAAGGATGTCATCCTTGGCAGTGCTCGAAGTCAAGTTCAACAGGCGACCTGCGCGATCCACGGGATCACCCAAGAGAGCGTGAGCCATACGACCGGAGATCGAACGATCAACGACGTTAGCAACAGCCTTCATGGAGGGAACCAAGTGAATCTCAACGAGATCCTGCATGGACTTGGAGCGTTCACCATCCTTGATGGTGAAGGCTTCGTAAACGTGCTGGTTCAGAGGCACCTGAACGTTGTTCAGGATAGCATCGTTGAACGTAATCGAGTCGGCATCCGTCTTTCGACGAGCAACGCGATCAGCGGGCTTACGGGTGTTAACGACATCGCCAAACTGGGCGATTTCATTTTCGAAGTCACGGTGAACCAAACGGCCCATGACCATGGTTTCGAACAAAACAGCGATCGACTCACGTGCCCACAATTCAGGGATCAGTGCGTCGTTGTCATTGGCGTAGGACGCCAAGAAAGGAATTACGTACATCTGAGGAATTTCTCCAGATAGAAGTGATAGTTAGTTTAACGACCAATCCCGTACAGAAATGGGATTACGACCATGGATCTTTCTGAGCCTTCAACCCGAGAGCGGTACGGTCCTTCTCTCGCTGGGCAAAGTATTGCTCGTCAGTCATCTTTGTATGGTCGACTTTCCCGTCACCCGACATCGCGCCGGTTGCGGAACTGCTTCCAATTCCTTCGCGAATGTTATTCGCAAAGAGATTGCCCCACAGTTCAGGGGTTTTCTGCATGTGGGCAACTGCTTCATCAGGCGTCATCTGAAGCACTTCTGGAGCACCTTCGTCATTCGTCACCGTCATTTCCACCATCGGCTTCAACTGACCAGTCGGCTTGCCCGCTCCATCAACTTGTTCGACCAACTTCGTG
>Ga0316189_10005705_pt1 | contig 11949 bp, 12 predicted proteins | sample LowCovwburrow_MG_FD_204930 | JGI IMG/M metagenome (GOLD analysis project Ga0316189, IMG submission 204930) | Coastal sediment microbial communities from Maine, United States - Lowes Cove worm burrow | ecosystem: Environmental > Aquatic > Marine > Coastal > Sediment | place: USA: Maine... | reverse complement strand
AGCGGTGCGCACATCGATGCCGAACACAGCCCTGAACATCTGCTCCGAGGCCACCAGCAGGCTGGACTCCTTCTGTATAACGCCACCAACATAGTAGGGCAGGCCACAGTTCGCGTAGGACACGTATGGCCCCTTTTCCACCATGATGATCTCGGCGTTCTCATCCAGCCTTCTCAGGCGCGCGGCACAGGACGCGCCACCGGCTACGCCACCAACAATAACCACTTTCATTTGAAGTTACCTTTCATCTGTAATTTCCAGTTTGGTACCTGAATATTCCTGACCGCTAGCGAATCGACGAAAGCAAAGTTCGCTCGGGCGTCAGCTTCTTGGTCCACGGACAGTCTGAGTTTTTCCAGCCGGTTGCAGCTTGCTTACCCTGTGCGACGCATTCAGAGTCGCCGTTTATATCTCCTTCCATGCCATCAACAATGTTGTAGTCATGTTTGAAGCCGGCCTGAGCGAGAAGATTGACGGCAATTGCGCTGCGACCGCCAGAGCGACACATGGCCATTATCGTGCATTCGGTAAGCACTCCGGGTGCGCAGCACATCGGCTTTTCATGATCTGTTGCGTCATCACCCATAATTCCCTACCTCAAATCCAAATCGCCCCGTGTTTATCTCGCTGGAAAAGACAAGCACGGCGAACGTGATATATCAGCGAGGCTCTTCATTACCACTAACCTAGCCTTGTACCGGAGGCATTAAGCCCCCCTCCAGCCGGTAATTTGCTCCAGCTTCGTCTCTCCCACTCCTCTTCAAGAACCTGCGTAGCAGCCTGCTCCAGAAACTCCGGCGCCGCCCACTCATCCACGTCGAAATCGTTCTTGATATAGTCATGACTGAACATGAAGTCCTTGCCGATCTTGATAGTTTCAATATTCTGGGCACACAGGCTGGGCACCATATCAACGTGCTTGATACCCTGGTATGTATCCTCGGCATCGAGGTAGAAAGTCTGTCGATTGAGAATCGCACCCGCGGCCCGCTTGTGTTCATTGGCCCAGCGGCCGACCTTGATCATGGCCTTCATATAGGCGACGACCAGCTCCGGATGCTCCTTGGCCATCACGTCGGTACAGGTGATAACAGCGGGCGTATTGGCCACCTGTAAAGTCCAGTCAGGTAGTTTGGCAAGGTCTACTATCATTTTGAGCTTACCGGTAGCCTCCTGCAGATGCTGGAAAACCTTGCTCTGGGTGTATATAGCATCGACCTTCCCTTCCAGTAGTGCCGTCTCGAGCGGGCGGAACGCCAGGTCGAGCTTGTGGTTGCGGCGCATCCACAACTCCGACGGGTTGTTCATTGGCGGGACCAGCATCTCGGGTAGGTCATACCAGTCATCCGGATAGGGGAATTCCACCAGTTCAATATCATCCATGGTCATATCGTTCAGCATCAGGATGTTCTCAATGGCCATGTGCTCCTGTATACGCCACCAATCGTTCTTGATGGTGTTCAGGCTCTTGGAGATCCCGATCTTCTTGCCCTTCAGGTCCTTCACGCGAAATATTGGATCACGGGCTCGCGTGAGCAAACCTCCACCTTCGTGCACCCAGGTAGCGCCCAACAAAACAGTCCGGCGGCAGTCGGCGTGGACATGAATGGGGGGATACAAGCCGCCGAAGCGAATCAGGTTGTCCAGGTTATGAATGTAATGCGGGTACCAGTTGTTCTCAGGCGCATGGCGAAAATAGGCATACTCAACGCCAATTTTCTTGAACTCCTCGCGACACCACCCCAACTCCTGATCGACGTTGTTGGCCGATACCATTGGGCAGTTGGTGAACCACACCTCTTTCCAGTTCAATGGCACTGTGGTGGAAACTCTTTCAGTGGACATCATTTACTCCTTGCTCTTGGCTGGATGTATCAATTGTCAGCAGTCTGTTTAGTAGGGTTCTGGCAAGTTAACTCATCCAGACAGCATAAATCTGCTACCCGGTCTCAGGCAACCGCCCTAGCCCATTCTTTGAACGCACTGATCCTGAGATCTCGATAGTGATTAGCGGACACCAGGTGCCGCCCCAAATTGAATAGATTCTGAACAGCAGCATGCGCCGTCACGAAGCGCTGGGCCTGCCGTGTAGATTTGAACTTGCGCATTCCTCGCTCCCGGACCCTGGTTGCCTCATGCGATTGCTCTGCCCGATTGTTGGCGTACCGATCAGTGACATGGATCGTTTCAGGGATTACCTCACGATGAGCGACTGGATAACTTCGCAGCTTATCCGTCACGATATTCCTGGGCTCTTTTCCGTGGACCCGTAACAGACGCCTGAAGAACCTCTTTGCTGCAGCACCATCACGGCGAGCTTGTAGATAGACATCAACCACTTCACCGTCCTGGTCAACTGCGCGCCATAGATAGTGTTGCTTGCCGTTGATCTTGACGAAAACCTCGTCGATATAGAAGGTGTCGCCGTATCCACGATGTCGGCGCTTAAGCCGACTAGCGTATTTGGCGCCAAATTTGATGCACCAGAGACGGATCGCTTCCCGGCTGACCGTGATACCCCGCTCTGCGAGCAGATCTTCAATATCGCGTTGGCTGAGATTGAATCGATAGTAGAGCCAGACAGCATAAGAAATGATATCTGACGGGAACCGATGGCGTTTATATGTATTCATTGGCCGAGTTTACCAATTTCGACCAGTTAACTTGGCGATGCCCCAATTACTGTTTACCGACATGCTGGCACAGCGATGCAGGAAAAGGCTACCGATCTTATTGCATCCAGTCAAAAAGAGCAGAAGGCACAGCGGGAATGATGTAAAAGCGCACATCCCATTCACTGGAGACTACATCGTCAGGCTGAATGACCGAGTGATGGTATTCGATACCGAAGCGGACAGGCACATCGCCAAACTGAAACGTCTTGTTTATGCCGATTCCTACCGGCACCGTCCAGGTATTGTCGTTATCCTGGTCCCAGTTGGCGATGATATTCGGCCCCGCACCTATCGAAGTAGTCTCGTTTATCGACCAGTAATACAGGGCCTGGATATTCGTCAGGTTAACATCATTCCTGTCATCGTCACCTGCGTAATCCCAGTAGTGCTGCACCAGCGCGCCCGCCTTCAACTTCTTGCCCATGTATACAGCCAGGGCAGAGGGGCCGGCCGTCCACTTTCCGGTACCAGTGAGATCTTCGGCCGCTGTATCAAACCCCAGGTCAAAGCCAGCTCCCAGCAGCAGTTTCGCCCCATTATCCAGTACCAGGGGCTCGTTGGGAGAAAACAGGCCAACATAATAGGCATCACCCAATGCGGTAGTACGCCCATCGAATAAATCTACCGGAACAAGAGCACCGCTGGGAGGTGGCAGTGGTGTTCCCGGGAGGTTGCCGAAATCAATATCGCCAAAGTCATCAATGTCATCCTGCTCTATTGGGAAGCTGGTGTAGTTGATCAGTACCCGGTTGATCAGGTTCCAGTTTTCGTTGAGTCGCTTGGGAAACTGCGCCAGCAACATGTAGTTGTATTTGGTCTCACTCTCATTGTTGTCGGGGTTTTCAAGTCGATAGCCATCGAACTGATTGAAAAGCATGGCGACATTCCCTACCGGGTTATCCATCAGGGCAGACATCTGCGCCAGACTTGGCTTACAGCCCGCCTTTAATACCTTACCCAAATCCTCGTTGGGGTTAGTAGTAAGCGCGAGACACTCTTCATAGTTACTACTGCTCTTTTCCTGCTCCCCTGTTTCAACGTCCATTTCAAGCCCTTCCTGGGCCGGAGCTGGAAAAGAGAGGCACAGTATTGTCGCGCTCAGCCATAAAAGGTTGGATCGAAGCACCCGTTTACCCATTTATATTTCCCCCAGTGATGTATAAAACGCATCCCGCTCTTGGAGCTACCGTACAAAAAGTGGGTGGTTTCGCTGTCTTCCCCGGACTTCTATTCTCCCGAGCTTGCAATGTTTGGTGCAAGAACCCCTGGCGCTGCCTCCCCGGCCGCGATTTCCTTCAGCGCCAAGGTGTCTTCGAGACCTTCATTGTGTTTTTCGCTGTGTTGCTATCTTTTAAGTCTACGGATCATCGCATAGCTCCCCCAAGGCCACTTCCGATCATAGAGGCGACTGTGGCAGGCATTACTGTTGCTGCTCGTTGAGGTCATATTTCTCGTTGATCTCATCGTACGCAGGCTGAATCACCTCTTTCATATCGTATTTGCCCTTTATTACAAAATCCGAAAACGGGACTTTGAGTGTGGGGTCGGGCACCAGCGGCTTCTCTGTGGGCTGAGGTGGCCAGACATCCTCATCAACAACGGCCATGCGCACGCGAATTTCGTCTCTGGTGATATTCCAAACCATATAGTCTGTAGAGAGGCTCAGTGGACCATCATAGGTTGTGCGAATACGCCGCTCGATGTCCGACGCGGTGTCCCAGTCATTAAAGAAGTGATAGGCGACGGCCATGCGGGGTTTGATGATCGACATCATCTTGCCATATGCCTCCGGAGAGGTGTGAACCTGTGTGCCCACATCCAGCGCGCCCTGCGGCGTAAATTTGAACTTCTCGATGAGCGCGGGGACCGCAATAAAACACTCATGAATCGCCAGGTCAGCATCTTTCGCGTATTCCGCAAACCATTTATTCGGATAAGTATCCCCACCGAAAACAAACTTAAAACCGTTCCACTCCAAAATGTAACTCACCGGTCCGTCGAGTGCGTGGATGGCCGGGATCGTGCGAATAGTCACACCGTTCTCCTGATATACGACCTGGTTCACGCCCTTGTAGTCAAACTCAGTCACCTCGAAGGGAACGTATCCGCGTGGGTCGGTGATACCCTTGCGGCCGTCAAGATCCCAGGTCAGTGCTTTGTACAAGTGATCCAGCGCGTACTTTGTTCCCCGCTCGGGTGTGTCGCCGCTAGGCCCCCAGACGCGCAAAGGTTTCTGGCGACCGGAGAGAGCGCCTCCCACGAATAAAGCATCGAGATCACCGAAGTGATCGGTGTGCAGGTGACTCAGAAAAACCTTGTCGAGATAATTGTAGGGTATCTGCAGGGCCGCGATGCGCTCCGCCGAGCCGGTCCCGGCATCGAATATAAATTTATCCCCATTACCCAACTCAAGCAGCCAACAAGATGCCGCCTGTTTCGGGCGCGCGGTCGGCATTCCGGTACCGCAGGCAATCAAGCGCATTTCGTCCGGCCCAAGATTCTCGCTATTGGGCGCGTAGAAATCCCGGGAGCGGGCTTTGACTGACGATGACTTTAAGGTGTTTTCTGCGGCGTTTGCCCCGGCAATGATTCCTTTATGTTCACTTGGGGTGTTCAATTGAGATATCACCACGATAAGAGCAGTGAATGACAAACCAACTATCGATCTCCTAATATTCATAGAAAGACGCTCCACCATACTCAAGGACCAAAAAATATCCTGTGAAAAATCTGTAAACCTGCGGCATCAGCGCAACTCAACCTGAAACACGAAAAATGCCATTTACTGAGCACCAATAAGCATTTGCAATCGCGGTTCGCGGTACTTTTCAGAGGCTGTCTGATCAGAACCAAGTATCTGGCGCTCTCCCATCTGGAAAACGGCACAAACCCTGGTGCGCATTTCAAGTTGATCGCCGCGAAAACCCAGTTCCTCGAATATGTCGCGGAAGAACTGCAGCCTTGCCTGCATAACCTTTTCCCGCACGCGAGCGACGTGCGCATTATTTCGTGACCATATATCGATTGCCGCATCATATTCTGCGAGGTTCAATTCAAAGATCCTGGTCATGGCTTCAAGAAGTCGATCGATGGCGGGCATTTTAATGAACGTGGTATTGCTGGTAATAACGTAAGTATATTTTTGTGCCCAATATTCAAGAATCTGTTCAAGTAAGTCGTCCTTGCCGCTAAAGTGGCAGTAGAAGCCGCTCTTCGAAATATTCAGCGCTTTGGCCAGATTATCCACTCGCAGCCCGTCTGCTCCACACACGGCAAAAAGCTCGAGGCCTGTAACAAGCCACTCCTGTTTAGTTACGCGCGCTTCCTTTTTGGCAGAAACAACCATTAACTGATTTGCCCGTGCTCTTGGATTTGATTAGACGATATCGTCCAATATATTAGACAGTATAGTCCAAAAGTCAATAGGCGGTGACTGCGTACGAGGCTCTTGTTTACTCTGTCGCAGACGGCAAGGTATCGTCCCTGGTGCAGGGGAACTTGCGATTCACCAGTCCGGAACAACCAATAAAGTAGACTATTAGGTCATGCCCCATGGAAAGTTCGGCCCTGATTATGATCGATTCAAGAACTTAACTTGTCATTAGTACCCCCTGGGTTGATATTCGCCGGTACTGAGACGCCGGCCGTATCAATCAGGCGTACGTCAGCGTAGGAAACAGCACATTTGTGAATTGCTCATTTACTTGATCATAACCAGGTCTCCACCAGGCCTTTATCTTTCTGGTTGAATCTCGATTTGCTCATTATTCACGCCATCTCATGGAAAACGAAAGTGAGCAAATTGATGAAAGGCTACGAAATCAAGATCGAAGAAATTTCGATTAGCGGGTACGATTACAAAATCCGCGCATTAAAGGATCGCCAACAATTTTCAGATGACCAGGATATCGCAGGGTATCAGGGAATCTCTTCTGCTAACTGGTCGCACTTCGGTGTGGTCTGGCCCTGCGGCATTGTGCTCGCGCAACTCATCAGCACGCTTCCATTGCAAGGACTCAGGATTCGGCTGCCCTGGTACCCAAACCCCGCGTCAACCTCACCCGCTATCACGGTATTCTGGCGCCAAATCACCGCTGGCGTGGGCTGGTCACGCCAGCCAGGCGAGGAAAAGGTGCCAAGCCTGTTTCCAATGCTGAGGTCCGCTCTACAGCGGAGCGACATGCAGCAATGACCTGGGCTCAAAGGCTCAAGCGCGTATTCAATATAGACATCGTGGTCTGCGCCCGCTGCGGTGGGTCTATAACGGTTATCGCTTGCATCGAAGATCAGGACGTCATCGAAAGAATTCTGGCTCATCTTGAAAGAAAGGAACAAAACACACCCACCCTGCCACACCTGGCACCACCAACCAGAGCGCCACCTGGCACGTTGCCTCTTTTCGCAGGAAGCGAACCAACAACCACAGCGCTAAATCGGCAAGGAAGCCACTGAAAAACCACTTGGCCTGGAGCTCGGCGTGCTGCAGTTCAGGAATGGTCGAATATGAATTGCAAGCTCACCAACGCGAGCGCACAACAGTGAGATAAGCAAACTTTTCGCGAGAGTTTAAGACTGATCAACCAGGTCAGAGGAGAAAACCTGCTCACAACACACCGTTTATCCGTCTTATACTTTCAGTACCTTCGACCCTGCTGCAAGGGAACCTGAGGTTCACAAGTCAGGAATAATGGTTATGGCAGGAGACTGTCGCGACCTCTGGTGGCTCGCGGGTACAAGCCCAATGGTAAGTGGTGTATTTGTGGTGTATTTTTGGTGTAATATTGCACCAGATGAATATTGGAGGGAATATCATCATGCCGAGGCAAAGCATTACATTCACGCCGCCAAATGACGAATGGCTGAAAGCGCAGGTTGATAGCCGGGAGTATACGAGTAAGAGCGATGTCGTAAACGATCTCATTCGTAAAGCTCGCGAGATCGAAGCGATACGGGCACGATTGGTCCATGCAGAGCAAAGTGGTTTTAGCGATTTAGGACGGGCCGAAATCCTCGCCGAGGCCAAAGAAGCGGCGCGTCTTAATGGGGACTTATAAGCTGACGGGAGATGCGAAGGACGATCTGATTCGCATTTACCAGCGCGGGCTTCGAGAGTTTGGCGAAGTCCAAGCCGACGCTTACTTCAACGCACTTTTTGAACGTTTCGAGTTGATCGCAGACCGGCCGTTAGCGTATCCGGCCGTCGAAGACATCAGAGTCGGGTATCGACGCAGCGTGTGTGGCGAAGACAGCATCTATTACCGAGTTCAGGGAGAAATCGTCGAAATCATGGCGATTATTGGCCAACAGGACCTCGATGACTGGCTATGAGACATAATGATGTTCCGACACATTTCCGACAACAGTCGTGCATATTGGGCAACGGGCGCCGTTTTTTAGGCTCTTAAAAACAGTCACTTACATTAGAATGGGGGCTTTTAACCAATTGGTCGCTGGTTCGACAAGCTCCCCCCACGGGAGAGTTCAGGCGCCGCAGGGAAGCGTCGGCGGGGCAGTCCCTGCACCAAAACACAGGCCACTTACGGCGAGTTGATGCGTTTGAGGCGCGTTCCGTCGCCGATATTTTTTAGATAATCCGCTGAAGCGATGGGAATAGACCCCTGTGGAAGCGGACAAGCCGTTGTAATTCAGTAAGTCGCCACCGCCAGAGCATCCGCCGGCCGTTAAGGCGCCACGTCCAGTGGCGACCAGCCCATACCGTCGGGTTCCAGTCCGGTGGGTATTGTCGCGCGGCGCTCCAGTGACTGCGCGTCGTAAACGGTTATCACGTGGGAGTTTGAGTGCGCGACGAACAGGCTCTCGCCATCGCCGGACAACAGTACCCCTATCGGAATGGAGCTGTCGGGCAGCATGTCTCCGAAAAGCGTCCTGCGGCTGCGATCGGGCGGTACGTCGAACTGCAAACGGCTGAGTTCCTCCAGGCTGTCACGGTCGATGACCACCAGTGCGTCGGCCTGCGGGATGGTGACGTAAACCCGGCCGCGCGGGTCATCGGCCTCGGCCCGAATGGGAAACCCCGGCAACGGGATGTCGGCCAGCTTGTCGAGCTTGCCGCTGTCGAACACCGACACGGTTCCAGCCGCGCGATTGGTTACCCACAGCTGCTTCTGGTTGCCCGCCAGGGCAATCCCCTCGCTGCCTTCCCCGGCACTGAGATCGCTGATCTTCCTGCCTTTCGCGAGGTCGATCACACTGACCGTGCCGGAACCGATATTGGCGACATAGGCCCTGCCCAGGTCCGCGGAAACCGCCACCATGTGACCCACCGACTGGTCGAACGCGACGGTCTGTGTCACCTCGAGTGCATCCACGTCCACCACGAGAAGGCTCCTGGTCCCCTCCGCGGTGACCACCGCACGCTGCTTATCCAGCCACTCCACGCCATGGGGTTTCGTATCTGCGGCCAGCACAATAGTGCCGATTACTTTTGCCCCCGGCACATCCACAACCGTCAGGGAGTTTCCGGGTGTCTCCCGCGTGCCGTAGTTGGTGACCAGGGCGCGCTGCCCATCGGGGGAGACGGCGACCTCGTGAGGTCCGGCACCGGTCGGCAGGGTCGCCCGCAGTTGCGCCGTCGGCAGGTCGAACAAGGAGACCGTCGCCTCGCTTTTGTTGGCCGCCAGCAGCGTCGCCGCGCTGGTATCGGGAATCACAAAAAGCGTGAACACAACAGGCATAAGCCGAAGTATGCATCTCATGGGGCAGGTCTCTTGCGGTGGGTGGGCGAGAGAGACAATCTACCTGCAGTGAAGCGCGGATTCAATTCAATGCGGTGCAGTAAGGGGCAGTTGCACGCCCGTTGCAGCCGTGGAGACTGAAGCTGAGCTTCGGGTACTGCCAACTTAACTGGCTGATTTCAGTAGAATCGGCCCATGAACACGTATCAACGCCACAGATTCCCGCCAGATATCATCAGCTATGCCGTCTGGCTCTATTACCGATTCAATCTGAGACACCGCGATATTGAAGATCTGCTCGCGGAACGTGGAATTATCGTCACTCGGGAATCGATTCGCCTCTGGTGCATCAAGTTTGGCGCCATTTATACGCGTCGCTTGAAACGAAACCACCATGGGTACGGCGACACTTTCTACATCGATGAAGTATTTGTAAAGATCAATGGCAAGCAGCACTATCTATGGCGAGCTGTCGACCAGGATGGGGAAGTCGTTGATGTATACCTGCAGGCAAAGCGGGATGGTACTGCTGCAAAGCGTTTCTTCAAGCGACTGCTGAGATTACACGGAGGCGAGCCGAGGAAGATCGTTACAGACAAGCTGCGCAGCTACGGTGTTGCCCATCGGGAGCTGGTGCCAGAGGCGATCCACAGTACTCAGCAGTATGAGAATAATCGGGCCGAGCAGAGCCATGAGGCAACCAGGGTGCGGGAGCGAGGGATGCGAAAGTTCAAGTCGACGAGGCAGGCTCAGAGATTCGTGACCGCTCATGCAGCAGTCAGTAATCTGTTCAATCTAGGTAGGCATAATGTCAGGGCGCAGCATTATCGGGATCTGAGGATCAGCGCGTTCGGAGAATGGAGTAGGGCGGTTGCCTGAGTATCGGTAGCGGAACTAGCTCGGCCTGGACGAGTTAACTTGCCAATACCCTTAGGGCACTTATGACCATCAAACCAGGCCAACACAAGAGAATATTTTATGAAAACACGACTTCTTAACCTACTTGTCACTGCCGTTATTATCCTCCCCTGTTTCTACGTGCTGGCGGCAACCGGCGTGGACGAGGACCTCACGCCCGCCGAGGCGAAGGATATCGCCAAGGAAGCGTTCCTGTGGGGCATGCATCCGGTGGGCATCTACCACCTGCGCTTCAACTTTGCGCAGAATGAACTGAACCCGCGCGCTGCGGGCATCAATCGCCTGAGTTGGTTTCGCGAACCCATGAAGGCCCTGCCGCGCGTCGCTACCACACCCAACGCCTCCACGCTCTATGGCGTTGGCATGTTTGATCTGTCCGAGGAACCCGCGGTCATTATCGTCCCCGAAATCGAGGATCATTACTGGAGCGTCCAGCTTCATGATAACTACGCGCGCTGGTGGCACATGATCGGCAGTCAGTTCAATGCGCCCGGCCCCGTTCGGCGGTTGCTGATCGGCCCGAACTGGAGCGGCGATCTGCCCGACGGGTTTGTCGGGGCCGACATCGTGCAGTCCCAGTCCGACTTTGCCGGGGTACTGGCACGCGTCGCGCTCACCGACGATACGGAGGAAGAGATCCAGATCGTCAACGCCATCCAGGACCGCATTACGGCCATGTCGCTCAGCCAGTGGATTGCTGCCGGACGCAAGGAGGTGCGGGCGGAGGATGTACCGCTGACCAAGGCCGACTATCCCACCTATCCCGGCATGGAGAAGGTCCGTGAACCGGGCAAGCTCACCGGCGTGGACTACCTGCGCTGGGTCAGCCTGGTGCTGAACGATCCCAGCTTCACCAAACAGTCGGACGGGTATAAAGAGATCACTGCGCTCGCGCGCTTCGAACGCCTCGGCCTCAAGGCCGGCACGCCCTTCGATCCCGCCGGATTGACACCCGAGATCGCGGCTGCGGTAGAGGCAGGAATCGAGGAAGGAAAGCAGGAAGTGCTGGATGGGATGGCCGCGAACTTCACCGAAGGCCCAAATGGCTGGAAGTTCGACAACGATCTTGGCTACAGAGACACCAACTGGCAGTGGCGGGCATGGGCCGGGTTGCAGGCTGTTCTGTCCCCCGTTCCCTCCCGCTCGCATACGTCTGCAAACTGCTGGGACGATGCCGATGGCCGGCCGCTCTCGGGCGAGCACCGCTACACGATCACCTTCGACCTGGACGACATGCCGCCGGTCACCGAGTTCTGGGAAATGCCGCTCTACGATTCCGAGGGCTATTTCTACGATAACCCGATCGACCGCTACGCGCTCAACAGCTTCATGCTCGAGCGCGGCAAGCTCCACACCGAGGACGGCAAGCTGGTGATCTATGTCCAGCACGATGAGCCGACCGACCCGAAACAGCGCCAGAACTGGCTGCCCGCGCCAAAGGAAGGCTTCCGCTTCACCGCTCGTTTCTACGGCGCCGCCACGCCGCTGATCGACGCCAGCTACGAAATGCCGGGCGTGGTGCGCGTGGATTGAGACGACAAGGGTTGTTCCTTGTGGTGCAGAGGAACCTGGAGCTGGAACCCGTAGCATCGGGGTAGCAGACCACCGGGCAAAAACGACAGAACCAGAAAATTTAAATTTGGAGGATGAAGATGCTAACA
>Ga0316189_10005704_pt1 | contig 11951 bp, 11 predicted proteins | sample LowCovwburrow_MG_FD_204930 | JGI IMG/M metagenome (GOLD analysis project Ga0316189, IMG submission 204930) | Coastal sediment microbial communities from Maine, United States - Lowes Cove worm burrow | ecosystem: Environmental > Aquatic > Marine > Coastal > Sediment | place: USA: Maine... | reverse complement strand
CTCGCGCTGGTATGGCAAGAGCTTCTCGAGCGCCGCCTCGCGGTCTTCGGTGCAGTTGGCGAGGATCATCTCGCGCATCGCGGTGATCCGGTAGCCCTCGAAGAACATGTGCTCGGTCCGGGTGAGCCCGATGCCCTCGGCTCCGAACTCGCGTGCACGCACGGCATCCTTGGGCGCATCGGCGTTGGTGCGGACACCGATGGTGCGGTACTTGTCGGCCCAGCGCATGATCTTGGCGAAGTTGCCGCTGAGTTCGGGTTCGATCGTGGGCATGGATCCCTCGAAGACCTCGCCGGTCGAGCCGTCGATCGATATGAGATCGCCGCGTCCGAAGGTTTTTCCCGCGACGACGAATGTGCCGCCCTGCTCGTCGATGTGGATATCGCCTGCACCCGCGACACAGCACTTGCCCCATCCACGAGCGACGACCGCCGCGTGCGAGGTCATGCCGCCAGTTGAGGTGAGGATGCCCACGGCGCTGTGCATGCCGTCCACATCCTCGGGGCTTGTTTCCTTGCGCACGAGGATGACATGCTCGCCAGCATGCTCACGCTCGACTGCTTCGACCGCAGTGAACGCGGGGTGACCCACGCTCGCGCCGGGTGAAGCGGGGAGCCCTGTTGCTAGGAGTTTGTCATTTGCTTTCTGATCAGGATCGAAGCTGGGCAGGAGCAGTTGGGTCAGGTCGCCGGCGGGGATGCGGAGCAGCGCGGTCTTCTCGTCGATGCGCTTTTCCTTGACCATGTCGCATGCGATGTTCACCGCGGCGGCGCCGGTGCGCTTGCCCGTGCGGGTCTGGAGCATGAACAGCTCGCCCCGCTCGATGGTGAACTCGATGTCCTGCATGTCGGTGTAGTGATCCTCAAGGATCCCCTTGATCGCTAGCAGTTCCTTGTGCACCGCCTTGTTCCACATGGGCATCTCTGCGACAGGCTTAGGTGTGCGGATGCCAGCGACGACATCCTCGCCTTGGGCGTTGATGAGGAACTCGCCGTAGAACTTGTTCTCACCAGTCGATGGGTTGCGAGTGAACGCGACACCTGTGCCACAGTCGTCGCCCATGTTCCCGAAGACCATGGTCTGGACATTGACGGCTGTGCCGTTGAGCCCGCTCATACCCTCGATGCGTCGATAGCTGATGGCCTTGTCTGCGTTCCAAGAGCCGAAGACCGCTTCAATCGCGAGCTGGAGCTGCTTGAACGGGTTCTGTGGGAAGCCCACGCCGACATGCTTCTTGTAGACAGCTTTGTACGCGTCGCAGAGTTCTTTGAGTCCCTGTGCTGGGACATCGGTGTCGTTCTCGACGCCGTACTTTTCTTTGATCGTGTCGAAGGCGTGCTCGAAGAGCTCGTGGTGCACACCCATGACGACATCGCCGTACATATTGATGAGTCGTCGGTACGCGTCGTAGGCGAATCGTTCGTTGCCGGTCTGCTTTGCCAGCCCCTTGACGGCTTTGTCGTTGAGCCCGAGATTAAGGATCGTGTCCATCATGCCGGGCATCGAGACGGCGGCGCCCGAGCGGACAGAGACGAGCAGCGGGTTGGTGTCGTCACCGAACTTCTTGCCGCGCTGCTTCTCGAGAAGCGTCATGTGCTTCTTGGCCTCGTCCATCAGACCCTTGGGGAGGCGTTTCTTGTTCTTGTAGTACGCGGCGCAGGTGTCAGTCGTGATGGTGAACCCGGGAGGAACCGGAAGCCCGATGCTGGTCATATCTGCGAGGTTGGCGCCCTTGCCGCCCAGCAGCGTGCGCATCGCTCCGCCGCCTTCGGTCTTCTTGCCGAACGAGTAGACCATCTTGCCCGCGATCACGCGCTTGCGTGCGACCTTCTTGGCCGCGGTTTTTTTCACGGTCCTTTTGGTGGTCTTCTTTGTCGATTTCTTGGCGGCCTTTTTCGTGACCTTCTTGGCGGCGCTCTTGCGAACCGTCTTGGTCTGCGCTTTCTTGCGCTTGCTCGCGGGTGCGTGGCGTTTGGCGCTGGCGGCTTTGCTCTTGCGCTTGCTCACGGGCTTCTTCTTGGTGGTTTTTTTGTGTGCCGGGGTTGAGCGTTTGCTGGTCTTCTTTGCCATGTTGATCTCTCGCGGTCAAATGGGTGGTGTGATGTCGAGTTGATGAACCCAGAGTGTAGATGGCATTGTTGCTACGGGTTGGGAAAAGCCCTTTCTTTGCGGGATTCACGCGTGTTTCGAGCTGTGGGAGCCCGAGAATCGTGTGGGGTGAATACCATGCGATCTGATGCCCGTCGAGTCCAAGACCACTGATATTCCGACTGATCCGCACGCCCGATCGTGCGGGGCGTTTGTCGGCTACGGGTTCGCGGGGGTAACGGGGCCGCTGAGCGTGAACGGATGCTGGGTCATCGCGACGAATGATCCTGACCCGATCAACTCGATCGAGCGTGTGCTGCGCGATGAGCAACAGCCGGGTTGCCGATGGGCAATCATGCTGGGCTACGAGCTGGGGGGGTGCGTCGAGCCCAAAGCACGCTCGGGCGTTGCAGACGATCTGAACTTCCCATTTGCTGTCGTACAGCGACTGGGTGATCCGATCGAATCGCCGCCTCGTGCTGGTGCGTTTGAAATAGGGTCGCTGCGATCGAGCACGGGGCGAGATGCCTATCTCGCATCTGTTCGCAGGGCACGCGAGTACATCGCTGCGGGGGATGTGTATCAGGTGAACCTGGCGCATCACCTCATTGCCTCTTTTCATGGATCTATTGGTGCGTGTACAGAGGCGCTTATGCGGGCCGCAAAGCCCCGATACGGGGCGATGATGCGTTTCGAGCACGAGGGCCGTTCACATACTGTGTGCTCACTCTCGCCCGAGCTGTTCCTCCGCTTCGATCGCTCAAGTGGCGTATTGCGAACACAACCCATGAAGGGCACGCGCCCGCTCGATGGTGACGAGCGTGAGCTGGAGCAGAGCCCGAAGGATCGTGCTGAGCTGAACATGATCACCGACCTCATGCGGAATGACATCGGGCGAGTCTGCAGACCCGGGAGCGTGCGCGTGGTCGACGCTCGAAGGATTGAACCGCACGCTTCGGGTGTTTTGCAGGCATCGTCGATCATTGAGGGCGTCGCGAGTGAAACAATGGGGCTGGGCGAGCTGATCAGAGCGACCTTTCCCCCGGGCTCGGTCACTGGGGCTCCCAAGGTGCGTGCGATGCAGATCATCGATGAGATCGAGCAGCACCCGCGCCGGTCGTACTGCGGCTCGATTCTGAGCATCGATCAGTTGGGCAACATCGAGGCCTCGGTGGCGATTCGAACTGCCCATATCTGGGGTGTTCAGGACCACTGCAGCTCAGATGGGATCGTTGACGGGTGGTTCGATTTCCCTGTGGGCGCAGGAATCGTCACGGACTCAGATCCCAGTGCTGAGTGGGAAGAAACACTGGTCAAAGCTGGGGTTTTGCGTTCGGCGCTGGGCCTGAACCTGTCTACTCTGGGATGAATTGGTCAGAAATTCTGCATAAGCTGGGGTGTTCGTACTGAACCTAGAGGTAGAAATAGACCGATCTCCTCTGTGCGCAGTGGTTTACGGCTGCGCCCCAAACAGCGAGGTTCAGATATGAGCACGGGCGACAGGGTTGCAGAGCTCAAGCCGAGATCGAAGAGTGAGCGAAGGGCATTCGCTCGGAGCGATCGAAAAGTCGCGATCAAGCTTCGGCGATGCGCCAACGCGATCTTCAGCAGCGGGTGTACGCTCGATGTGTCGATGGGCGGCGCGAGTATTGAAATCGCCGGTCCAAGAGAAGTTCATGATGGTGAACGCATCGCGATCGCTTTCGAGAATCACAGCTGCCCCGTCACGCGTGCCTCACGGATGATCGGGGCGCAGATCGTTCGTGCCCAGCCCATGTGTGAAGGCCGTCAACGCGTCGCTGTGCGTTTCGATGCACCCCAGGCTGGTCTTGTGGGTATTGGACAGCAGGCCGCGGCCTAACTCAGATTCCGTTCAATCAAGAATCACCCAGCGCGGAGTTCATCGCTTCTTGCGCGGCTTCGACGAGCGCTTCGGGGCTGAACCCGCGTTCGATGCCGCGCTGAAACACGATCGAGCCGGCACGGTCAATCACTACAATCGACGGGAAGACCCGGATCTTAAACGCGTTGGTAACTCCATCGGGGTTGATTGAGACACGCGGGGTGGGCTGGTCCTTCTGAAAACCGCTTAGAGCCTGCTCTGGGTTACCCTCACGAATTGCAAGGGCGAACACATCGAGTGCTGGGTTGTCGGATTCTGTAACGAGCGACTCAATCATCGGCGAGGTCTGGGTGCATGGTGCGCACCAACTGCCCCAGAAGTACAGCACGCTCACTCGATCGATCTGGCTGCTGTTGGTGATCACAGCGCCGTCGCTTGTCTTAAAACTGAAGCTCGGCGCACGCGTTGATTGGTTGTCAGGAGTTGGTGTCGTGTTTCCCTGCGGCTTCTCGATCGGATCTTTCATCTTCGGCTGTCCGGGCTCGGGCTCGGGGGTTGCGCCCGGCATGCGCGAGATGAGCTTGAAACTCGCGGGGCGGCTCACATCAAGGCGGGCCTGGTCGGGCTGGGCGATTGTGAGGTTGCTCATTTCAAACGAGAGCGTGATCTTCATCATGCCCGCGTCGGTGATGCGATCGACCTTGCGTGGGAGCTTGTCTTTGGCGCTGATGTACCAAACGGCATCGGTGTAGCTCGTGGCGCTGTTTCGCGCACCGCCCGAGGGCTTGGCTCGCTTGATGACGACCCGGTCGCAAAGCTCGCCGCGGACTTCGACTTGTGAATCGAGGGAGATTGCCTGCGCGTTGTTGGCGTCCTGGGCGTAGGGGTCATCGTTGAGGATGGTGTCGATGAGCACGAGCGTCAGGGCTTGGGGTGTTCCGCGTGAGTTGGCGCGTCTTGGTGCCTCGGTGATTTCCTGCTTGGCGCGATCAACCCAGATGTTTCGATCGTTTGCGATCAGAATGTCCATGGGTGACGAGGGGTCTGCTTGCTTATCCTTGTTTTCGCCGATCGCATGGATGACTTTGCCAAGTTCGCTGTGGGTGCCGAAGAAGAGCTTACCGCTCATCGAGGGCATGGTCTCGGCAAACATCGAGCCGCCCTCGCCCTGCATACGAAACTGCGCTTCGAAGCCCGAGATCTCTGCGATTGCCTGGCGCGATGCGTCGAGAACCTCGTTTGCGCTCTGGGCGAACGCAGCGGGGGCGAGTGAGACCACCAGAGCAACAGCGAGTTTGGTATACGAAATGAATGATGCGTGGGGCATTGGGGTCTCTCGGTTCGGTCAATGGGGCATACAGCAAGCGAAAAACGCGGCTGATGGGGCATTATTGCGTGTGATCTGAGGGTTCGAGCATCTTGCTCAGTGCGGTGCCCGGATCAGGTTGACGCATGAGGTGCTCGCCGATAAGTGCGATATGTACGCCGTGGGATCGGAGACGGGCAAGATCGCTGTGGGTTTTGATGCCCGATTCGCTGACAAGGATTGAGCGATCGGGGACCAGTTTGAGCAGGTCGGTCGTGTGCGCCAGATCGGTCACCATGCGTGTGAGATCGCGGTTGTTGATTCCCAGCAGTGTGCGTGGACTGTTGCTCACGATCGGCAACACGCGGAGCAGGTTCTGGCGAGAATGGACCTCGAGCAGGATCGAGAGCCCTAGCTCGTTCGAGAGTGCGAGCATGTCGCGCATCTGTTGGTCACTGAGACATTCCGCGATCAGCAGCACGGCATCGGCGTTATGCGCCCGCGCTTCGGTGATCTGGTACGGGTCGATGATGAAGTCTTTTCGCAGCACCGGGAGGGGTGTTTGGTCTTTGATGGGCTGAATGACCGAGAGGGAGCCTCCGAAGAATTTTTCGTCTGTCAGGCACGAAATTGCCGATGCGCCTGCCTTGGAGTACTTCTGCGCGATGACTGCGGGATCGAACCCATCTGAGTCATATTCAGGGCGAATGAGCCCCGCGCTTGGGCTGCGCCGTTTGACCTCGGCGATGATTCGCGATTGTTCTGGTCCGGGGGCAGGGCTGGTCAGCGAGGCGAAGAAGTCGCGGGCTGGCTCGGCATCTGCGGCCATTGATCGCAGCTCGGATTCTGGGGTCATTGACTTCGCTTGCTCGACCTCGACACGCTTGTGCTCGACGATCTCGCGGAGTGTCGAAGGCATCTCGGGCAACGGGCTGGATGATTCGCTGGGCATGGGGCTCACTCATCGGCTGGATCACGCTCGGCGTGGGATCAAACCCGTGATCTTTGGGCTGATTACGCTGGGGCTGATTGTATCGCCCGCGCTGGGCGGGGCAGAGATGCTTACGCTCGCGCAGGTCGTCGATACGGGCGGGGTTCAGAGCCAACGCGTGGGCGATGTGCTCGAGACCATGCGTCAATGGAAGCTGGTCACGCTGAGCGTTTCGATGGTGCTCGTCATCGCGCTGCTGTTCGCAGGCGGCTTGCTCAAGCCGGGCGGGTACGCCAAGGCGGGGTTGCGGGATGTTTCGTTGCTGCCGGCTGTAGTCTGGCTTTTTGCGGCTTTTGTCGTCATTCTGGCGCTGAGCTCGGCACCAACCCTCATCAGCAAGATTCAGTGGGTGCAGGATCAGGGCTACGACGAGATGCAGATCCGCACGATCAATACGGTCGGGTCGTATGTCTTTGCGATCATCGCCGGCATCGGGATGCTGTTCGTGCTCAAACGCAGCACGATCGAAGAGGGTGAGAGCAAATCGGGGCTGGGGCTGAGCTTGCTCGATCTACCTGTTGGGTTGGGCTGCTTCTTCCTCGCGTACCCGTTTATCGAGCTGATGAACATGCTCGGCGTATTCATGTATGAACAGACTCAGGGTTCCATGCCCAACGGGATGGCGCACCCGACGCTGCAACTCCTTGAAACCCAGCCCGACAACCCCTGGGTGTGGGCCCTGTTGGGCGCAGCGGTCATCGGGGCCCCGTTCTACGAGGAGCTGGTCTATCGCGTGTTCTTGCAGGGTGCGATGCTCAAATGGCTCAAGAGCCCATGGCTTGCGATTATCATCACGGCGCTGATCTTTACCGGGATGCATCGTGCGGGTCAGCCGCCGGTTCCTTGGCACGCGCTGGTGCCGATCTTTGCGGTCGGGCTCTCGTGCGGCATCGCCTACGAGCGGACGCGTCGGGTGGGCGTTCCGATCATGATCCACATGTGCTTCAACCTGCTCAATGTGATCCTGGCGCTCATCATCAGCGCCGAGGCGTCGCAGACGGGCGTGTAAATCGGGCTACGATTCGGTGATATGAGTTCAACAAGCCAAAAGCCGCGTATTCTCACTGGCGATACCCCGACCGGACAGCTCCACCTCGGGCACTGGGTGGGTTCGCTTGAGAACCGTGTTGCGCTCCAGGACGAGTACGAGTGCTTCTTTCTGATCGCCAACATGCACGCGTTCACGACGCGGGCCGACAAGCCCGAAGAGATCCGCCGATCCACGCTCGACATCATCAAGGACTGGATCGCGTGCGGCATGGACCCAGAGAAGTCCACCTTTGTGCTCCAGACCGAGATCCCGGGGATTGCTGAGCTGAGTTGGTACCTGGCGATGCTGCTGCCGTTCAATCGGGTGATGCGAAACCCCACGCTCAAGACAGAGCTGGAGACGAAGGACCTGGGCGACAACTACAGCTTCGGGTTCCCGATGTACACGGTCGGGCAGTGCGCTGATATTCTGATCTTCCGCCCCGAGCTTGTGCCGGTGGGTGAGGACCAGCTGGCGCATATCGAACCCTGCCGCGAGGTGGCTCGCCGGTTCAACCAGATGTACTGCGGCGTCGATCCGCATACTGAAGACGATGACTATGTGAAAGAGGGTGGTTTATTCCCGATCCCCGAGGGCAAGGTCGGGCGCGTGGCGCGTCTGATTGGAACCGACGGCGTGAACAAGATGTCCAAGTCGCTCAACAACGCGATCTTCCTCACGGACACCTTCAAGAAGATCAAGAAGAAGATGGGCGGGCTGTATACCGGGCGATCGGCGATGGATGAGCCGGGCGATATCAAGAACGCGCTTTTTGACTATGTCCGGGCGTTCATGCACGATGATGAGCGGATCCGAGAGCTCGAGGATGCGTATTCAAAGGGCGATAACATCGGCGATGGGCACATCAAGGTCGAGGTCGCTGAGCACATCGACAAGCTGCTCGAACCGATGCGGGAGCGGCGTTTGCCGTATGAGGGGGAGTCCGGGGACCAGAAGGTGCTCGAAATCCTCCGAGAACACACCAGACAGGCCAATAACGCGGCGGAAGAAACCCTATATCTTGCCAAGCAATCGATGAATCTTGACTTCGGGAAGCGAACGCTTCTGTTTAAGTAATTGTACATTCGGTCATATGAACCGAATCATTTCCCCAGTTTGCCGCGCCTTGCGCGATCCGGACGCACCGATCCTTATGGGTGGTGAGACTGAGGTTGACACTGGCACGGGTTTGGCGATCCCGCCGGCTGGGTATATTGAACTCAACGCGAACGATTGTGACGACTCGTTCGCTAAGGGTATGGATTCAGCAATGCGCGAGCACGCGGCTCAGGAACTTGAGACGACTCAGACGAAAGCGCCCCGCTATATGGTTTCGCGCATTTGCGTAGGGCTGATCCTCCTGATGTGGGTGATCGCGGGATTCTCGAAGGTACTGGATATCTCTGCGTTTGTGAGCGTTGTTGAAAAACACGCGGTGCTTCCAGATCAGTACGAGCCGCTGTTGTTCTGGGTTGGGCCGGCCGAGTTGGTCATGGGGTTGCTTCTCGTGTTCGTGATGGGCAGCGAGCTTCGCAAGTTCTTCGGGCGATTCGTTTTGTTCATCTCGATGGGCGCGATCATCGGGTTCGTGTACTACCTCTCGATGGTTGATCCTGCAGTGCTCCAGAAGTCTGGTTGTGGCTGTCTGAGTGATAATCGAATCGCATCGGGTATGGATCTCAATGTACGCATCACCAGATACATAATGAATGGGGCATTGGTGCTGCTGCACGCGGTAGCGCTGCTCGGGCCTTCGATCACCGATTCTCGACGCAAGTCGAAGCAGACTGCTGACTGAACCGGGTATTCGTCATACGCTCTGGGCATGAGCGATCAATCGACAGAACAAGCGAGCGTTTTTCTCAACGGCGAGTTCGTGCACCGGGACGATGCCAAGATCGGCGCATTCGATGCGGGCTTTCAGCACGGCGTGGGGCTTTTCGAAACGCTGATCGCGCGAGCGACCCCGGACGGGGTGGTGGTGCGTGATCTCGACGAACACCTCGATCGCTTGCAGGCATCGTCGGCGATCCTTGGGCTCAGCGACGAGCTCAAGACCGGGGCGCTGGGTGATACGGTAGTCGAAACAGTGAAGCGATCGGGGCTGGAAAACGCCCGTATACGCCTGACGGTGACGGGCGGTGATCTCAATATGCTCCAGACGACGGGGCGGAGCGGGCATCAGGCGACGATCCTGATCCAGGCGACGCCGACGACGCCGTACCCTGACGAGATGTTCGAAAATGGTGTGATGGCGACGCTCGGGCAGGCGCGGGCCAACCCGCTCGATCCCACGGCCGGGCACAAGACGCTTAACTACTGGTGGCGGCTCCGCGAGTTGCAGAGCGCGGCCGCCAAGGGCGCGGGCGAGGCGATCATTTTTCAGGTGAGCAACCATCTCTGCGGCGGGTGTGTGTCGAACCTGTTTGTCGTAGACGGCGGGAATCTGATCACGCCGATCGCCCGCGGCGAAGAGGACAAAGGCGGCACCCCCGAGACCCGCGAGGGTCGGATCGCGTCGCCGGTGCTGCCGGGCATCACTCGGATGCGGGTGATCGAGAAGGCGAAGGCGATGGGCATCAAAACAACCAAACGGATGATGACGATTGACGATCTGCTCGACTCGCAGGAGGTGTTCCTGACGAACTCGAGTTGGGGCGTGCTGCCGGTGGTTGGGGTTGAGGCGGAGTCGATCGGGGATGGAGCGGTGGGGGAAGTGACGAAGAAGGTGCGCGAGGCGGTGGTGGGGTGATCAGCCTCAGGATTAGATCCAAGAGATCTTTCCCAATAAGTAGCCAAATATGAGGTAATATGCGATCGCGCCGGGGAGCAGGTAGAGCAGTATCCAGAGGGGTATCGCCCATTTGGGAGTTGGGCGAGGCTTGTCGTCGACCGCTTCGATGAGAGACTCGAGGACGACATAGACCAAAAATAATGTCAGGATCGGAACTGCCGGAACGATCAGGCACCCGAACCCCCAGAGCGCATCGAACCAGATCGTCAAGAGCAGCACGAGCGCCGATGGAACAATCGTTGGCAGCAGAATCCACAGAACAAGTTGGCGATGGAGCGCTTGTTTGGACAGCGGGGTCGAGCGGTAGTCTGTGGAGCCTGAAATACCACACTCTGGGCACCGGATGCACAGTCGGTGATTTGGGCGGCAGCCACTCAGGTCGTAGCCGCAATGCCTGCATGCTCGGGTGGGTGGGGATTCAGACATTCGCGACGGTCTCTACCCAATCGCTGAGGTTCAACCACCAGAGGGTAGCTGAGATGGAGCACGCGATTATGACGATCACCACGATGCCCACAAAAGGGATGGTGTGGTGAAACGCTGTCGTTCGGTTCCGAAATCGTTTCTCTCTTACGAGCAGCACAGCGGCGTAGATGAGTAAATAGGGAGCGGATGCCATAGAAAGAAACCAGACTGGCACGGCGATCGAGAGTTGATCGCCGGGCTGGTAGAGCGACCACCAGAAGAACACAGCTAGCGCTGACGGCACAGCGAGCAGGGCGATGAGTGTGTGCCTAATGGTGTGTGGCGACTTTGGTGGTTCGAGTGCACGAAGGTAAGACACCGTTCGGCCGCACTCTGGGCAATCGGCGATGGCTCCGGGTGCGACGATGCCGTTGAGGTCATAGCCGCAGGACGGGCAGATTGGATTTCGCTGTTCACTCATAGCACACCATCAACAAAGAACATCACACCGATGAAAGTGATTGCTGGCGCGATCGCGTAGAGCGCGATCCAGAGCGGGATGAGCCCGCGATGGTAGGGGCGGGGGAAAACTCTCATGCGCATATGCAATCGTGACCAGAGCGAGATCGAAACGACGAGCAGCCCAATCGGGCAGCCAAAGATAAAAACCAGGAATAGCAGCATTGCAACGACCGAGCCCTCGAACGGCACCATGCCCAGCACGGTCAAAAGGCCCCAGATGACAAACGGCACCACGATCGATTTCAGCATCGAAATGTGCATTTCTTCTCTGGTGAGTGCCCTGCGTGTTGTCGGACGGAGTACGAGCCCGCACTCGGGGCAGGTGACTTTGCCTTCTGCGTCGAGTAAGGCGCCGGAGAGGTTGTAGCCGCAGTGCATGCAGACGGCGTTCGTCAGCGGCACAGGTGTCGTCGAAGACGAGTCATTCATCCCGCTTCACCACGCGCACGTTCCGGCGACCGTCGAGCGGGCCGTTGGGGTTGTGGGCGCGGCGGAAGGCGCGTTTGATTTTGAAGTAGATAAAGTACACCAGCCCGATCACAAGCAGGATGATCGCGAGCGGGATCAATATGAAGAACAACGCCGCGACGATCAGCAGAAAGATCAGGATCGCGAGGATCTGAGCGATGAGCCCGGGTCCCTGGATCGAGACCGTGCGTGATGAACCGAATTGTGGACTGGTGTCCGGCATGGTGATCTTCTTTTCCTACTGGGATGATAGGGAATCGGTTCGTTCTGTTTTCACGCAACAGGTCTCGCACAACTGGCGTGTTTCGGGGTAGGATCAGTGCTGCAATCAAGCCGATTATCCCCCGTGCCCCAAGGTGAGCTTTGACTGATCCAGAGAAGCGCAACTCGTTTGTTCATTTGCACTTGCATTCCGAGTACTCGCTGCTCGATGGCGGGAATCGTGTCGACAAGCTGGTCAATCGGGTCGCTGAGCTGGGCATGGACAGCGTGGCGATCACCGAC
>Ga0316189_10005703_pt1 | contig 11952 bp, 7 predicted proteins | sample LowCovwburrow_MG_FD_204930 | JGI IMG/M metagenome (GOLD analysis project Ga0316189, IMG submission 204930) | Coastal sediment microbial communities from Maine, United States - Lowes Cove worm burrow | ecosystem: Environmental > Aquatic > Marine > Coastal > Sediment | place: USA: Maine... | reverse complement strand
CCTTCTGCCACATCAGCTCCGCGTAGCCGGCGGTCACGGCGACGGTGCGCTCGCTGAAGAACAAGCCGAGGTCCTCGGTGATCTCCACGGCGTCGAAGCGGGGCAGGCGGAAGAACTGGAGCTCCTGGTCGAGGCCGAAGCCGATGGTCAGGTTGTCGCGAAGGGGCACGCGAAAGTCGACCCGAGGGGCGATGCGCCACTGGTCGGTGCCGATGCTCTCGGTGGCGCCGGTCTGATCGAGGCCCAGCACCACCGCGTAGATCGCCGAGCCCCCGCGGCGGAGTCGCTGACGGATGCGGTTGTCGATCCGGTGGAACTGGAAGCGCAAGAAGGGCGGTGGGCTCACCCGCTCGCCGGTGACCGGATCGTTGAACGGCTTCTGGCCCAGGTCGTCGAAGCTCCCGTACGCGAACGTGGTGAAGTCCATGTTCGGGCCCAGGCGGTGGTCGACGCGGGCCTGGTAGTCCCAAAAGCGGATGCGGACGTTGTCGTTGACCAGCGAGAGGATGGCCCCGGTGTAGCTGTAGCGACCGGCCAGCGTCAGCGCGCCGCGGGCGGGGCCCCGCTCGCACTTGGCCTCCTTCACCCCCTCGTGACCTCGGTGACCCTCGGCTCGAGCGGCCTTGCGGGCGGCCTTGCGGGTGGCGCTCGAGGGGTCCTCACAGTCGCGATCGACCTTGCGGCGATCGAAGGGGATCTCGAGCAGGCCGCCCGCGTCGGTCAGGCGCACGTCGATGTCCCCATGCACCCGGTCGCGACGGGCCGCACGGGTCCGTGCCTCGATGATCCCGCTGGTGTAGCGACCCAGACGCACGGGCGCACCGCTGGGATAGAAGTCGACCGAGTCGATGAAGTAGGGGTGGAGCACCGACGGGCCGATGGCCACGTGAAAGAGGATCGGGACCCGGGTGCCGTCGAGGTAGTAGCCCGTGTTGCCCGGGGCGGCGCCGCGGACCACCACGTAGGGCAGGAAGCCGGCGAGCTGCCCCACGCCCGGCAGGCTGCCCACCACCCGCAGCGGATCGCCTCGGCTGCCAGCCATCTTGTAGATCTCGTCGTCGCGCAGGGTGGTGCTCGACACCGCGACCTGGCGCTCGGCCTCGACGACGGTCCGGTACACGTCGTCGTCGAGCGAAGAGTCGAGGCGGAGCTCGATCTCGAGGTCCTGGCGGGGCTGGAGCTCGACCGCGGCGGGCAGATCGCGGTAGCCGGGCGCGCGCACGATCAGCTCGTAGCGGCCAGGGGGGAGCATGACCGCGAACGTCCCGTCGGAGTCGACGAGGGTCGAGGGACGGCCGTCGGAGTAGATGAGGCGGGCCTCGCCCAGCGGCTCGCGCTCGCCGAAGCTGAGGATCTTGCCCCGGAGTCGGGCGGCGGTGGCGGGATCGGGCGTCCAAGGATCGTCGTCGGCCTCATCCTCCTCGGTGTCGTCGACGCCCTCTTCGGAGTCCTCGGGCGTTGCGCTCTGCTCTGACTCGTCGGTGTCGCTCACCTCCGACTCGGCCGTCGCCTCACCGACTGGCGCGGTCTCGCGAGCCTCGTCTTCGGACGCGCTCGGCGGGTCATCACCAGGCTCATCGGGGACGCGTTCGTCCGGGTCGGATCCGACCGAGTCCTCGGGCTCGTCGACCGCACCCGGCTCGGTCGTCACTTCGTCGACCGTGGGCGCAGTGGAGCGCGGTTCCAGTACGACGCCGTGGCCGAGCAGACTCGCGAGCGCGACCAGAGCGGCTGCCGATAGCACCGCGCAGGAGCATACCGGACTTGCTCCCCCGCCCGAACCTCGGCGGGCCACGCCGTGATCATGCGGTGTTCATCCAGTGTTTATGGGAACGGGTCCGTTGCGTATGCTCCCCCGGAGGCTTGCCCCATGCGTACTCGAACTTGGCTTCCCGTCCTGCTCACCGGTTCCTCCTTGGCTTTGGCCAGCTGCGGGGACGATGTGACGGTGTCCTCCGCGACCAGCCCGGGGAGCAGCGGTACCTCGGGGGGCGATCCCACCACCACCGCGGTCGACTCGACCAGCGCCAGCGGCGTCGACAGCACGGGGGAGACCACCGGCCCCCCCATGCCCTGCGGCGACGGCACGCTCGAGCTCGGTGAGGAGTGCGACGACGCCAACGCGGAGGACGGCGACGGCTGCAGCATGGAGTGCACGATCGAGGAGGGCTACCTGTGCCAGGGGCAGCCCAGCGAGTGCATCATCGTCTGCGGCGACGGCCAGGTGATCGGCGACGAAGAGTGCGACGACGACAACGTCCTCGATGGCGACGGCTGCACCGCCGAGTGCGGGATCGAGCCGGGCTACGCCTGCGAGGGCATGCCCAGCGAGTGCACCATCATCTGCGGTGACGGGCTGGTGCTCCCGGGCGAGGAGTGTGACGACGCGAATACCGACGCGGACGATGGGTGCAGCGGATGCGTCGTGGAGGACGGATATGGCTGCACCAATGATGAGCCCAGCATGTGCTCGGCCATCTGCGGTGACGGCCAGATCCTCGGGGACGAGGAGTGCGATGACTTCAACCTCACGCCGGACGACGGCTGCTCCGAGATGTGCATGGTCGAGCTGGGCTGGTCGTGCGGCGGCGAGCCCAGCGTGTGCATGACCGGCTGCGGCGACGGCATCCCGGCGGGCATGGAGGGCTGCGACGACGGGGCATTGCTCGACGGCGACGGCTGCTCGGCGGACTGTCAGCCCGAGTCCGGGTGGGTCTGCATGGGCAGCCCTAGCGTGTGCATGACCGAGTGCGGCGATGGGTTGATCGCGGGGATCGAGGAGTGCGACGACGGCAACCTCGACGTCGACGACGGCTGCAGCGACGTCTGCGGGCTCGAGTTCGGGTTCGAGTGTGCGGGCGAGCCGAGCGCCTGCATCTCGGTCTGCGGCGACGGCATCCTGGTTCCCGGCGAGACCTGCGACGACGGCAACATCTCTCAGGGGGACGGCTGCAGCCTCACGTGCCAGAGCGAGTTCGGCTGGGATTGTGTCGGGGCTCCGAGCGCCTGCACGCTGACCGGCGTGCTCGACCAGCTGGCCCTGGGTATCGACGGCGGCTGCGTCCTGAGCACGACCGGCGAGGTGGGGTGCTTCGGTGCCAACTCGCAGGGCGAGGTAGGGATTGGCATCGAGGACGTCAACATCCTGCTCCCCACGTTCACCCTGGACGGCGTCGTGACGCTGACGGCCGGTCAGCAGCACAATTGCGCGATCCGAGTCGGGGGGACGGTGTGGTGCTGGGGCGACAACCTGGAATCGCAGATGGGCCCGCTGTCGGTGGTGCCCACCGATGAGCACCTTCCCCTCGAGGTTACCGGCCTGCCGGTGGCGGCCGACATCGCGGCCGGGGACGACCACACCTGCGTGCTGTCGGGGATGGGTGAGGTGTGGTGCTGGGGCGACAACTTCAACCTCCAGCTCGGACGCGGCGGCATGGACACCACCGACGATCCGATCCCGGCCCAGGTGCCCATGCCCGCCGGTCTGGCCGCGGTGTCGCTGGGCATGGGGGACGACCACTCGTGCGCGGTGCTCTCGGACGGCACAGTGGCGTGCTGGGGCGACGACGACAACGGCCAGCAAGGTGATGGCGCCGGGGGGCTCGACAACGGCGATGCGACCCTGGTCATGGGCCTGACCGATGTCGCGCAGGTCGAGGGTGGCGACGACCACACCTGCGCGAGGACCAACGGCGGGCAGATGTTCTGCTGGGGCGACAACGACAACGGCCAGCTGGGCCAGGGGGACACGAACGATGCACCGACGCCCGTGCTGGTGCCCTTTGCGGCGGCGGTGGACGACATCACCTTGGGGGACAACTTCACGTGCGCCCTGCTGGCCAACGAGGAGGTTCACTGCTGGGGCGAGGGAGCGGACTTCCAGATCGCCAGCGGCGATCTGGTCGATGTGCTCTCGCCGAGTCTGGTGCTCGACCTACCGCCGGGCGACCTGGTCGATGTTCAGGCGGGAGGGCGCGGGGCCTGCATCGTGTCCGCGGCCGCCGAGCGCTACTGCTGGGGCTTTAGCCGCACCGGCTTGCTGGGCGTCGCGCCGCTGAGCCAGCTCGAGCCCGAGCCGGTGAACTTCTCGGGGCCCGTGCTGGATCTGGTGCTCAGTCGCCCCGAGCTGTACGGCCTGCTGTGCGGGGTGAGAGGCGACGGGACCGTCGAGTGCTCCGGGGACGGCACGACCGTCTCGGTCAGCACGTTCAGCGGGGCCGCGGGCTTGTTCGAGCCGATCTCCTACCACCTGGACTCGCCCACGCCGATCCCCATGCTGACCGACGTCCAGGATCTGCACCTGGCCGACGGCTTCGGCTGTTTCCGCAGCAGCACCGACGTGCAGTGCTGGGGGGACAACAGCAACCGCCAGCTGGGCCAGGGCGGGACGACCGTGGTCGACATCCTCACGCCCGTACCGGTGGTGGGCGTCGGCGTAGTCGACGAGCTGGAGCTGGGCGATCAGTTCGGCTGCGTGCGCGTGGGAGGAGCCGTGGAGTGCTGGGGGGACAATCAGGCCTATCAGACCGGCGAGGGCGCGGTGACCACCGATCAGAGCGTGCCGGTGTCGGTGCCGGGCCTCGTCGACGCGGTCGACATCGATCTGGGCGAGGACCATGCCTGTGCGCTGCGGATGACCGGCGAGGTGACGTGCTGGGGCGAGGACGGCTTCGGGCAGCTCGGTGACAACGACGGAAACACCGCGGATACCAACATTCCCGTGCTGGTGACCGGCCTGCCTCCCGCCATCGAGCAGATCACGGTGGGGCACGATCACGCGTGCGCCCTCGCGGCGGGCGAGGTCTACTGCTGGGGCGACGGCGGCTTCGGGCAGCTGGGTCAGGGCGACGGGCTGGATTCCGACACCGCCCTGCTCGTGCCCGGGGTCAGCGGTATCGTGCAGATCGAGGCCGGCCTCTTCTACACCTGTGCGGTCGACGGAGCCGGTGACGTGACGTGCTGGGGAGACTCGGAGTTCGGGCAGCTCGGCGACGGCGGCCAGGAGCGCACCGGGGAGACGGAGGCCCTGTCCCCGATCCCGTTCCCGGGGATCACCGGAGTCCTCGACATCGTCGCCGGGGAAGGGATCACGTGCTTGCAGACCATGGCCGGGTGGAGCTGCGTCGGGTTCCGCTCCGCGGGCCAGGTCGGCAATGGCTCGACCCTCGAGCCGGCGGTGCCCGTCGCGACCTTGTTTGGGCTGTGAGCCATGCTGCTGCTGTCCGAGCATCCCGATCGGGCTCGCGCTTCGGCGCTGGTCGATCACCTCCTGGTCCATGAGATCGAGGCGAGCGTGCGCTCGGAAAATCCCTGGGAGGTCTGGGTGCTCGACCACGGTCGGATCGAGGCCGCGCGGGAGCTTGGGGCGACGTGGGAGGCCGGCGCGGGCAGATCGGACGATCGCGGTCGGGCGGCTGCGATCCGTCGCAAGCGCGAGCGCGAGCACGAGGACTTCGCCCAGCGCACGGTCGATCCTCGGCGACGCTGGGAGGGTCCCGCCGCCCTCGGCATCGGCCCCCTCACCGCCTGCCTGGTCGTCGCCGCGCTGCTGGTGGGGATGGCCAGCGACTTTGGCGAGGATCCGGCCATCATGACCATCCAGAACCTCAGCATCGAGCCCTGGGAATCGAAGACGTTCTTGGGGCAGGTGCGCAAGGGGGAGGTCTGGCGATTGCTGACCCCGATGTTGATCCACTTCGGGGTCCTGCACTTGCTGTTCAACGTGCTGTGGCTGTGGCGGCTGGGTCGGCAGATCGAGCACCATCACGGCACCGCGGTGATGCTCGCGGTGGTCGTGCTCGGAGAGATCCCCGGCTCGCTGGGTCAGTATTTGATGTCCGGGGCCAACTTCGGAGGGCTCTCGGGGGTGGTCTACGCGGTCTTCGGCTTCGTGTGGATGCACGCCCGCTACGACCGCCGTCACCACTATGCGATCAGCGAGGGTGACTCGATCCTGATCATGCTGTGGTTCGTCGCGTGTGCGACCGGAGCCTTCGGTCCCATCGCCAACGTCGGCCATGCCGGAGGCCTGCTCGCGGGGCTGCTGCTCGGTCTGCCGCCCTACGTTCGTCACCTGCGAGCGCATGCTCCGAATGCCGAGCCGGGAGGGCATGACTGGGCGAGCGTGCACGTGACCGGGTGGCGGCGGATCTACCGGCGCTTCGTGAGCCCCTACATTCCTCTGTGGTTCGTGCTGCTGGCGGCCATCGTGATCCTGGCCGATCTGCCGTCGAGCAAGTGAAACAAAGAGACCCACCCATTGAGGGGGTGGTCGATTTCTCCCAGTTGCACCGCCTCAGAGTCGCCCTCATGGTCGATGGATGCGCTGCTCCGCCGATTTCTCATCCAACCAAGGTCGGGCCCGATGACCGCCTACTACGCACCGGCGCATGCGGGTATGGGCTATCCTCCGTTCGTGGAGCCCGATCCACCCCGCTACCTCCGTGCTCCCGATTCGTCGGGGACCCCGCGCGTCGACGATCAGCTCGTTCGTCCCGAGACCCGCGAAGAGATGGTCCGTGGTCGAAGGATCCATGCGGCTCCGGCCAAGGTGCCCCACGCCGAACATCACCAGATCTTGGGCTTCGTGACCGGTGGCTGCATCGCGCCCGACTACGTCGCGGCAACGGATCTGCTGACCCGGGTCGGCCCTCGCTCCGACTTCGCCACCGACACCTGCATCCGTCGCAAGGGCATCGATCCCACCACCGGTGCGCGCTATCTCGAAGAGCTCGCGTTCGAGGTCGTCAGCGAGCAATCCCTGCGTGACATCACCGAGCGCGCCGAGGATCTCAGCGGTCGGGGGGTCCGGAGGATCGTCGCGATCTTCGTCAAGCGCGGGGAGGTCCGTGAGTGGTCATCCGAGCGCAACGACTGGCAGGTACTCGATCCGAGCGGGGTGCTCGAGGACCCGACGCTGGCCGAGCCGATCCCCATCCGCGCCTTGCTCGATCAGGCCGAGGCCGACCAGACCGTGGTCCGAGGACTCCAGGCCAAGGGCAACCCGGCGATACGAGCCATCGAGGAACGGGTCCGCGCCGACGCATCGAGGACCACGATCGAGATGCTCTGTGACTCCTTCGGCATCCGACTCGGGTCCGATCGCCGGACGCACCTGCAGCGACTCGACGCGGGGCAGCTCCAGAGCCTGCTCGAGCAGGTCCTTTCGGAGCGTTGCTGGCCAGCGTGACCGACTGCCGCGACGTCTTTGCTAGCGGCGCCCGGGTAGCTTGGTGCGCTCCGGCGTGCTCGTCGAGCTCGAGTTCTTCGAGCGGCGATCGCGGCGTGAGGGCGCGGTGGCGGCGTGGGTGGGCGTGGGCTCGGCTCGCGTCGGAGCCTCGATGTGCTCGCCCAGCATGCGGTCGGTGGCGTCCTGCAGCACCGGGTTGACGGTCGAGCGGGTGCCTTCGATGAGATCGTTGGCCTCGGGGGTCTGGCCGATGCGATCGACGTGCTCGGCGAAGGTGCGCCCGCCCAGCTTCACCGAGAACGAGAACCACAGCACCCCTACGAGGAATGCCAGGCTGACCAGAGGGCGCAGCAGCCGGTACACGGGCCAAGGATCGGCTCCGTCCACGGTCCGGCCAAATTTCCGACGAGGGCGGGCGTGTGGCGTATCGCGCGCGTCCATGCGCGTAGGCGCTCAGTGGGCGCTCACTGTGCGCATGGTCGACCCGATGCCCTTGGAGGTCGACCGGCGCGATCGCTTGAATCTTTTGCCTCCGCCGGCCATGGTTCCGCCCTCATGCGCGACGTCGGTTTCGTTCTTGGCAGTCACGGAATGTCCTATGCGTCGCGGGCGGTCCAGAGCCTGCTGCGCAACTGCATGGACTCGATCCGTGTTCGCTTGATCACCGACGCAGCGGAGGACAAGCGCAAGCTCCAGGAGATGGTCGACACCCTCGACCACCACGGGCACGAGGTCCACGTCCACGCCCAGACCGAGGCCGACGAGATCGCCGAGGAGCGCTTCGCCAAGTGGCCGGTGCTGCGTCGCTTTCGCATGGGCCATCCGTGCTGGCGCAAGATCACCGACCCGCCCCTGTTCGTGGAGCCGGGGCAGGAGGTGATCATCCTCGACCCCGACGTCTACTTCCCCAACCGCTTTCGCTTCGACGAGGCGCCCAAGCGGGGCGTGCGGATCATGTGGCAGCGCCCCAACTGCCTGCTGCCGGCGGAGTCGGTGGCGGCGGCGTTCCGGGCTCCGGCGCGCCTGGCCGACCACATGGACATCGGGTCGGCCCACCTGCGCCAGGATCTGGACTGGGACTACCTGGACTGGTTCATCGAGCGACTCGGTGGCCGCGGTCTACCGTGGAAGCCCCACATCGAGGCGATCTGCTGGGCTGCGATCGCGATGCGCATGGGCGGCGGCTATCTCCCCCCCGAGCACTGGTACTGCTGGGATCACAGCCACCCCAAGCGATGGATGCTCAAGGCCGGGATCCCGCCGCTCAAGCTGCTGTCCCGCGTGCCGCTGCACAAGGTCAAGATGTTCCACGCCGGCGGCATCGCCAAGGACTGGCTGGTCGAGGCGGAGGCCCAGGGGATCTTCGACACCGGACAGGTCATCGAGCACACTCTGCCAAGCCCGCCCTTCGAGGAGTTCACCGAGATGCGCTTCAAGATGCTCCAGGCGCTGAAGGACACGGCTCGGGTGGTCGGCTACACCTGAGCGCCCGGGGGCAGTAGCCCCAAGCGCTACAGCACGGCGAACACCACGTAGACGATCGTTCGACCCCAGGCCGAGCCCTCCGGCTGAAAGTGGCTGATCATGATCCCCACCGCGACGCTGGGGCTCGTGACCAGCTCGCCGGTGAGCCGGGGCTCCCAGCCGTCGAGCGAGTGGGGGAGCATCAGCAGGCCCTGGAAGTCGTGGCGGGTGCCCTGGGCGAAGTGGGCCAGCACCTCGTGCAGCCCTTGCTGGGGCTCGAGCGTGCCGTCGCTGACGCGCTGGGCGACGGCGCGGAGAGCCTGCGTGTCCTGGGGCCCGCGGATCCGCGTGACGGGAGGGAGGCCCTGGGCGGAGCGCTGTCGGTCGCGAAGCGGCTGCCGCTACTTCTTCTTGCGTCCCATTCGCCCGAGCACGTGCTGCCCGAAGCCGTCTCCTCCACGACGACGCCGGGGAGTGGACTCTTGCTCGCCGGCCTTGGCCTGGGCCTGCCGACCCGTGCGCTTGCGGGACTTCATGGATCGCTTGCGTACGGCGTTCTTGGACCCCTTATCGTCCCGAAAGGGCGCGGGGGCCTGGAGCGTGGGAACGGCCACGGTCAAGCCGGGGCGGAGTGGCTCCTCGGGAGGGATCTCGAAGGATCCCGCCTGCGGCGCGATCGGCTCGGGCTTGGTGATCGCATCTGGGCTCGACGATGGCTTGGCGTTGGAGGCGTTGGAGGCCTTGGCAGCGCTGAGTGGCACCGCGCCCAGGTGCTTGGCGGTGGTGGGCCGAGACGTCTTGGGCCGCGGGACTCCGTGGTCTCGAGGGATGGGCAGGGGCTGACCGCGGTCGTCCACCGCAACGACTCGCTTGCGCACCGGTGATGGGTCGTTGCGCTTGCGCTTGCGCTTGCCCGAGCCCAGCGGGACGGTGGCATGGGCTCGGGTGGACGAGCCGGCGGCGTGGGGACCCTGGTCTCGGGCGCCCGCCTTGGGGCCCTTCCACTGGGGGACGGAGCGGCGCGGCATCGCCGAGTTGAGCGATTGCGAGCCGGCGAGCACCGAGTCGACCACGCGGTTGACCTGGGTGTCGGGTCGCGGCCGCTCGTCTTCGGACGAGCGCTTGAACTCGGTGAGAGCGGGGTGTCCGGGGTGGCGATCGCGGAGGATCGTCAGCAGTTCGAACGCCTCGTCGAGCTCGCCGCGATCCATGTAGAAGCGCAGCTCCACCAGCTCGCGCGAGAGGTTGGGCCAGCCGCCCGGCGGCGCGGCGACATCGGCGATCTCGGCGCGCTGAGCCTCGGTCTCCATGGGCGCGGCACAAGAGCCGCAGTATCGAAAGCCCCTGGGGTTGGGCCGCTGGCACGCGCCACAGTGAACCACCGCATCGGCGTGCAGGGGTCCGAGCTTGGTGCCGCAGGTCGGGCAGTCGTTTCCGGGTTTCATGCGAGCGACCCCCAGTGTCGAGCGTGGCACGGCACCAGATCAAGCACGCTCGGCGGGCGGGCCCGGACGGGGCCCTCGGAGCGCGGTGCCGCGCAAGATCCGTGACCCCGGTCGCGGGCCGAACGGGCTTCACTTCACGAGCGCACGCAGCTGGTCGAGCATCGACTGGCTGAGGACCAGCTCGCCGTGCTGCTGTCCGGACGCGCCATAGGTCGCCGAGAAGTACAGATCTCCCAGATCCCGGCCCAGACCGGGGGGGAGCGCGTCGGTGACCTCGGGCGGGAGGACCTCCCGGGCCCAGGCGAGTGCGCCGGCCACGTCGACGGCCGCCATGGCCGACGGGTCCGGGTCGTAGGCCAGCTGGGCGGCGAGTCCCGGGTCGGCCCCCGAGCCGCCCGATGTCGTCGCCTCGATGGCGGCGCGGACGTACTGCTCCTGGTGACCCGGGGCGATCACGAACAGGACCCGGTCGTGGAGCTCCACGCGATCGATGTCGAGTGTCAGGGTGCCGAGCCGTTGCTCGATCCACGCGAGCGTGGGGTCCTCGCCGCGGGCGATCGCAGCCTCGGTGCGCGGGCCGGCCTCGAGGGTCCAGCGATCGACCGCTACGCCGTCGACCACCATCGCGTCGGCCTGGAACGACCACGTCAGGGTCTTCCGCGCTTTGGGGCCGAGCACCGCGTCGGGGGTGAAGCGCTCGGTCCAGGGCGTCCAGTGCTCGCGGGCGGGAGCCTCGAGGGGGCGGCCGAGGATCAGGCCGCCGACGGTCCCCGGGAGGTGGACGAAGGCGAGGGCCATGTCGTCGTCGTAGAGGCCAGCGTTCTCGTCGAGGAAGGACTCCACCGCGACCCGGACCCCGGCGGGGTCGCGCTTGACCGTGCTGGCGTAGGTGTCCAGCAGCATGTCGCGCAAGGGGGCCGCGCTCTCCAGGCCCCACACCGTCTTCCAGTCGATGGTGGAGGCCGAGAGCATCCACGACGCCTCGGGCATCCGTCGGACGAGGTCGAGGTCGACCGGGCCCGAGGCGATCGCCTGGGTGTCCGACTGCGTGCGGGAGCCGGGGGTGGGGAGGATCGCGTAGCGCACGACCAGCCCCCGGGGATCGAGACCGATGCCGACGCGGACCTGCTCGATCTCGCGATACAGATCGACGCTGCGGCCCAGCGATGCTCGCGAGTACTCGGTGAAGCGGGCCGCCAGTGGATCGCGCGTCCGTGGTCCGGGAGCCGCGCGCAACACCGACAGCAGGGCGTCGACCTGCGGCGAGTACCGGGCCAGGCTCGCGCTGGGGTAGAGCATCAGCTCGACGTCATCGGTGATCGACGAGGCCCGCTCGACGAGGCCACGCAGATCGTCCTTCGCCCGGGCGAAGATCCCGGGGTGAGTGGTCACCACCACTTGACCGTCGAAGTCGTCGAAGTAGAGGTCCCGGTGGTCGAGTCGGTAGTGGGCGACGTGACCCTCGGTGTCCTCGCGTCTGCCCTCGGGGCCGAGATCGGTCATGACCGCGGTGGCTCCGCCCTCGTAGGCGACGGTGCAGGCGATCGGCAGATCGATCCTCGCATCGTCCACGAGGACACAGCCGAGCGGCCCATCGAGCGACAGGTGGTCGGCCAGGCCCGAGCGCTCGCCCAGCATCATGCGGCCCACGGCGCGGAGCGCCGTCTCGTCGAGCACGGCGGAGCTCGCCGTTGGGGCGGCTTGGGTCCGAATGTCCGAGAGCAACATGGACGGCGTGGGCAGCACGAAGTGGCCCAAGGCATGGCCGCGCTCGAGCCGGCGGTGCTCGGAGGGCGCCGCGGCCTCCGCCGCGGCGAGCCTCCGGCCGATGCCGTTGGGCCTGGTCGTGGCGGC
>Ga0316189_10005702_pt1 | contig 11952 bp, 12 predicted proteins | sample LowCovwburrow_MG_FD_204930 | JGI IMG/M metagenome (GOLD analysis project Ga0316189, IMG submission 204930) | Coastal sediment microbial communities from Maine, United States - Lowes Cove worm burrow | ecosystem: Environmental > Aquatic > Marine > Coastal > Sediment | place: USA: Maine... | reverse complement strand
TCGCCCCACTTCTGCTCCAGCGTAACGGTCTTCGTGTCCGGGCACTGGCCGAGAAAGCGCTCTATGACCTCACTGTTTTCCCCTGCCAGCACCGAGCAGGTCGCGTACAACAGTACACCGCCAGGTTTCAGCAGGGGCCACAGACCCTCTAGGATTTGCAGTTGCACGCCTGCCATCTGGCCGATATCTCCCTCGCGCCGCAGCAGCTTGACGTCGGGGTGGCGCCGGATTACGCCGGTGGCGGAACAGGGAGCATCCACCAGGATACGGTCGAAACTGGCGGCGCTCAATGTCCCTGGCGGCTCACGGGCATCGCCCGCAAGCACTGTGGCCGATAGCTTGAGTCGCTGCAGATTCTCGGACACTTTTTGCAGGCGCAGCTCGTCCGTGTCCATGGCAACCAGTTCGCCCAGCTCCGGTTGCAGCTCAAGCACGTGACAGGCTTTGCCCCCGGGTGCAGCGCAGGCGTCGAGAATGCGTTCTCCGGGCGCAGCCTGTAACAGCCCGGCTGCCAGCTGGGCGGCTTCATCCTGCACGCTCACGTCGCCCTCGCTGAAGCCTGGCAAATCTGTTACATCGCAGGGTTGCGCCAGGTAGACCGCTTGCGTACAGAGCAATCCTGCTGAGGCTTCAATACCCTGCCCGGCCAGCTTTTCCAGGTACGCCTCCCTGCTCACCCGACCTGTGTTGATGCGCAGGGTCATGGGCGGCTGTAAATTATTAGCGGCGATAATGTCGCTGGCGCAGGCAGGCCATTGCTGCTGCAGCAACCTGTACAGCCACTCGGGGTGGCTGGCAGCGGCCGCAGCCGGCAAGCTTTCACCCAGGGACTCGCGTTCACGTAAAAAACGACGGAGCACGGCATTGGTCATGCCCCTGGCCCAGTTTTTCTTCAGTACGGCCACCGCCGCGACGGTGCTCGAGACGGCGGCGTGATCGGGGATGCGAGTGCTTTCCAGCTGATACAGTCCGCACAGGAGCAGGCCCTGGATGTCGCGGTCCTTGTCCTTTAAGGGTTTTTTCAGCAGCCGAGCCAGAATTGCTTCCAACCGCGGCGCTTGCCGCAGGCTGCCGTAGCATAATTGCTGCAGCAAGCCACGCTCCCGTTCGGCAACCTGTGCCAGCCGGGGCGGCAGGGCCTGATTCAGGGATCTTCCCGCCAGTACATCGCCGATAACCTGGGCGGCGCCCGCCCGTGGGTCCAGTGCCATCAATCTGTGCTCGCTGCGGGCACTGTGAAACACTTGCCCGTGGCAAAGAGTTCACTGCGTGCGTTGAGGAGTTGAGCTGCAGTGAGGGGTTTTCCGCCGGCCAGTTGCAGGCGCTGGATAAGCAGCTGGCCACCGCCGCAGCTGACCATGATGCCCTCCTTGCCGGCCTGCGTGATGGTGCCGGGTGTCTCGGAGGCGCCGATTTCAAGCGGTTGGGCTTCCCAGATCTTTACCCTCTCTTTCCCCAGGGTGCTGAAGCAGATCGGAAAAGGATTAAATGCCCGGATTGTGCGGGCCAGCACCGCCGCATCCTGCTGCCAGTCCAGCTCGGCCTCCGGCTTGAGGATTTTCGCGGCATAAGTGGCCTGCTCATCATTCTGGCTGACCGCCCTACCCTGGAATTCCACAAGACTATCCAGCACCTCCAGCAGCAGCGGTGGACCGAGCCCGGCGAGGGTGTGGTGCAGCATGGCACTGCTGGTGTCTGGGCCGATGGCACATCTGGCGGTAGCGAGCATCGCACCGGTGTCCAGTCCGGCGTCCATCTGCATAATGGTAATGCCGGTCTCGCTGTCGCCCGCTTCAATAGCGCGCTGTATGGGCGCGGCGCCACGCCAGCGGGGCAGCAGTGATGCATGAACATTGAGGCAGCCCAGGCGTGGTGCATCCAGTACTGCCTGGGGCAGAATCAGGCCGTAGGCGACAACGACCATCACGTCGGCATTGAGCTCTGCAAGCTTGCGCTGTTCGTCTTCAACGCGCAGGGATGCGGGCTGGTTTACGGCTATGCCGGCGGCCTCAGCGAGCTGCTTTACCGGGCTGGCACGCAGCTTTTTGCCTCTGCCAGCGGGCCTGTCCGGTTGCGAGTAAACAGCGATAAGTTGGTGCTTACTATCAATAAGGGCCTTTAAATGAGTAGCGGCAAACTCTGGGGTGCCGGCAAAGATGATTCTCAGGGGCTCGTTTGACTTGCTCAACGGGGCCGACGCCATCAGGCGTTCAGGCGCTGTTGTTTCTCCAGCTTTTTGCGGATGCGCTGACGTTTGAGAGGGGACAGGTAGTCGACGAAAAGCTTGCCCTCCAGGTGGTCAATTTCATGTTGCAGGCAAATCGCGAGCAGACCACCCAGCTCCTGGGTAAAGCTCTTGCCGTCCCGATCCAGGGCGGTGACTTTTACCCGGTTGGGTCTGGAGACGGTCTCGTAGAAACCGGGAACAGACAGGCAGCCCTCGTCGTATTCTCCCAGATCGGGGTCCAGAACAGTGATTTCCGGATTAATGAAAACCAGAGGCTGATTGCGCTCCTCAGAGACATCGATAACCAGCAGGCGCTCGTGTACATTGACTTGCGTGGCGGCAAGGCCGATGCCGGGTGCATCGTACATTGTGTCCAGCATATCGGCGATCAGGCGCCGGGTAGCGTCAGTCACCTGGGCCACGGGCTTCGCCTTTGTCCGCAGTCGTGGGTCCGGAAATTCCAGTATTTCGAGTACTGCCATGTGCAAAACCGCTCTGTTTTGGCCAAAATCGCGCCGAGTACGGCTGCGTGAATTAGTAACATTAAGCTTGCCACCGGCAAAAGCCCGCAGCAAACTGTAGTGATTATACTACCTGCAGCGACGGGGCGCCCAGCGTGAGACTCGTTGGCGTGACGCTGCAGGGTAAAGTACAGCTCATGGGGAAGCTGTCTCGGCGCCAATATCCCGGCCTGACCGGCCCAGGTGATATTTGCTGCGACAGACTATAACAAGGCTACGCAGGGACGGAAAAATGAAAAGAAGCTCACTCTCGGTTTGCGTGCTGTTGTTGTCCATGCTCTTTAGTGCATGGCTGCAGGCAGCGGTTGAACTCAACGAAGACGTACCAGAAACCTACATAGTAAAGAAGGGCGATACGCTATGGGGGATCTCAGGGATGTACCTGCAGAAGCCATGGCTGTGGCCTCAGCTGTGGGACGCCAACCCCCAGATCGATAACCCCCACCTGATCTACCCGGGTGACGAACTTTACCTGGTTTGGGTTGACGGTCAGCCCAGGCTGCGCATGCGCCGTGGCCGTGACGTCAAAATGACACCCAACATGCGGGTTTCCGACCTGGACCTTGCGATACCTATCATACCGCTGGACGAGATAGGGCCCTGGCTCAAATGGTCACGGATTGTTGCGGAGGGAGAGCTGAATGGCGCGCCCTACATTGTCTCTGGCTCGCAGCGCCATTTGCTCAGCGCTCCCGGGGACCGGGTTTTCGGTCGGGGCAACTTTCCTGAAGGGGAGCGCGCATTTGGTATCTATCGGCCGGGTGAGGCCTATTACGATCCGATCACCAAGGAGTTGCTGGGCTACCAGGCACAGGATATCGGTAATACCAAACTGCTGAGCAGTGCGGGTGAAGCGGTGGCGGAACTGGAAGTGACGCGTGTAACCGAGGAAGTGCGGATCACCGACCGTCTGCTGCCTCTGCGCGAGCGCATCATTGATGCTACCTTCCACCCACGGCCGCCCAGCGTGGAAATCAAGGACGGCTTTATGATCGCTGTCCCCGGCGGGGTCACCCAGATAGGGACCAACGCTATCGTTGTGCTGAACAAAGGCGAGCGGGATGGGCTGGAAGTCGGCCAGGTACTCGCTGTGTACCAGGCAGGTGAGCTGGTGTTCGATGATATAGCCAAGGAAAATGTACTCCTGCCCGATATCCGTGGGGGACTCGCTTTGGTGTTCGAGGTGTTCGAAAAAGCGAGCTACGCCATTATCATGAAGTCTGACAAGCCGCTGAAAGTGGGCGACAAAGTGAAGAACCCATGATGTTCTAATGCAGCGCAACAACTTGCACAATTAACGGGGCCTCGCGCCCCGTTTTTTATGCACAGGACAAATGCACAGGACAAATGCACAGGACGATTATCATCAAGGACGATGTATGAACGCTGAAGAAGCCCGCCTGTGCCTGCTATTGCACAGCATTTCCGATCTCGAAGACTCAACGCTGGCCCATATACTTATGCGCAGCGGTTCCCCATCGGCGCTGGTGGAGGGTGGTACGTCACTGTGGCGTGAGCTGGGAGTATCCGCGGGAGTATGCCGGAGCCTTGCTCGGACCCTGCGCAGCGGCAGCCCGATCTTTGATATAGATGCCCAGCTGGAAAAGCTGGGCGAGGTCGGGGCGGATATTCTGGCCATCACCGATACCCGCTACCCGCCTTTGTTGCGGGGAATACACGATCCGCCTCCTCTGCTATATGTGCGTGGTGATCCGGGGATACTGTCCGAGGCGCAATTGGCTGTGGTTGGAAGTCGCAAGGCGAGTCCCGCAGGGCTCAGGGCAGCGGGAGAGTTCGCTGGCCTGGCCACCAGGGCCGGATTACATATCACCAGTGGCCTGGCGCTGGGCGTTGACGCTGCCAGCCACCGGGGCGCACTGGCCGCTGGCGGGAGCAGCGTGGCCGTGGTCGCGACGGGAATAGACCGCGTTTACCCGGCTCGTCATCGTGCTCTCGCGCAGGAGCTGCAGCAGGGCGGCTGTCTGGTCAGCGAGTTCCCGCTGGGGCTGCCGCCCGTGAGGTCAAACTTTCCCCGCCGCAATCGCATTGTCAGCGGCTTGTCTCTGGGTGTCCTGGTGGTGGAAGCCGCACTTCCCAGTGGCTCGTTGATTACTGCGCGAACGGGTCTGGAGCAGGGGAGGGAGATTTTTACTTTGCCCTGGTCGATCTACCATCACGGTGGTGCCGGTTGCCTCTACCTGATCCGCGATGGCGCAAAAATGGTCGTGTCCATCGAGGATATATTGGAAGAGCTGGGGCCAATGTTCACGCTACAGCAGGATCTGCTCGCGCACGAAACCCCGACTGCGGTTGGGCCTGAGCTGTCCAGGAGCGAGCGAAGAATGTTGCAGCTGGTGGGGTATGAGCGGGTTACGGCGGATGAGCTCAGTCAGCTCAGCGCGCTCCCGGTGGCGCGGGTGATGACTGAGCTTTCATCCCTTGAGTTGCTTGGAGTGATCAGCCGTGAGGCTGGAGGCTATATCCGCAACTGAGTAATAGATGAGGGAGATACCGCGGCCGGACTTGCGAAGTTGCCGCCAGTTGGTTAACTTTCGCGCTCTTTGGCATGCAATATTCAGATTGCACCGCCAACTTTCCAGGAGAAAGCGATGAGCGAGCCATTTGTGGCAATTGTTATGGGGTCAGATTCGGATCTGCCTGTTATGGAGGCCTGTTTTGACGTCCTGCGGTCATTTGGTGTTCGATTTGAGGCGCGCATTACGTCCGCCCATCGCACTCCGGAAGTCACCAAAGCGTTTGTGCAGGATGCCGACAAGCGCGGTTGCGCGGTTTTCATAGCGGCGGCCGGTATGGCGGCGCACCTGGCGGGAGCGGTTTCCGCGACGACGGTCAAGCCGGTTATCGGGGTACCCATGAACGCCTCCCTGGACGGCCTGGATGCCCTGTTGTCCACTGTGCAAATGCCGGCGGGTATTCCAGTTGCCTCGGTAGCGATAGGCAAGGCGGGTGCCAAAAACGCGGCCTACCTGGCAACCCAGATACTGGCGACGGGAAACCCGGAGCTGGGGCAGAAATTGCTGGAAGAACGCGCCGCTAATGCTGAGTCTATCCGCGGTAAGGATAACGCCCTACAGGAAAGCCTGAAGGGCTGATAATGTCTGCTCCTCCCGTACCCCTGCGCATACGACTTGCGCAACAGGTGTTGTCCGTCGGGGGTGTGATCGCCTGTCCGACAGAGGCGGTGTGGGGTTTGAGCTGTGACCCGCAGAATCGATGGGCGGTTCAGCGCCTGCTTGCCCTGAAAGGCCGTTCGCCCGCCAAAGGGCTGATCCTGGTGGCGGCCAACGAACACCAGTTGGAGTTTTTACTCGCGGGCCTTGAGGCGGACAAGCGCCGGGCAATGTCGGAAAGCTGGCCCGGACCCTCCACCTGGCTGGTGCCCCACCGGGGGCGGGTCAGCCCCTGGATTCACGGTGAGCACGAGACTGTAGCAGTGCGGGTGAGCGATCACCCGGTGGTGGTGGCTCTGTGCACGGCCTGGGGCGGCCCGCTGGTATCAACCTCCGCGAATCCGGCCGATTGCCGCCCGCCTCGCGCTGGCTTTCAGGTACGACGTTATTTTGGCGACCGGTTGGATTACATAGTACCCGGCGCTGTCGGGGGCTCAGGCCGGCCAACACAGATAAGGGATCTTGCCAGTGGGCGCATTATTCGCAGCTGATCGCTGTTCAAGTCCCCGTACCGGTATTGTTCCCGCTGCCGGGTGCGTATAATGCCTCGCCCATGAATTCAGATAACAGCATCGACATAGACCGGGTCCGATCCTATTTGTTGCAGCTGCAAGACAGCATTTGCGACGCTTTGGCCGAAGAAGACGGCGGGGCGGATTTTCTCAGCGACGAGTGGCAGCGACCCGAGGGTGGTGGAGGCCGCAGCCGGGTGTTGACCGAGGGAGCCGTATTTGAGCGCGCGGGTGTAAATTTTTCCCATGTGCACGGTGCCAGCCTGCCGCCCTCGGCCAGTGCTTCGCGACCCGAGATCGCCGGTCGCAGCTTCCAGGCCATGGGCGTATCCCTGGTTATTCACCCGCGCAGCCCCCATGTGCCAACCTCCCATGCCAATGTCCGTATGTTTGTCGCGGAAAAGCCCGGCGAGCCGCCTGTTTGGTGGTTTGGTGGTGGCTACGACCTCACGCCTTATTATGGCAACCGCGAGGATTGCAAAAGCTGGCACCAGGTGGCCGCTAACGCCTGCGCCCCGTTTGGTGAGGATGTTTATCCCCGCTTCAAGCGCTGGTGCGATGAGTATTTCTATCTGAAGCATCGCCGCGAACCTCGCGGCATTGGCGGCCTGTTCTTTGATGACTTGAATGAGTGGGACTTCGCCACATGCTTTGGGTTCATGCGTTCAGTGGGTGATTCCTATATTCAGGCCTACAGACCTATCGTGCAGCGGCGCAAAAATCAGCCTTTCAGCGATGAAGAGCGAAATTTCCAGTTGTACCGCCGCGGGCGGTATGTCGAGTTCAACCTCGTCTATGATCGCGGCACACTGTTTGGCCTGCAGTCTGATGGGCGCACGGAGGCTATTCTCATGTCGATGCCACCGCTGGCTCGCTGGGAATATAATTTCCAGCCTGCAGCGGGCTCAGCGGAGGAAGAGCTGACCAGCTACTACCTGCAGGATCGAGACTGGATAGCTGAAGCGGTATAGGAAGGAGCCGGACAAATGAGTGGTATCGATAAGTACGCGGTCTTTGGCAACCCCATTAAACACAGTAAGTCACCCGCGATTCACGCGGCCTTCGCACGGCAATGTGGGCGCGAGCTGCAGTACCGGGCTGTGCTGGTAAAACCGGATGGTTTTGACCAGGCAGCGCGCAAGTTTTTTGACGGCGGCGGTGCGGGCCTTAACGTAACACTGCCTTTCAAGCAAGACGCCTTTGCGTTCGCCGACCGACTCAGTGCCAGAGCAGAGCGAGCCGGTGCGGTGAACACCCTGAGCCGCATCGACGATGGCTGCATCGAAGGTGATAACACCGATGGCATTGGCCTTGTGCGGGATATGATCGCCAATCTTGGTTGGGCAGTGCAGGGTCTCCGCATTTTGATGCTTGGCGCCGGCGGCGCTGCCCGCGGAGTACTGGAGCCACTGCTGCGCGAGAAGCCGCGGCAGTTGCTGGTGGTAAACCGAACCGCGCAAAAGGCGGAACAACTGGCCGCAGAGTTCGCCGATCTCGGGCCTGTAACAGGGGGGTCGTATTCGCTGATCGGTGACAGGTCTTTCGACTTGATTATTAATGCAAGCAGCGCCGGTCTTGCCGGCGACACGCCACAATTGCCGGGAACGGTGCTGACTGAGCGCAGTTGTTGCTACGATATGATCTACGGTGCGACACCGACAGCATTTATGCGCTGGGCGGCGCACCACACTGCCTGGGCGGTGGCGGATGGCCTGGGTATGCTGGTTGAGCAGGCCGCCCAGTCTTTTTATATCTGGCAACGGCTGCGCCCTGAAACCGGCCCGGTGATCAGGCAGATACGTGAGAGCCTTGCAGCAGCCTGATCACCAGGCCTCCAGCTCGGCGATATGCCGGTCCTTCAGCTTCACGTAATTGTTAGCGCTGTAACAAAAGTAGTCCATTTCCTTTTCAGTGAGCGCCCGAATCTCCCGTGCGGGAGCGCCGGCGTACAGATAGCCGCTGCGCAGACGCTTACCGGGTGTGACCAGCGCCCCTGCGGCTATTACCACATCGTTCTCTACCACCGCGCCGTCCATGACGGTCGCCCCCATGCCGACCAGCACCCGGTCACCCACGGTGCACCCGTGCAGGGTGGCATTGTGGCCAATGGTGACATCGCAGCCAATCTCCAGCGGCCAGCCGTCGGGGTTAAAGGGGCCGGCGTGAGTAATATGCAGTACGCAACCGTCCTGCACACTGGTGCGTGCTCCCACGCGAATGTGATGCATGTCTCCGCGAATAGACACCTGGGGCCAGACGGAGGCGTCATCAGCCAGTTGCACGTCCCCGATGACTGCAGCACTGGGGTCAATAAGAACCCGCTCCCCGGTGACGGGCTGCTGGCCGCCAAAGCTGCGGACACTGGTTTTGCTGTAGTGTTTCATCAAGGAGCTCCCGGCGCTGATTAGCCTGTTACAATAACCAGCCCGTCCCACACTTGCCACTACTGCTATACGCTTCGGAGGAACCCGCAATGCCAAGCACGCCCCCTCGTCGCCGCTTTATCGCGGGTGCCGTATGCCCGCGGTGTGCGTTGATGGACAAGATTGTTGTGGACCTTGACACAGACCAGCGTGAGTGTGTGGCCTGTGGGTTTGTCGAGGACCGGCCAGGCAATACGTCCACGGTGGTACAGGCTGAAAACGCTGGTAGCGAGCTACCCACCCGAGTAAGTCGGCCTGCGGCGCGGCGCATGGATACCGCAGCGGAGCCAGTCAGATTGGTGGAGCCGGAAAAAAAGCGCTGAAGACCAGGGCATGGAGCCCCGGCGTTGGCTGCCTTAGCTTGCTTCCGAAGCCAGGCGCAGGCGAATCCTGCGGGATGACCACGTTACCTTGTTGTATTTGAACAGTTGCGTCGCAGTGGCACTGCTGGCCGGTATCGCCTTAACCCTCGCCCAGACATACTCCCGCTCCAGCAGTTTTTCCGCCGTATCGTGCACCATTTGATCCAGCTGGTTGGCCAGTTCGTCTCCCAGCAAGTGATGCACGATGACATTGGCTTCTGTCATATCTATCGGCAGTAGTGGGCGTTGCAGGTGTCTTATATGGTGGTCGTTTACCTCTTCCAGCAGGCGGTGAGCCAGAAACGCCTCATCCATTAGCGCCTCAAGGCCGCTGTCGGTGGGCAGTGTGCCCGGGGGATGCAGGAAATAGTCCTCCGCCATGTCCAGGAACGGGGCGGCGTAATCGTAAAAGCCCATGTGCTTGCTCACGGCGGTTACCAGCAGTATGCAGTCGGGTACGCTTTCTACATATTCGCGGATAAATGCCAGCAGGCCCGCCACCGGATCATCCTCTGGTAGCACCAGCTTGTCTCGAAGCTGCGGCAGCTGTTCTTGCAGGCGCTGGCCGAAGTGCCCGGTTTCAGCCTCTGTCCGGACGGCGGCACCTATTTTTTCTCTTATGAGCGCTGTGACCATGAGCCGCCGATTGTTGTGTGGGCTTATTGAGCGGTACGTTTCAGGCTAGTACATCCTCACCAAACTGCTAGCGCCGGCAGCAAATCCTTTGCTTTCGGTCAATGAATAAAGCTTTAACCGCCCGAAGGTTGTGCTACAGATACTGCCAACAGGCTATCAGTGTAGACCCTCGAAGCACATTTTGTGGTGTGATCGTGGCAGTACCTCTATATATAAGGGATATTTGTCTGAGTCTGGCGCGAGGGCAGCTGTTTATGCCCCGAATCCTGATGTGTAGGCTTTGCAGCAGAGATTCGCTATAATCCCGGCGGTTTGCCGCTGCGACCAAATGTCGCACCGCTGGCAGAGCAGCATAAACTGACATGTGCAGACAGTGTTAACGTCCCGGTCGCCTCCACTCGCAGGTGGTGTCTCGAAGTTCGTACCACGCGATCCTTGTGAATATGCTTGGCTTGCAGCGGGATCAAGCCGGTCAGTTGGGGGAACTATGATTTTTAAACAATATGGAGACACAGGAAATGTGTTTTGAAGCGAAGCGACTGTTAAAGCTCGCCCTCGGTCCTGTGCTTATGCTGATGAGTGTTGTCGCAACGGCAGCCGGAGGCGAGGTGAGCTCGGTCAATATGTCACCTGGCGTTACCGAAGTCGGCGAGAGCATTTACGACCTGCATATGATCATTTTATGGATCTGTACGATCATTGGCGTTGGCGTTTTTGGTGTGATGTTTTATTCCATCATCTATCACCGCAAATCCAGGGGTGTCACACCGGCCAATTTTCACGAGAGCACCAAGGTCGAGATCCTCTGGACGGTTGTTCCTTTCTTTATTCTTATCGGCATGGCAGTGCCCTCCACCACAACACTGCTGGAAATCTACGATACAGACGACGCAGAGATAGACATTCTCGTCACCGGGTACCAGTGGAAATGGAAATACGAATATCTGGATGACAGTGGCGAAAACGTCAGTTTTTTCAGCAATTTACGCACACCACAAAGCGAAATTTACAACTCCGAGCCCAAGGGCGAACACTATCTTCTGGAAGTGGACGAGCCCATGGTGATACCGGTAGACACCAAAGTGCGCTTTTTGATTACCGGCAATGATGTGATTCACTCCTGGTGGGTTCCACAACTGGCTGTGAAGCGCGATGCTATCCCCGGGTTTATCAACGAAACCTGGACCAAGGCGGAGCAGGTTGGCGTTTACCGAGGCCAGTGCGCCGAGCTCTGCGGCAAGGATCACGGCTTTATGCCCATCGTGGTTAACGTGGTCAGCCAGGAAGACTATGACGAATGGCTGGGAGCCAAGCAGATTGAAGCTGCGGAAATCAAGGAATTGATGGCCCAGACCTTTGCCATGGACGAGTTGATGGAGCGGGGCGAGGCGGTCTACGCGCGCGCCTGCCTGGCCTGTCACGGCGCCAATGGCGAGGGCGGTTTGGGCAATGCGATCAAGGGCAGCGTTGTCGCCACCGGCGACCTGGCTGGCCACCTGGATATCGGTATTAACGGCGTGCCCGGTACGGCAATGCAGGCCTTTGGCGGCCAGCTGAACGACGTCGATATGGCGGCGGTTATTACCTACCAGCGCAACGCATTTGGCAACAATATGGGTGATCTTGTGCAACCCATTGATGTCTACAACCACAAAAAAGGCTAATTGGAGGAGTTAACGATGGGCGATCATCATCACGGTCCTGCCAAGGGCCTCAGCCGGTGGCTTTTTACCACCAACCACAAAGATATCGGAACCATGTACCTGTGGTTCTCGTTTGCCATGTTCATTCTGGGCGGCGCCTTTGCCATGATTATCCGGGCCGAACTATTTCAGCCCGGTATGCAACTGGTAGAGCCTGCCTTTTTTAACCAGATGACCACACTGCACGGCCTGGTGATGGTGTTTGGCGCGATCATGCCGTCTTTTGTCGGCCTGGCCAATTGGCTTATCCCGATGATGATCGGGGCGCCTGATATGGCCCTGCCGCGCATGAACAACTGGAGCTTCTGGATTTTGCCCCCGACATTCCTGTTGCTGGCATCCACATTGTTTATGGAAGGCGGTGCGCCCGCTGCGGG
>Ga0316189_10005701_pt1 | contig 11952 bp, 2 predicted proteins | sample LowCovwburrow_MG_FD_204930 | JGI IMG/M metagenome (GOLD analysis project Ga0316189, IMG submission 204930) | Coastal sediment microbial communities from Maine, United States - Lowes Cove worm burrow | ecosystem: Environmental > Aquatic > Marine > Coastal > Sediment | place: USA: Maine... | reverse complement strand
CTAGATAAAGTGTGAAAGGTGTGAAGCCGCGCCTTCGGGCCTGGAGATTCAGTCCTGGCGAAGTGATCAATCACAAATCCTCGGAGAGCCCGGTACAAACGAAGAGAACAGGCACCTTCGCGTTTGCGGAAGTATGTTGGCGGAAAAAAAGGGCGGCCCCCGATGCCGTAGCTCAGGATTCCCTCAGATCAAGGGGGACCCGCAAGCTCGCGGGCCCTTCCTTTTTTCAAAAAATGCGTACCTGCAAGCTTGCGGGCCCCTCCTTTTTTCAAAATACCCGTGCATGCAAGCTTGCGGGCGGGCGCCAATTGGAAAAATCATGCGGAAACGCGCTTGTGACCCAATGGTTTTTCATTGCGCGAGGCGACCACTCGCGCACAAACGCTCCGATTGAGGCCTGACCCTTAGGATTGCACCTCGTGGTGGTCTGGTCCCAGCCTCGATGATTCAGGTCCCGAATTACCACCGTCAATGACCCTGACTTTTGAACAAGCCCTACTCTTTTATCACCGGCATGTAGAATCGGCTCTTTTGCGGTGGCAATGGACGACCCATCCACTTAGTTAGACCTTAGCCGAAACGGTTCAGTCCATCGGCCATGCTTGCTTAGGTGCTAGCAAATTATACCGCGACCACTGAATCGTGGAAGAAAAGATTTGGTGGCCATGAAGCCCTTGGTGGGCTTGGCCTCACGCGGGTCGTTCACAACACGAGGTCGAACCTGGCTGCTTCCAAAATGGCCAACTCTGAGCTATCCGACCTGAGCGTACCGCCGGGAAATTTGGGGCCAAAACCTTTTCGGCTAAGGTCTAGTTACAAAAAATGCCGGAACAAATTATGCTCGGTCATGTTCCAATTTGACACCCCAGGCCGACACAAAAAAAAACTATTTGCACGTTTAAAGCTCAGCACCAGGCGTGGTAATTCCGGGACACACGTCGGATTATTTGGGGTCAGTACATCGCCGGTTTTAATGGTTCCTTTTCCTATTATTTACAGCAGCATGAAAGGGCATGGTTTAGAACAATTATTAATATCTTTTAAACTCTAGGCCAACACACTACTACATATTGATATATTCACTGTCAACAAATTATTCCAGCAATAATAACTAATAAAATAAAAATTTTTATAATTTTGTACGACAGTCTATGATTCACCTATAAGGTATAATGCTGATAACTTTGATAAGCAAAACTCAGACAATAAATTCTGGAATCTTTCATTCAGCCCACACATACATTACGAGCGGATGACAGTAATATACGAACCCACATTAATCCAAAAGCCCATTCTTGCCCTTTTTGTGTAGCATTTTCCTGACCGACCGTCGCTATATATGTGCTAAAGAACTGCTGTTCAACTTCAACAAAAAAAACCTTGTTTCGGAGTTAGTACGTCGCTATACTTGTGTTTCCTTGTTCTTGTTGACGGTCTTTTCTGTTCAATTGGTCTTTAATTGATGTGCTCCAATAATAATTTGAGGAGAAAGAGATGCTTAAGTCTCTCATGAGCTTCGTGCTCTTCGTTTGCGCTGCCCCAGCGCTTTTCTCACAAGTGAGGATCGTTCCTCATGTCACCGATGCCACGGGTGGTTTCTCTACCACCGTGGTCATTGAAAACACTGCGGTTGTTTCCCAGGATGTCACCCTGACGCCCTTCGATAAAGATGGAAATCAACTCGACGTATCCCAGTTGACAGTCGCGGCCCAGTCGGTCCTGCGCGACGATGTGCACAACCTTCTGGGTACTGCCACCTCTCACTTCACCATTGATGGTTCCGATGCCGTCAAGGTCAATACGTATTACGATTTCAAGTCTGGCGGATCCAGTCCCGCCTTCGTTGGCGAAGCGGACGATCAGGGCTCCAGTTGGCGCATTTTCACCGGGAACTGGGACAAGGTCTTCGACGGTATTGCCGTGGTTAATACGGGTACTGTCGCCACCGATGTCTGGATTACCCAGAAAAATGAGCAAAACGAGATCATCCAAGCCAAAAAGGTCGCGACTGATCTGGCCCCCAACGCCAAGATGCTCTATGTCATCGGCAGCCCCAGCGAGCGCCAGTTCGACTCGGTCGACTCCTACTTCGAAATCAGCAGCGCTCAGATGTTGGCCGTCACCGCCTTACAGGGCACCCTGGAAAACGAGGTACTCAATATCCTGCTGGCGTCTGAGTCGCGCCCCCTGAGCAAGTCCTCCTCCAAGCGCGACGAAAAGGGCATCTGGTTCATCGAAGACGGCGATCTTTACGACGTCTTTGAAATGATGGGCTACAATGTGGGGGTTGACCGTCTCTGGCAGATGGAAGTGTTCCGTCGCAGCGCCAGAGGCACCCTGGCCGAGATCGTTTCCATCCTCCAGATTCCCACCATCGCCGAGATCGATACCCTGGCCAGACGCAATGGCTACTCGGATGCGGAGTTGGATGCCTATTACGCTGACTTGGACGAAGAAGCCAAGATCATGTTGCAGTCTTATGTGGATGGCATCAACCGTCGCATCAGCCAGGTCAATGAACAGAGCGAGTTGATGCCCTTTGAGATGGTCGCGGTTGGCGAAAGTAGCGTGGCTTATTGGGATCTTCACGACATTATGGCGCACGTGGCCAGCTTCCAGCGCGATTTCTCCATGCGCTCCTTGGGCTCCGAGCAGGTGCTCAACGGCGCTATCCTTCAGGATCTGACCGAGGAATTCGGCGCGGAACAGGCTGCTATGATGTTCAACGATATCCGCAATGTCAGCGATCCCGAATCGCAAACCATGATCGCCGGTGATCCTTCCAAGGCTCCCCTCGAGCGGGAACAACCCTTGGCTTACCTTCGCGAAAACCTACCCGACCTACGCTCGGGTGCCTATGCCTATGTAGAGCGGATCGACCGTATCAAACGCACGCTCAAGGAAAACGGCATGCTGATCAAGGGCGGCAGTTACGCTTGGGCCGTGCATGGCAGCAAAACCGAGTCTGGCAACCCCATCCTCTATTCCGGCCCCCAAGTTGGTTTCTCCGCCCCAGGTCTGTTCGTGGAAGGATCCATTGTCAGCGATGCCGTGACCGTATCGGGTATGGCAGTGCCAGGCATTCCATCCATCATCGTGGGCCGAACACCCCACCACGCCTGGTCAATGCAGGTCGGCTACGCTGGCGTCTGGGACTACTACCTGGAAGAAGAATCAGACATCCAAGTCGTCCGTCAGGAGACCATCGTGGTCAAAGATGGCGAAGACCTGGTGATCGACATCGAGTACTCCAGCCATGGTCCCATTTTGCAAGATCTGGGCACACATCGTCTGGCCTGGAAGTACTCCCATCGCGGGTATGAGTTCGATCTTGCCAGCGGCCTGTTGGACCTGGCCCGTTCCGAGAGCATGGACGCGTTTGGCGAAGCGGTCTCGAACCTGGCTGTGACCCAACACCTCTGCTACGTGGACAAGGACGGCAACATCGCCTACTGGCACGCCGGTCGCCAGCCCGTTCGTCCCACTGGCGATTACCGAGTGCCCATTGGCATGTTGGCCGACAGTGACAACATGGAATGGGATGCCGCCGTGCTCGAGCCCGTGGCTCACGAGCGCAATCCTGCCAAGGGTTACTTCGGTGGTTGGAACAACAAACCGGACCCGGATTTCGTCGATGTCACGGCCACCAACGCCATCGGCCCCTACCATCGTGGCCACGTTATCCAAGAGTTCTTTGAGGATTTCGATCCAGACAACAAGTGGACCTACGAGCAACTGACTGATCTGGCTATCAATATCGGTGCAACCGGTAAATGGGCTGCAGGCGGAAACCCCTGGACCCAGTTGGGCGAAGCCGTTACCGCCGCGATCACCGCCAATCCCACCGCCGAGCGCGAAGCCGCTCTGGCCCTCTTCGACGATTGGGATGGTCATGCCGTTGCCGGTGGACGAGACAATTGGATCCACGGCACAGATATCCACGACGCTTCTGTCTTGTTGGATGCCATGATTCCACGCCTGATTTCCAAGACTTTCGACGACGAGATTGGACCGGCCCTGGTCACCGCACACAGAATTGTTCGCTTCCAGAACTTCATTCATGGTCTCTACCCCCGTGGCCTGAACAATGACTACGATTGGTTCACGAACCTGGATGATGCCACCGCGCCGCAAACCTCTGAGGGGATCATCCTTGATGTGCTCGACGGACTGCTCGCCGAATTGGGCGCCAACCCTTGGGGTACCGGTACGCGGGGAACCATCGACTATCCGCATGTGCTCTTCGGACCCATTACCGCACTTGGTCTGACCACGCCGACCCTCGCTTCTCAGCGTGCCACCTATGCCATGTGTGTCGAATACGGCAACTCTGGTCCGGTGCGTATCGAGTCTGTCTTTGCCATCGGCCAATCGGGAACCATTACCGGGACCCTGTTGCCGATTCTGGATGAAAACGCACTATCCATGAAAGAGGACTTCGACAATTTCGTGCTGAGACCCTTTCCCCTCTTCCCCTAGAGGAACCAACGACTGGACAGTCTCTGAAACACTACTTTTCTGAGAAAACAGTGAGAACAGGTGGGTCAGAGACAGATACACTGCTTCATAACAACAAACATAATCGGGAAGCCCTCGGCCCCATTGGGGCTTTCCGAAATATTTGCGGAGAAGCTTGCTTTGCAGCTAAAACAGCAGGGCTTCGCCCAACTTTTCAAGACATATCGCACCTGTAGCGATCCAACTACCTTGGGATATAATTATGACTACAATACAGGCGGATAAACTTTTTTTCAAATTCTCTTCCCTGAAAAAAAGGCCTTTACAAAAATCAATACAGCCCTATGTCGATCGTATCTCCATTCTTGTGAAATGGGTGGATGAGTACCTATGTGAACCGCATCCGGAATTGGGCAGAACAGGTCCTGTTTGCCCCTTCGTTCCAACCGCCTTGGAGAAACGTCTTTTGTATGTTTCTTTCTATCCCAATGTAAACAAAAATACAGATCACAACCAGCTCAAAGAAATTGTTGCGGAAGAGCGTGACAACTTCTTAAACATGGAGCCACGTTTGGGTAACAATGCACAGTTTAAAGCCATCCTCTTATTGTTTCCCAACCTTCCTGATCCGCATTCAAATCAGGTAATAGATAGTATTCAGAGCAGTCTACAAGAAGATTTTGTAGAGAAGGGTCTGATGGTTGGTGAGTTCCACCCGGGACCGCCGGATAAACGGGGACTTTGGAACGAGGGTTTCCGCCCATTGTATTGTCCGGTCCCCTTGCTGGCGATCCGCCATATGGTGCCTACGGACATCCTCTTTTTGAAAAACAAATCCACATTGGTGGCCGAGTACCTGCGTATCTTCGGTGATTTGGTGCCTTCAAAGTTCCAGCACCTGGTCGAAGAGGCTGCCGAGAAATTCGGTTTCCATCTGCCCGACAAGCAAGTAGCCAGCTCCAGTGCACCCACGGTGATCTATCTACTGGAAAAAAACAAAATCGCCTATTCGGTGTTTCGCCATTCGGTCTTCGACAAGCCGATCCGACAACCCGAGGACTTCGCGCAAGCTCTGGGCTACGACGTAGCGCGTATCTCCAAGGCTCTTTTTGTACGTGATCCCAAAAAGCAAAACTACGCCATTCTTGTCTGTGCGGCCACGCGCAAGGCAGACCTGAGCCGGGTAGCCGCCCACATGGGTGTACCACGCCTACAGTTGGCAGACGCCGACGAATTGCGAACACAAGTTGGCCATCCGCCTAAGGCAGTCACGCCCATCGGCGTGGACGGCATGGATGTCTACATGGACGAAGATCTCTTCCGCTTCCCCACCATCCTCACGGGCGCGGGGGTGCCCAAAATGGAAATAGAAATATCGCCCCATGACCTTCAGCGACTGAGCGCTTCCACCGTGCTCTCCTTCGCCATCTGATGAAAACCCGGGCCTCCAAAAACACAGAGCAATATAGGACGAGGTTAGTCCCATGGTGAACCGTCAGTTCGAACCCGCAGGCATTTTGGAAGAAGCAATGTCGCTGGTCGAAGTCTTGATGTACCGCGCCGGTGCCCAAGGCACGTGCTCGGCCTTCCGATACCTCAGCCAGGCAGGCGATCGAGAACAAAAAATCAGCTATGCGGAGCTTGATCTGCGCGCCCGCAAGGTCGCCGTCCACCTCCTGGATCGGGGCTGCCCTGGCGACCGGGTTGTCTTACTCTACCCATCCGGTCTCGACTATATCGCCGCTTTCATGGGCTGCCTTTATGCGGGTTTTATTGCCGTGCCGCTCTATCCGCCGCGCCCCAACCAGAAACTCTATCGGGCCGGCAAGGTGATCTCCGATTGCGGCTGCCGCATCGCTCTGACTAATTCGGCGACGCTGTCAGCAGTCAAGGCCTATCTTGCGGGCCAGTCAGGCTTCTCGATTACGGTGCTGGCCACGGATACAATGGCGGACGACAGCGCCAACAGCTGGCAGACCAGGCTGCCCTGCCCCGATTCGGTCGCCTTCCTGCAGTACACTTCCGGATCAACAGGTCTGCCCAAGGGCGTCATGGTCAGTCATGCCAACCTCATGGCCAACCAACGCACCATCACAGCTGCCTCTGGAACAGTTGCTTCAGATACCCTTGTCAGCTGGTTGCCCATCTACCACGACATGGGCCTGATCGGCCTCTTGATGGACATCTATGCCGGTTTCGAGACCGTGATGATTCCCTCCACCGCATTTGTCCGCGACCCGATTTGGTGGCTAGAAGTGATCACCCGTTTCGGCGCCACCCTCAGCGGCGGCCCCAACTTCGCCTACGACCTCTGTTGCGATCGCATTAGCGAGGAACGCCTGGCCACCCTGGACCTGAGCAACTGGCGACTGGCCTTTAACGGGGCCGAACCCGTGCGCGCCGAGACACTGGCTCGTTTCGCCCGGACCTTTGAAGCGGCCGGTTTTCGGCCTACCACCTTCTGGCCCTGCTACGGCATGGCCGAGGCCACGCTCTTCATCAGTGCCGGTTCTCCCCAACAGCCCGTCACCGTAGCCGCTTTCGAACAGGAGGCCATTGGCCAGAGCCAGGCTATTGCCGCCACGCAGCACCAGCACGATGCTGTTATTCTGGCCAGCTGTGGCACGGCCCACCTCTCGGACCGGGTGCTGATTGTCGATCACAAAACCAGCCAGCCCCTACCCAAGCATCGTATTGGCGAAATCTGGGTGAAGTCAAGCGGTGCCGCCGCCGGGTACTGGCAACAGCCCGAGCTAACCCAGGAAATTTTTGGCGCAACCCTCGCTGACACGGGCGAAGGACCCTTCCTCCGCACCGGCGACCTGGGGTTTTTCCACTGCGGTGAGCTATTTATTACCGGCCGCCTCAAGGATCTGATTATTCTGCGCGGTCGCAATTTCTACCCTCAGGATTTGGAACACAGCGCTCAACGCGCTCATCCCGCCCTTAGCGGCGATGCAGCAGCCGCCTTCACCGTCTTTCGCGATGGCGCGGAGCAGCTCGTACTTGTGGTTGAAATCAGGCGAACATGGATTCGCAAACTGGAGAACTCCCGGGTCTTTGCCGCTGTTAGAGCCGCCATCAGCGAAGACCACGAACTCCAGGTGGCTGAAATCGTCCTGCTGCGACCGGGCCGCATTCTGAAAACCTCTAGCGGCAAGATCCAGCGGCGCGCCAATAAGGCGGCATATCTGGCCGGTAAGATGGTCTCGCTTGGCTACCACCGCCTGACGGCGGCATCCGCAACCGAATCCAGCCTGGACCGGGAAACCGTGCGCAACGCTGGCCAACCCCAGCGCCTGATCGCCAACCACCTGCATGCGACCGCCGCCACCACTCTGGCCGTGGATCCTGCCTCTTTCGACCTTCACACGCCTCTTAACGCCCTTGGCCTTAGCTCCATGGCCGCCATCTCACTGCAGCACAGCCTCGAAATGGATTTGGGCATCAGCCTGCCCATGGAGGCCCTGCTTACGGGTAAATCTGTCTCTCAACTGGCCGAGATCTGCTGGGAACAACTCTACGAGAAGGAACCCGAAACCCGGCCCGAGCAGCGCCTGGAAGAGGCCTTCCCGCTCTCACCCAACCAGCAGGCCCTGTGGCGTTATCAACTTCTGAACCCGAAAAGCGCCGCCTACAACCTTCCCTATGCGGTACGCTTCCGCATGCCTCTGGATGTGGCCGCCCTGAAAACCTGTTTTGTCACCCTGTTAGAACGCCACCGTCTTCTGCGCGCCGTCGTTGAAAGCGATGGCGACCTACCCTGCCTGCGCTTCGACAGCGGGGTCGAGCCGGCCTTTCGAGAAGTTGATGCTTCTGCATGGAACGCGCGGGAAGTAAGCGACTACCTGGAAGCATCTGCACGCAAACCCTTCGACCTGACTCGGGGTCCCCTGTTTCGCATCGAACTTTTGTCGTGTACGGACAACCACATTCTCCTGATCAATATGCACCACCTGGTCGGCGATATGTGGTCCTTATTAGTGCTGCTCGATGAACTGTGTCTGCTCTACAGCAACCGTGGTCAGTTCCCCATGCTCGACCCCATCGAGCTGGACTATGCCCACTTTGCCTCGCAAGCCCGTTCCTTCGCCGGGACTGCGGAAGGTGCACGACAGTGGGCCTGGTGGCAAAACCGGCTGGCCGGCGACTTGCCCGTCTTGGACTTACCCACTCGACCCAGACCGGCCCGCCTCAGCTCGCGTGGTGCCGGCTGGTCCTTCAGCCTCAGAAGCGACGGCTTCCAGCAACTGGCGGTCGCCAACGAGACCACCCCCTTCACCGTCCTATTGGCCACTTTCCAACTCCTGCTCCACCGCTATTCCGGTCAGGATGATATTCTGGTGGGCATTCCCAACAATGGCCGCACCCGTTCGGGTTACCGCAAAACCGTAGGTTACTTCGTTAATCCCCTGGTGATGCGGGCGCGTTTCATGAACCAACCACGTTTTAGCGATTACCTCGCCCAAACACGTAGGGATGTTTTAGAAACCATGGAGGCCGCTGAGCTACCCTTCCAGGTTCTTCTCGAACGCCTGGGCCTTCAGCGAGATCCTTCGCGAACCCCGCTCTTCCAGGTCATGTTCGCCCATCAAGAACCCCACCAACTAAACGGCATGGGTTCGTTTGCCCTGCGTCAAGCCGGAGCCCGCCTCGAACTGGGTGAACTGTCCCTGGAATCCGTGGATTTCGACCCAGGCACGGCTCAATTCGATCTGACTCTCTTCACTGCGGAGACCGATTCGGGTCTTGCCGCCAGGTTTGAGTACAACTGCGACCTTTTCCAGCCTGCGACCATAGAGCGCCTGGCCACTCACTTCCAAGGCCTGCTGGCCGCTGTGATTGCGTCGCCCCACCAAAGCCTACATCACCTCTCACCCATCAGCGAGGCAGAGCGCGAACAATTGTTGATCACCTTCTGCGACACGGGCCAGCCATTTGCCGAAAAAGCCGTGCACCTGGACTTCCTGGAGATGGCGGCGCGATATCCCAACGCCAACGCCGTTTCAGATCAGAACAGGCTGTTAACCTACGCTCAGCTGGAAGACCGAGCCCTGCGTCTGGCAGCAGGGTTACGAACGCGCGGCGCCGGCCCCGAGCAGCGCGTGGGTCTCTGCTTCCACCGCTCAACCGATCTGGTGGAGGCTGCTCTGGCTGTGCTCCTGGCTGGCGCCGCCTACGTACCCCTGGACCCTTCCTATCCTCCCGAGCGCCTGGCCTTTATGCAGGAAGACAGCGGCATGTTGCTGCTTTTGACCAACCAAACGATCTCCAAAAACCTGGCCGCAAGGGTTGACCTGTGCCTGCTTGACAAGTCGCACGAGACCCGCTTGTCTCCCGACACATCCTGCGAAGCCGAACGGGCTGCCTATGTCATCTATACTTCAGGCTCTACCGGGTTGCCCAAAGGTGTGCTGGTGCCCCATGGCGGCCTGGCCAATTTGGTGGCCTGGCACCAACGAGCTTTTGACCTGGTAGGGGAAGACCGGGCCGCTCTGACCGCAGGTACCGGTTTCGACGCCTCGGTTTGGGAGATCTGGCCTTACCTGGCCACGGGCGCCGCGATCCATGTCCTGCCCCATTCCCATGAGACCGACCCCACCCAACTCCGCGATTGGCTACTGGCCCAAGAAATTACCCTGGCCTTTCTGGCCACGCCCCTGGCCGAGGCCGTGCTGCCTCTGACCTGGCCTCAGTTCACCCCTCTGCGTTTTCTGCTTACCGGTGGCGACAAGCTCAAGGCCTTTCCGCCCCAAGGCTTGCCCTTCACCCTGGTCAATAACTATGGTCCCACCGAGAACACTGTCGTGGCCTCGGCCACCCGGTTGGCACCCGGCTCGGGCCAACCCACGATCGGGAAACCCATCGACAATGTTCGCGTCTACGTGCTCAACCGTTGGCTCGAACCGGTGCCGATCGGCGCACCCGGCGAGCTTTGCCTGGCCGGGGAGAGCCTGGCCCGCGCTTACCTGGACCGACCCACCCTGAGCGCGGAACGTTTTGTTCCCAACCCCTTCAGCAGCCAACCCGAGCGCCTCTACCGGACCGGCGACCGGGTGTCTTTTAATGACGATGGCGAGCTTCGTTTCCTTGGCAGGGTGGACCAACAGGTCAAGCTACGTGGCTTCCGCATCGAACTCGGCGAAATAGAGCACGCACTCAGCGCCATTCACGGCACCGGCGAAACGCTGGTCTTACTGCGTGAGGACCTGCCCGGCGAGCCGCGTCTGGTGGCCTACCACACCGGCAACAAGCACTCGCCCACCGATTTGCGCGCGGCCATGGCCCAGGTCCTGCCCGCCTACATGGTGCCTTCCGCCTACGTGTTCCTGGAGCGCTTGCCGCTCACACCAAACGGCAAGATCAACCGCCGCGCACTGCCCACGCCCGATCGCGAGCATCTGGCAGTCAGCGGCGAGACCGCAGCCCCACGCACCCCGCCCGAGACCATCCTACACCTTATCTGGCGCGAACTGCTGCAACTCGAGCATATCGGCATCCACGACAACTTCTTCGAACTGGGCGGCGATTCCATCATCGCTATCCAGGTCATTACACGGGCCAGGCAGCAGGGCCTGGTCCTGGCCGCCGGCGAGATCTTCCACCATCAGACCATCGCGCTGCTAGCCCAGGCTGCGAGCGCGGACGAGGTTTTCGGTCTCGAACTCGTTACCGGATCTGTAACACCAAGTCCAATCCAGCGCTGGTTCCTTGACCGCGACCTCAACGACGCCGCCCATTTCAACCAGTCCGTCCTGCTGGAAATAGAGCCCATCGACGCAGGCCTCATTCGCGAGAGCCTCGAATTGTTGCACCAGCGCCACGAGGCCCTGCGCCTGCGCGTAGCTCCCGATGGTTCACTTTTTGTCGCCGAGCACGGCGGGCCGCGTTTTGAAACTTTTGCGGCCGGTGCCAATATGGCGGCGTTGGTCGAAAACACCAGCGCAGATCTACAAACCGGACTCGATCTCGAGTCTGGTCCGCTGATGGCCGCCGCCCTCTTTTTCACGCCGGGCAAAGCGCCAGACCTGCTCTTTATCACGATTCACCACCTGTCCGTTGACGGCTTCTCCTGGCGAATCCTGCTGGAAGACCTGGTTCTGTCCCTCAACGGGGTTGATCAATTACCCCCGCGCACCACCTCTCTCGGGGCCTGGAATACATGTCTCGCGGAAAGCAGCGGCGACCTTTCCTATTGGCAGGATTGGCCCGACAGCGTACACGCCGCCGGACAGCCAACCCTCGCGGCCGTACCAAGCCTGGTTGGTCAAGCCGAAATAAAAACACTGTCTTTTGCGCCCAACTTCACCCGCGCTCTCTTGAGGCAGCCCGCCGCTATCTATAGAATGGGCGTCAGAGAGGTATTACTGGCCGCCCTGAGCCGGGCTCTGGCAGAGCTCGACGGTTTCTGGGATCTGTGCCTGGATACCGAGGGCCATGGTCGCGAGCCGCTTTTTGCCTCCGATCTCTCGCGCACCGTCGGCTGGTTTACCA
>Ga0316189_10005699_pt1 | contig 11953 bp, 10 predicted proteins | sample LowCovwburrow_MG_FD_204930 | JGI IMG/M metagenome (GOLD analysis project Ga0316189, IMG submission 204930) | Coastal sediment microbial communities from Maine, United States - Lowes Cove worm burrow | ecosystem: Environmental > Aquatic > Marine > Coastal > Sediment | place: USA: Maine... | reverse complement strand
AACCGTAGGTACCATGTCTGACGGCACAATTGTATCGACATTTCATTTTACCTGGTCGTTTAAACAGAGAGTTTCGGGTTAACGGGTTTCGGGTTACAGGATGTTCCTTGTTCCTGGTTTCTTGTTATCATGTTTCAAAATGAGTTTATATCAGAGAACAAGGAACAAAAAACGAGGAACCCGGAACCCGCTAACTCGGAACTCGATAACTTTATTTACCTCCATTCTACAAGTTTACCCCTATCCTTATCTCTCATATTCTTAGGAACTGCCTCAAGAATCTCCAATCTTAGTGCCTCTATTAATTTTTTCTTCAAGCTAGTACGATGAGTGATTAAGCCTATTTCCCTAACCGGACGGGGATCTTTGAAATGCTTGATGTAGGATTGTTTCGCATCTTCCAGGTTCAGCATGGCCAACTCTGGAAGCAAAGTGTAGCCAGATTCCTGATCAACGATATTTCTTAATGTCTCTAAACTGCCACTTTCAAACTTGATGTTGCTACGATTCCCACTTTCAGTATCTGAGCAGATATTTACTGTTTGGCTACGAAAGCAATGTCCCTCCTGAAGAAGCCACATGTCTTTCAAATTAAGGTCAGAATAATCCATCTGATCCTTTTGACTAAGGGGGTGTGCATTTGACATGTAAACGACGAAGGCCTCATAAAATAGCGGGCTTTCTGTAAAGTTTTTGTCCTTCACAGGCGTAGCCAGTATCCCAACATCCAACAAATCATTCCTGAGTTTCTCCATGATCTGTTCAGATAGGAGTTCTTCAATGGTCACTTCGATATGTGGGTATTTTGATGTGAGACTGAGAATGAAAAGCGGTAGGAGATAAGGACTGAGCGTGGAGATGATACCAATTCGCAGATGACCGGTTATCACAGACTCATTTTCCTCAATAATGTCCCTGATCTGATTCAATCCCATCAGGCTCATTTTGGCATGTTCGATTATCTGGTTACCCACTTCTGTGGGCATTACCGGTTTTTTACTTCGATCGAAAATGATAACGCCAAGGTCTTCCTCCAACTTTTTAATCTGCATGCTCAATGTAGGCTGCGTAACCCCGCATTTTCGAGCAGCCAGGGCAAAATTTTGATGCGTGCTAACTGCAACAACATACTCTAATTGGGTGATGGTCATAATATAGATATTATCTATTGATCTATAAATATATTCGATTTGATCGATATATAAAAAGCCAATACTTTTGAAAAAAAATTATAGAAATCATGACAACACTCATTGGAATAGACAAACAGAAAGCTGCGAATTTGGCCAAATTGCTTAATAAATTGCTTGCTAATTATCAGTTGTATTACCAGAACCTCAGGGGTTTCCATTGGAACATCAAGGGAAGCAGTTTCTTCGAATTGCATGCCAAATTTGAAGAGTTGTACACCGAAGCAAATGAGTCAGTTGATGTAATCGCAGAAAGAATATTGACACTTGACGAAACACCATTGCATTCATTCGATCAGTACCTTGAAACTGCTGATATAAAGCCTGCTAAAAACATGACCAGTGCGTCTGATACTGTTGGAACTACCCTGGAAAACATCTCTTCACTCATTGCACTAGAGCGTGAAATTTTGGAAGTAGCAGGTGATGCCAACGATGAAGGTACAGTTGGTTTGATGAGCGAGTACATCAACGCTCAGGAAAAGTTGACCTGGATGTTATCCTCATATATGAAAAAGAATTAATAACTGATTCAAAAACAAATTAACTATGGCTGACAAGAAAAAACTAACCACCGCTTCCGGCAGGCCCTATGCCGAGAACGAAAACACAATGAGTGTTGGGTCAAGAGGCCCCCTCTTGCTACAGGATTACATTTTACACGAAAAGATGGCCCATTTCAATCGGGAAAGGATTCCTGAGCGAGTAGTGCATGCCAAAGGATCCGGTGCTTTCGGCACCTTCACCGTGACCAATGATATCACAAAATACTCAAAGGCAAAGGTCTTCTCTGAAATAGGCAAGAAAACCAAAGTGTTGGTTAGATTTTCCACTGTTGGCGGCGAAAAAGGCTCAGCAGATACCGAAAGAGACCCAAGGGGATTTGCAGTGAAGTTTTATACCGAAGATGGCAACTGGGACCTGGTTGGTAACAACACCCCCATCTTCTTCATTAAAGACCCTAAGAAGTTTAGTGATTTTATCCACACACAAAAAAGGGACCCTTACACCAACTGCAAATCACCTGCAATGATGTGGGACTATTGGTCATTGAACCCTGAGTCACTGCATCAGGTAATGATCCTGTTTTCCGACAGGGGCACACCTTACGGGTATCGTCACATGAATGGCTACGGCAGCCACACATTTTCCCTTATCAACAAAAACAATGAGAGGTTTTATGTGAAATTCCATTTCAAAACTGCCCAGGGGATAAAGAATTTCAGCAATGATGAAGCAACAAAAATGAAGAGTGATGATGCTGACTTTTCTCAGCGGGATTTAGTGACTTCCATTGACAAGGGTGATTTTCCTAAATGGAATGTGAAAATGCAAATCATGCCTGAAGCTGATGCGAAAAGCTACCACATCAATCCATTTGACCTGACTAAGATTTGGCCTCATGGAGACTATCCACTGATCGATATTGGTGTGATGGAATTAAACCAAAACCCGGAAAATTATTTTGCTGAGATTGAGCAATCTGCTTTCGCTCCTGCGCATATCGTTGATGGCATTAGCTATTCTCCTGACAAAATGTTGCAGGGAAGATTGCTTTCATACCCTGATGCGCACAGGCATCGTTTGGGTGGAAATTATGAGCAAATTCCGGTAAACAAATGCCCATTTGCTGTCAATAATCACCAAAGGGATGGATACATGAACGTCAACGGAAATGGCGGAAGAAATCCAAATTACTTCCCGAATAGTTTTGACGGTATTGAGGCCGATACTTCCTACAAGGAGCCATCGTGGCAATTGGATAATGAGCTGGCAGATTGGTACGACCGAAATGCACCGGGAGAGGACGACCACTTCAGTCAGGCAGGTGACCTGTATCGCAAAGTGATGAACGATGCAGAGAAAACTGCTACAGTGAACAATTTCATCGGGGCCTTGAAAGGTGTTGACGGCCCTAAGAAAGACGAGATTCTTAACCGACAATTATGCCACTTCTTCAGGGCAGACCCAGAATTGGGAAGTCGAATCGCTGAAGGATTGGGTATAGATGTAAGTAATATGATGGCTCACATGGCCTAACCGATATTCATTTTGTGATTATATCAATTCGGAACAGATTGATTTGAAGAGGCAGAAATTTCTGTCTCTTCTTTTTTGTTCTTACTTTGAAACCTTTGCGCAATTCTTTGCAACCTTTGCGGTAAAATAAAAGCTTCATAGTCGGCTTTAAAAAAACAGAATACTTGAATCGAATCGACGAACTATTTACCCGAAAGCAACAGAATGTTTTATCTGTTTATTTCACCGCAGGTTATCCCAATTTATCAGACTCCAGGGTTGTGCTTGAGAGCCTGCAAACCTCCGGAGCTGACCTGGTTGAAATAGGCATACCCTACTCTGATCCAGTGGCGGATGGCCCCACCATCCAGGAAAGTAACCAGCAGGCAATCAGCAATGGCATGACCATTAAAAAGCTCTTCGAACAATTGGAAAAAGTGAGGGAAGAGGTTGAAATGCCAATCATCCTGATGGGTTATCTCAATCCTATCATGCAGTTCGGAGTAGAGGCATTCTGTCAAAAATGCCAGGAAGCCGGAGTAGATGGACTGATCATTCCTGACCTGCCCATGTACGAGTTTACAACACAATACAAGGAGCTATTTGAGAAGCATCATTTGCATAACATTTTCCTGATCACTCCCCAAACTTCAACAAAACGAATCAAGGAAATTGATCAAAATACCAGCGGCTTTATTTACATGGTTTCATCCGCCAGCATCACCGGGGCGAAAGGTGAAATCACCAAAGAACAAACCAAATATTTCGATCGAGTCAATGATATGGGCTTGAAAAATCCTCGATTGATCGGGTTTGGCATCAGCGATAATAAAACCTTTCACCAAGCCTGTCAATATGCCTCCGGGGCAATTATCGGCAGCGCATTTATTAACCTCCTCAAAGCGTCCAAAAACCTTCCCGAAGACATCGATTCGTTTATCAGATCAGTCAGGTCTTGAGTGGGTGTATTTGAGAAATCGAATAAATTTCGCTAAGGTTGGAGCACCAACCTAAAACCACTTTATGAAAAAGACCATCCTTGTCGTCGGATTAATAATTCTTGTATTCCTCCTATATGTTTTAAACATCTTCGTCTCAACGGGTTACTTCAGGGAAATAACACCATTTATGGCTGGTGAAGTAATAAAGAAAATTGAAATACCCGGCGCTGAAGACATCACTATTTCGTATGAAGGTCAGTTTGCACTTATTTCATCGGATGACAGGGCCTCAAGGAGGGATGGTGAACCTCATCAGGGCGGACTATTTTATCTCGATTTGAAAAGTGACAACCTTGAACCAAAACTCATTTCAGGCCAATTCGAAAAACCATTTAACCCACATGGCATTTCGCTTTATCAGGTTGATTCAGCCTTGTATAAGGTGCTGGTGATTAATCATGTCAGAGGTGTTCATTCTGTTGAACACTTCATCCTTTCTGGGGACAGTCTTGTCCATCAAGAGACACTTCAGGATGCTTCAATGATTAGCCCAAACGACGTAGTTGCCATTGATGAAAACCGGTTTTATTTCACCAATGACCATGGCTATACCTCAAGGTTAGGAGTCTTTTTTGAAAATTACCTCGGCCTGTCAGTTTCCAATGTGGTCTTATTCGATGGCAGCGATTACAGAGAGGTCGCCCCGGGAATAGCTTATGCAAACGGGATCAATTATGACCCAAAACGATCGCTGGTTTATGTGGCCTCCCCAAGAGGATTTGCAATCAAAGTGTATGAGGTGGGACCAGAGTATGATTTGACCCACCTGACTGATATCGATGTGAATACTGGTGCCGACAATATCGAGATTGATCAGAACGGATTTCTTTGGATTGGTGCACATCCCGACCTTCTGGGTTTTAAAGCATACTCTTCCGGGAAAAAGTCAATTGCACCTTCTGAAGTGTTAAAGGTTGACTTTCGAGGCGAATCTGATTACAGCATTGAGCAAATAATGGTCGACAATGGAAACATCATCTCCGCAACATCAGTGGCTGCAGTTTACAAGGACATTGTCCTGATTGGCAATGTGATGGACGATCATTTCCTGATTATAAGGTTGAGCTCAGAAAAATGAATTCCTAGTCATGCTGAGCCTGTCGAAGCATTGTTTCGCTTGGCAATACCCTTCGACAAGCTCAGGCTGACAGCTCAGTTCAATAAGGCTAACCTTTAGTTTTGTTCTTTAATCTCTCGAATGTAATTCGAGCTTAATATCTAATATGCTCAATACCTTTCGTCATACCGATATGACCTATTTCTTTGCCAAAAGTCCAGAACTCTCCGTTCCCGGAGGTCATCCCGAAAAAATCACGGGAAGATGAAATTAATCTTCCATCTTCATCAGTGACACCAGGATGAACGGATGTTCTCACCACCTCGGCGAAAAAGACCCTCCTTTTGGGAGGAAGCCTATGAGATTGCAACACTTTGCATTCTAGCACAATAGCAGCTTCTGCAATTCCCGGGGCGCCAATCAATTTGGATGGCAAACGAGTTAGGCCATTGGCCTCAAACTTGTCCTCCCGTGAAGATGCTGTCATATCAATCTGATCGAACTCCTTTATCCAGCTGCCATCGGGTACATTCAATGTGAATTCACCATGCTTTTCGAGAAGCTTCAATGCGACATATTCATCTCCGGTAATTGCACTGTTGTCAGGCACACTTATGCCTATGTAGGGCGGTGTTCCTTCCAGGACAAATGTCCAGACGATGGTAATATCATCCTGTATAATTGAGTCTCCCTTAACCCCCAAAACAATAGCCGGAACTGGCGGAATCATCGGGCCGGGTTCGGCAAGCTCAAACCTGTCGGGCTGCAAAAAGGTTTGTTTCTCTCCTGTGTTAGTGACCTGTGCTTGAGGTTCGCTATTTTCATCTATCACCTCTTTGTCACTCTTATCATTTGGTGGGGTTTTGCATGCCAAAGTGGAGATAAATATTATTAACAAGGCAACAAAGGATTCATTTTTCATAATAGGTAATTTTAGTTGGTGTGATTTCTTACCACTTATTAGAAGGTAAATAAATGAAATTAATAAGAAAAAGTTAATTGGAACGAGTGAAAGAAAAACCCTGCGTAGCGTTAATCCGATTTCGCTGATTCAACCTGTTTTAAAATCTCTTTATATCCTTTAGTCTGCTCAATATAAGTGTAGAAAGTTTCAACCGTATCACGTCGAACCTGGTATATGATTTCACTATCTCCCAAGTCCCATCTTAATTGATAGAAGTTGATCAATGATACAATCTCATTACCCGAAAATACTTTTGACTTCAGGCTTTTGATAAAATGATTATTTCGGGTATTCAGGCCACGAATGCCAAACTTGCGGTTTTGTTTGATCAGATTAGCTGTAATATCCGATGTGAGTTCATACTTTTTTTGAACAAGATCATCGTCAATATAACTCAGTACCGCCTTCCTCGCTTTTACACCTTTAATCCTAACATCAGGATTTTCCTTGGTGAAAAACCTAACCCTATCACTATGAAAATCACCGAAAAAATTTGCCTCTAAAACCTCATAAGCTTTTGGTTCGACCGCAACCCTGTCCCCAGATTCAACAGGGATTTGAGTGCCGCCCGAAGGAGGTGGCGCTACTGATTTTGTATTTTCATCAGTGCAAGAAATCAAAACTATGATTAATGGGAAAAATATCTTGAAGTTCACTATAGGAGAAAATTTGAATCCACTATGCCTTTACTTTAATGCTATCATTACCAATCAAAACGGGTCTATTGTACCTACCCTCTTCATTTTGAACCTCCAAATTTAACACTCCTCTGGGACAAACTGAAGAGCACACACCACAACCAACGCAGGAAGACCGGATGATATTCTGGCCACGTTGGGCGTACCACCTCACATCAATTCCCATCTCGCAATAAGTGGAGCAATTGCCACAAGAGATGCACTGACCTCCATTTGTGGTGATCCTGAACCTCGATTTGAATTTCTGGATCAAGCCCAAATAAGCAGCAAGTGGGCAACCAAACCGGCACCAGACCCGATTGCCCATTAATGGGTAAAATCCGGTACCTATAACTCCGGCAAAGCCTGCCCCTATCCAGGCACCGTAGACTTCCCGAATTTTGTATGAATCAATGATTCCGAGAAAGGAGCTGTTTCCGGTCCAGTAAGTGTAAAGAACTGCTGCAGTCATCACAACAGCAAAGACCAGTACTCCATGAATGGTGAATCGTTCCAGTTTCCATGCCTTTAACGACTTGTCAGATAATTGACGATAAGGATCACCGAGGGTTTCAGCCAGGCCACCACAACCACAAACCCAACTACAGTACCACCTCTTGCCAAACCAGTAAACAAACAGAGGCACACCAAGTATCATCAAACCGATGCCCCAGCCCAGCATAAAAATGCCAAGTCCACCACTTTCAATTAAGGTGTTGAGTTCATTGTCAAAAAAGAAATCGTAATCAAGCGGCCAAATATTTTTAAAATCAAAATAGGGCTTGTTGAGCCGCAGCAATATCTCAGGCACAAGGAAAGCAAGCGAAGTCTGAAAAAACATAACCGATGCAGTCCTCACCATTTGGTATTTACTATGCCGGTATTTAATCATCATCCTCACTCCCATCACAAGGATGCAAAGCGTGTAGATGAACCCGTAAAGGAAAAACCGACCTGCTTCGCTTCCTTTCAGGAATTGACTAACAGGATCAACAGTGGTGATCCAAGGTGTCATGTATTCAGGATAGAAATACAAAAACACGTAAAAGACAATGAGGAAAGTGCCCGTCAAAATGCCCAGCCATCCCCGATGGTGCATGGCGCTGGTGAAGATGTTATTGTTCTTAATTCCCGGAGGGCCATTCAATTTTTTCTTTGACAGAATGAACATGGCGGCGCCAACAATGCAGAGAACATAGGTCAGCCAAATAAACAGTGACGGATTTTCAGCAATTGGCCCGGTCAGGGATGCTTTTGCCAAACTGTACTTGAGGTCCTTAATTTGGTAGCGGTCAAAGCCAAACTGGTTGACAATGCCGTATTTTTTAACATTTTCGGCTGTTTGCCAAATCTGTTGTCTCAGGTCTTCTTTTGAGGAAAATTCCCTCCCATCCAGCCAGCTTCCATAATCTTTAAACGACTGTGCTTTGTAGATCGAAAATTCATCAGATCCTGAAAAAACTTCATCAATTGTGGCAATGGAAAATTTCACTGGATCAGAGGCTGTCTTGTTCAGGATCTCCTCAATTTCAGCATCGCTAATTCCGTAATTGCTTAGTTGAGCCTGGTTTACCGATTCGAAAACAGCATTAAGCTGATCAACAAAAGCAAAGCTTGAACTGGTTGAGCTGCCAAGAATTTCCCCGCCGTGATTATTAAACGATTCGACCTTTTTAGCATCACTGACCCTGGATTGAAGCACCTCTTCGGTGAGTTCATAATTACCAATAAAGAAACTTCCCAGAAATATGGCAAAACCTGTAAGAAATAATCCTAACCCTGTTAATTGTATCGCTCTCATCCTAATATTTTTTCTAAAAGGCTTTTACCTATAACTTTTACTCGCATCTCCGGAAACTGATTATTGAAAGATGCCTGGATTTCACTTTCATGCTTACTGAAGAATTCCGGATCAAAATTGGCATCTCTTAGGTGCTCCACAACATAGTCGACTTTACGCCTTTCAGAAAGCCATTTGTCGCATACTTCATGACGTAAGCGCATGCCCATCACGTTAAACCCTTTCACAAATCTTTCCTGCTCATCAAAAACTACCCGGAAGCTGATCTTTCCATTCTGGTGCTCCCAGTAAAACGTTTCCTCTCCCTCTTTTAACTGAGCCCACACATGCCCGTAAGTCTGATATTCGATATCGAAAAACTTGGCCGAGTTGAACCAGATACCTGGCTTATATGCTGTTTTTTCCTTGCAAATGGTGTGAGCTACTGTCTCGCCCATCATTCTGCCAGTGTACCAAACCTGCTCAATGGGGCGCCGGTTGGGCAAGGGTGTCCTAAATTGTGCGCAATCCCCAATGGCATAAACATCAGGCACATTGGTCTCAAGAAATTCATCAACCATGATGCCCCTCTCCGCCTCAACTTTTGAATCTTTCAAGAAATTGATGTTAGGGCTCACACCTGCGGTCAATCCAACTATTTCACATTTTATTTCTTCCCCTTTATTTGTAACAGCAGCCCTAACGTTACCATTTTCATCAGCTAGTATTTCCTTTAATTCTGTGGAAAGGCGTAAATCCACATGATGTTCATGCATATGTCGGCTTATCATTTTGGATTCTTCCACAGGAAAAACAATGCTCCAGAAATGCTCCTCACGTACCAGAAAAGTTACTGGTATATTTCTGGACAATAGCATTTCAGTCATCTCAACACCAATTAGTCCCCCTCCTACGATCACCGCCCGTGAGGCACCGGAAGAGTTCTTCTCTAAGTTTTCCAGGTCCTGAAAATTATACAGCCCCTGGGCTCCTATTAAATCCTGGCCAGGCCAGCCAAACTTATTTGATTTTGACCCGGTCCCAAGAATCAATATGTCATAATCAATTGAGCCTCCGCCTTCGTATTCAAGTTTTTTATTATCAGTATCAACATTCTTAACAAATTTCCTGACAAGATTGATCCTGTTTTTCTCCCAAAACCAATCTTCGTACGGTTTGGTGTTTTCGAATTTCATGTGGCCCATGTAGATATACATGAGCGCTGTCCGTGAAAAGAAATGATCCGTTTCTGCAGAAATCACAGTGATCTCATGATCGCTCATTTTTCTTATATGTCGGGCCGCGGTTATTCCTGAAATTCCGTTACCGATGATTACAATCTTTTTCATTTCCATTTGAAAGTGGGCGACTAAGCTAAACCTTAGCTCACTATTAAAGTTCTAAAATATCAAGGATTTTTTGGGTGTGTCTTTAAGGAGACACCACTTCTTCGGAAGGCTGACCTGATATTTGAGATTTGAACTCAACACACCTAACCAAACCACCCTTTCGGGAATGATGACATTTTAAATAAAATGTATACCAACCTTGACAAATGGAAGAAGGTTTACAGTCAATTGAATAGCAAAGGTACTTTCGATAATAAGACCACTTACAGATTAGGGTTCTCCAAAATTGACTATCGGTGACTAATCTTCTTTTTCAACAGGACGATAGCCAACAGTGGTTTTCAACATTTTGTTTACAGAAAGGCCCTGGTACAGAATTGAAACTACAACAACGATGTAAGTCATGGTTATGACTAAATCCCTGCCCTCAAAATCCGGCAACGTCAAAGACATGGCTATGGGCACACCGCCCCGCAAACTACCCCAGGTCATAATCGAGACTGTACTAGGATCAAAATACCTTTTAACAGACATAAATTTAATAGGGGTAAAAACACTAAGCCATCTTGCAAATAAGACAATGGCGAAAGCAAAGAATCCTGCTGCAAAATAATTCACCTGTAGAGGAATAATGAGCATTTCAATTCCAATAAGCACATATAGAATCGCATTGAGGCTCTGTTCGATCAAAAACCAGAATTTAAACACGTAATCGCTGGCAGCCCCGACCAGCTTATCACTTTTTCCTTCATTGCCGACCACTAAACCCATCACAACAGCTGCCTGTTTTCCTGAGACTTCAATTGCCTCAAAGTGGGCAAATTGCGTTGATGCCATCAGCAAAGCAAGAGTCACCAAAATTTCCAATTCCGACTGATCATTGGGGATATAATCCAGTAATTTGAAACAGACGTATCCCAACATGAGGCCTATTAAAACACCTCCAACAATATCAACAGTAAAGGTTGTAAATAAGTCAGCAAAATGAATGTAGTGATCCAATTCTTTCGTCTCCAGATCAAGCAAAGCCAGTGCAAAAACCACTGATATGCCATCATTGAAGAGGGCTTCTCCTTCAATCCTGATCCTCAGTTGCTCAGAAACATTGTATCGCTTTAAAGTTGAAATTACAGCAATTGGATCAGTAGGGGAAATAAGCGCACCAAAAGCAAGGCAATAAATATAGTCCAAATGGAGCCCTATAAAATTGAGCAAATAGTAGATTGCAGTACCTGTGACTATTGTTGAAATGATGACCCCAAATGTCGCCAGAATTAGCACTGGGCCTTTTTCTTCTGCCAGGGTCCTAAAATCAATTTTGAGTGCCCCGGCAAAAAGCAAAAAAGTAAGGATTATCTCAAAAATGACCTCCCTATATTCAAAATCCTCCAAAATCCTCATGGTCTCCAACTGAAACGCAGGAATTAATAGCCCTGTGCCTATGATGACAAAAGAAAGCATCAAGGCCATGATCATTAGACCAATGGAGGAGGGTAATTTAAGAAAATAGTTATTTACGAAGATGAAGAGCCCCGCAAGAATAACAAATAAAGTTAAAACATCTAATGTTCCGTATTCCATTAAGCAAGGGCGATTTTATGCGCTCAAATTCTTCATTATACGCTCAAAATTACTCTAAATTCAATAAAACCCTCACAAACATACACTTCCTGTCAAATTGAAATATGAGCACATCCAAAAACTCCATTAGACCTCAGCGATACCGGAAAGTGTCCTGTCAAAGCAGATGCTCTAACAGCAATAAAATCTTACAATAGAAATGGACTCGATCCAATACCTAAATACCAGTCTATCTATCTTTTATCTTGCCATTTGCCCTCCCAAGAAGTCAATAGGACTTTTGTGGTTAAGTTTGAAAATTTTGTCCTAATTTGATCCGATGACATCAATTGAAG
>Ga0316189_10005698_pt1 | contig 11954 bp, 11 predicted proteins | sample LowCovwburrow_MG_FD_204930 | JGI IMG/M metagenome (GOLD analysis project Ga0316189, IMG submission 204930) | Coastal sediment microbial communities from Maine, United States - Lowes Cove worm burrow | ecosystem: Environmental > Aquatic > Marine > Coastal > Sediment | place: USA: Maine... | reverse complement strand
TGCATTCCATCCCTATGAAAATCCAAACCAAAAAGAGGCTCACCAATAACAATTTTCTTTCCGTCAACATTTTTCTTGCTAGATCCGATTAATTTGAAATCTTGTGGTGCTTTGAGTTCGACCTCTTCGGGTACTTCAATGCCAACAGCTTTTGATGCTATTTCTCCATAGTTAATAGTACGCTCCCCACTGATTTCTTTAATTGTTCCTTCACTTGCTGTCAAATCAGTAATTTGTAAACCCCACTCTTTAGCGGCTGCTTCCAACAACATTCTTCGACCCGTAGCACCAGCCATTCGCAAAGCATTCCAACTCAATCGAATGGAAAGACTACCTCCGGCAAATTGATTTTGATACCAGCCTGTATTGAGGGGTGCTTGTTCGACTACTACATTTTCCCATGGGACATCAAGTTCTTCGGCGACGATCATGGGCATCGAAGTCCGTACGTTTTGGCCAATTTCCGGATTAGGAGAATATATGGTAACCATACCTGTGTCACCTATTTTTATATAGCCATTGATTTCGAACCATTCTTTTGGAATTGCAACCCCAGGATCGGGTTCATGTGTATTGGGCTTGCATCCGTTGAGCCAGCTAAACCCTATGAGCATGCCACCACCTGCAGCTGCAGAAACCTTGATAAAGGAGCGACGGTTATATTGTGTTTTTATCTGTGTCATGATTTTTCTTTTTAGATGGCTGCCTTCGACTACGCTGAGACCTTCTTTTATTTAAGAGTTTTCGGAACTAGCAGCGGTTTTGATAGCCTTCTTGATTCTGGTATAAGTTCCACATCGGCAGATGTTACCGTTCATCGCTGTTTCAATTTCCGTATCCGTTGGATTGGGGTTACTTTTCAAAAAAGCACTGGCGTTCATAATCTGGCCTGCCTGACAATATCCACATTGATACACATCCTCTTCCAGCCATGCTTTTTGAACAGGGTGGTCGCCTTTTTCGGATAGTCCTTCGATGGTAGTAATTGCTTGATCACCTACTGCCGAAACAGGCAGTTGACAAGAACGTACCGCATTGTCTCCAAGGTGGATTGTACAGGCACCACATTGCGCGATTCCGCAACCGAATTTAGTGCCGACCAATTTCATATGGTCTCGCAGTACCCAGAGCATGGGCGTAGTTGGATCAACTACCACTATTTGGATTTTTCCGTTGATTTTCAGATTGAAATTTGCCATGATTTTAGTAAAAAAATTAATATGTTGAAGTTACGGAATTTAGTAACATTGAAAACAAATAATAAAAACAATTTCTTTTTAAAACCGGCAACTTTGATTTTGCTTACTACTAATAACTTATATCAACTATTCGAATCCCCTTTTCGACCAATATTTATGGACTTCCGTGGAGGCATTTAGTGCTTAAGCTTAGAAAAACAGCCGTTTATAGTATTCATTAAGCCACTAGCATTTTTTTATATAGATTTTTGACGAAAATCACCTATTTGTATAGCTATGATCCTGTGGTATAAGGCCGAAAAAATTAACGGATTAGATAATAGCAATACTAGCATTACAAATAGCCGTCGTTATTTTAGTAAGGACAAAGCACCTTTAATCAATTTAAAAATTATTGAGAACAAGCATTTTTTTATACAGTAAAGATACCAGTGGTAATAGACCAAAACTATATCCATTAGAGTCGTTGTACTTAAATCAGATAACTTACGAAGTTAACGGCATATAGTTTACACCACATTTACAATTCACCTGTTTGAGGCTTGTTTCTTTCTAATGTTGTTTTTATCAAAGAAATTTAAAAATAGGCTTCTAAGGAAGACCTTCGAAATACCCTTTCCCAATTTTCCCTATCTTAGCATTATGCTCTCCAAAAAGACGAAATATGGCCTCAAGGCATTAACCTATTTGGCATCCCAAAAAGATGATAAACCTGTACAGATTTCCGAAATTGCACAGCACGAGAATATCTCCCAAAAATTTTTAGAAAGTATTTTGTTGTCCCTAAGAAAAACGGGGCTTTTGGGCTCAAAAAAAGGAAAGGGTGGAGGGTATTATTTGATTAAAAATCCAAAGGAAGTTCTAATGACCGATGTGATGCGGGTGCTCGAAGGACCAATTTCAATGGTACCCTGTGTTAGTTTGAATTTCTACGAAAAATGTGCGGATTGCCCTAACGAAAATTCCTGTTCTGTGCATAAATTGATGCTGATGGTAAGAGACGCCAATCTCGAAATCTACCGCAATAACACCTTGGCAGATTTAGTTATTTAGTCTTTTGTAATTCCTATGAAGACGGAAATATTTTCGTCCTTTCGTTGTACATTGGGGTTCTCTGCACCTTGAATTTTTTAAATTTTCTTCTAAATCAATATGTAATCTTCAATTTTGTATACATTTTATTAAAAATCTACTAAATCTATAGGATAAAAGTTAATTCTTCTAAAAACCCTCGACTAAGACAAAAAATTTATACTATTTTTGTTTACTCTATTAAATTGATAGGGTAATTAGATTAAGATGCAGTAATGATTGTAGACCAATTAATTTTTGACAAGCAAGCTTCTAAAAAAAAGTACTCGGAAGATAAAAAATCGGAGAAACCCATACGCAGTGTGGCCAAGGCTGTCAGCTGGAGGGTAATAGGAACTTTAGACACCTTGCTGATTTCCTATTTATTAACCGGTGAAGTCGCCATAGCCGCCTCAATAGCGTCTATCGATTTCGTAACTAAAATGTTTCTCTACTTCTTTCATGAACGTATTTGGAACAAAATCAATTGGGGTAAATAAATATTTAGATATGGGATTTTCACAAGAGTCAATAAAGAAATTGAATGCACAGTTCAAAGGTATTCCACCTACCGAAATTGTTTCGTGGGCTGTAAAGAATTCTAAAAAAGCAGTTGTGACCACTAATTTCCGTCCTTATGAAGTTGCAATATTATATGCAGTTTCAGAAGTCAAGAGTGATATTCCGGTAATTTGGTGCGATACGGGCTATAACACACCCAACACGTATAGACATGCCGAAGAATTGATAGAAAGACTGAATTTGAATATCGATTTGTACGTGCCTAAACAAACCACGGCGCATCGTGATGCCGTGATGGGAATTCCGCAGATTGATGACCCTCGTCATGCCGAGTTTACCGAACAAGTGAAATTGGAACCTTTCAAAAGGGCAATGGCAGCACATAATACAGATGTCTGGTTTACAAACCTAAGAAAAGGCCAAACCGCTCTACGCGACTCCCTTGATATTTTAAGCTTAAGTAAAGAAGGTGTTTTGAAGGTAAGTCCCTTTTACTATTGGAGCGACACGCAATTGGATGCCTATTTAAATCAACGGAATTTACCCAACGAACATAAATATTTTGACCCAACTAAGGTTCTGGAGAATCGGGAATGTGGGTTACATACTTAAACACACAAATACAAAGGTCAATCTTCTTGTATCGCTTTAGACTAATGCTAGAACCTGTATTTGAACTTGAATTTTATTATGAAAGACACATCGCATATAAACGCTTTAGAAAACGAGGCCATTTATATTTTTAGGGAAGTAGCGGCACAGTTCGAACGCCCTGTTCTCTTGTTTTCTGGAGGAAAAGATTCGATAACATTGGTGCGTTTGGCTCAAAAAGCCTTCTGGCCGGCAAAGATTCCTTTTCCACTAATGCACATCGATACAGGTCACAACTTTCCTGAAACAATTGAGTTTCGTGATAGACTGGTCGAGGAACTGGGCTTGGAGCTTATTGTAAGAAATGTACAGGATTCGATCGACCAAGGAAAGGTAAAGGAAGAGACCGGAAGATATTCTAGCAGGAATATATTGCAGACTACAACACTATTGGATGCCATTGAAGAATTCAAGTTCGATGCCTGTATTGGTGGTGCCCGAAGAGATGAGGAAAAGGCACGCGCCAAAGAACGTATTTTTTCGGTACGCGATGACTTTGGTCAATGGGACGAGCGCAACCAACGCCCAGAACTTTTCGATATGTTGAACGGTCAAATCGAATTGGGACAGAACGTAAGGGTTTTTCCGATTTCAAACTGGACGGAATTGGATGTTTGGTCCTATATCAAAGAAGAGGAGATTGAAATCCCATCCATTTATTTTGCACACAAGCGAAAAGTGTTTTTGCGAGACGGACTTATCTGGTCACATTCTGATTACGTTTATCAAGAGGAGGATGAAGAGGTCTTAGAACGTATGGTGCGTTTTCGTACAGTAGGTGATATGAGCTGTACTGCAGCGGTTTTCTCCGATGCGACTGATATCGAATCTGTAGTCGAAGAGATTAGGGATTCCACGATTTCTGAGAGGGGCGCACGTATTGACGACAAACGCTCTGAAGCAGCAATGGAAAAAAGAAAACAACAAGGGTACTTTTAAAAGCTGGCAGTTCTCAGTCTCAGTGCACAGTCTAAAAACTGTATTTACTGCTGCCTACTGAATACAAAAAAAATATGGAAGTTTTAAAAATAGCAACCGCAGGAAGTGTAGACGATGGAAAAAGTACCTTAATCGGTCGATTGCTCTACGACACCAAATCATTGACCTCCGATAAATTAGAGGCCATTGAAAAAACAAGTAAAAAGAACGGGTATGATTACCTCGACTTTTCTTTGGCAACCGACGGTCTTGTGGCCGAACGCGAACAGGGCATTACCATTGATGTGGCGCACATCTACTTTTCGACAAGTACAAAAAGCTACATCATTGCCGATACTCCTGGTCATGTCGAATACACCAGAAATATGGTAACAGGGGCTTCGACTTCTCAAGCAGCGATAATTCTTATAGATGCTAGAAAGGGCGTCATTGAACAGACCAATCGACATTTTTTCATTAATAACCTTTTGAGAGTTAAAGAAGTTGTTGTGGCCATAAACAAAATGGATTTAGTTGATTTTTCTGAGGAACGATATATTGAGATAAAATCCGATTTTGAACAATTGATGGCGAAACGTGATTACCAAGATCAGAAAATTACCTTCATTCCTGTCAGTGCCTTGAAAGGGGATAATGTTGTGAACAAATCTCAAAATACGCCTTGGTACGAAGGTGAAACCCTTTTGGAACATTTGGAGAGTTTAGATTTGGCAGCCGTATCTAATGTTGGAACTCCAAGGTTTCCCGTGCAATACGTTATCCGTCCAAAGACCGAAGATTTTCACGATTTCAGAGGATTTGCCGGTAAAGTTTATGGCGGTGAACTAAGCGTAGGTGATGAGGTGGTGGCGTTACCATCACAAACCCGATCGAAGATCAAGGACATCTATTTTCACGATAAAAAATATCAAACCGCCTCAAGACGCTCATCTGTAACAATCACCTTAGAAGACGAAATCAATTTGAGTAGGGGCGATATGTTGGTCAAAGCAGGTGATTTGCCAACCATCGATAAGCAGTTTACGGCAACCGTTTCTTGGATGGATTCAGAGAAATTAATTTCAGGAAAGAAATATGTGGTACAGCATGGTGTAAACAAAGTGTTGGCCAAAGTGGATAATATACACCATAAAATTAACCCTGATTATTCGGGTATCGATAGTGAAGTCGATAGTTTAGGTATGAACGACATTGCCAAGGTAACCTTCAAATTGAACAAGCCCATTTTTTATGATCAGTTCAAGAACCATCGTACCAACGGCTCGTTTATTTTAATCGATACACAGACGAACAGTACGGTAGGGGCAGGGTTTATAAATTGATTTATTTTTTTGTCATATCCGTGTAGGCGGATATCTGGCTAAATAATATTTGAATATGCCTATCAAACCTATAGGATTAATATTAATAGAAACACTTACTCGGCCCGAGTAAGCGTTCCTCCCCTTGGGGGAGGCTAGGAGGGGCTCGAATTATGCAAAGTTTTAGAACAGAAATAGAGAATCCGGTAGTCGAAAATGACATCTTTGAACTAGAAAAGAAGATTCGTCAGTTTCATGAAGGGAAATTAGATGAAGAGAAATTCCGAAGCCTTCGTTTGGCTCGTGGTGTTTACGGCCAACGGCAACAAGGTGTTCAGATGATTCGCATCAAATTGCCCTACGGAAAAGTTACTTCTAACCAATTGCGAAGAATTTGTGATGTATCCGATGAATATTCAACGGGGCGTTTGCATATTACCACACGTCAAGATATCCAGATTCACTATGTCGATCTTAATCGAACTCCTGAACTATGGGCGCAATTGGAAAAGGATGATGTGACACTTCGTGAAGCCTGTGGAAACACGGTGCGTAACGTAACGGCAAGCGAAACTGCAGGGATAGATGTAGGTGAACCGTTTGATGTTTCGCCCTATGCCCATGGACTTTTTGAATATTTTTTAAGGAATCCGATTAGTCAAGAAATGGGGCGGAAATTTAAAGTTTCCTTCTCATCAAGTGATACCGATACTGGACTATCCTATATGCATGATTTAGGTTTTATCGCCAAAATTGAAAACGGTGTTAGAGGATTCAAAGTGATGATTGGCGGCGGATTGGGTTCGCAGCCACGTCATGCCGATGTGCTTTATGATTTTCTTGAGACCGATAAAATCATTCCCGTAATGGATGGGGTAATTCGCGTTTTTGACCGCTACGGCGAACGAAAAAGTAGAGCCAAGGCACGAATGAAGTTTTTGTTGAAGGATTTTGGTCTTGATGGATTCAAAAAATTATTAGAGGATGAGCGAAAGGCTATCCCGTATAAAACGTATCCTATCGATGCTGATGCGTATTCAGCGGTTAAGATAGCGGAAACTGATATTCCGAATGTAATAATTGAAGACGGCGAAGCTTTTGAAAAATGGAAAGCTACCAACCTTGTACCACAAAAACAAGAAGGCTACGTAGCAATAGGCATAAAGGTTTTATTAGGAGATTTTTATACGGATAAAGCACGCCTATTGGCGAACCTGGTCGAAAAGTATGCTGCTAGTGAAATCCGTTTATCGTTGCGTCAGAATATTTTGATTCCTTATATAAAAAAAGAATTGCTGCCTTTTTTCTACACCGAGTTAGAAAAATTGGGCTTTACAGAAATCGGATATAACACGGCTTTGGATATTACGGCTTGCCCAGGTACCGACACCTGTAATTTGGGAATTTCAAGCAGCACGGGTATCGCGGAAGAGCTGGAGCGGATTATTAAGGCAGAATATCCACGATACATCAGCAATCCTGATGTTGTTATAAAAATCAGTGGTTGTATGAATGCCTGTGGGCAACACAATATGGCCAATATTGGTTTTCAGGGAATGAGCATACGCACCAAGGAAAAATTGGTCGCACCCGCCTTGCAGGTGCTATTGGGCGGTGGAAATATTGGAAACGGTGAAGGTCGATTCGCTGACAAAGTGGTAAAGGTTCCCAGCAAACGTGGCCCTGAAGCCTTGAGGTTGATTTTAGACGATTTTGATGCCAATGGAAACGGATTATCATATGCCGACTATTACCAAGAAAAAGGGCAAATGTATTTCTATGATTTCCTGACTCATTTATCCAATGCCGATAATTTGACCGCTGAAGATTTTATCGACTGGGGAACTAACGAGCGCTATAAAAAGGCCATTGGTATAGGTGAATGTGCCGGAGTAGTAATCGATTTGATTGCTACACTATTGTTCGAAAGTGAGGAAAAAATCCTGAATGCGCAGGAAACTTTCGAAGCCGGTAAGTGGGCAGCTAGTATTTATCATTCCTATTCTTCGATGGTCAATTCAGCAAAAGCATTGTTAACTGCAGAGAAAACAAAGGTCAACACCCATGCCGGTATCATCAAAGACTTTGATGAGAAGTTCGTAGCCTCGGGTAGAATCAATCTTGGGAACGGATTTGAAGAGCTTGTTCTTCAACTGAACAAAAATGAACCTACAGAGACATTCGCACAACGTTATATGGAACATGCCAAAGGATTTTTAAAATCTGTGGAGCAGTTCAGAAACCAAGAATTAGCAGAAGTATAGATTTTGAGCAGAAAACGACACTATATTGAATACAATACGCGGACTCAACAAAGCCAAGGGTTACTGACTGTAATAGGCGCTGGCCCTGGTGATGTTGAACTCATTACGCTAAAAGCTGTCAAGGCCTTACAAACTGCAGATGTAGTTTTGTACGATGCGTTAGTGAATGAAGAATTGCTGGAGTACGCCCCTAAGGCAGAACATATTTTTGTAGGAAAACGAAAAGGTTGTTATTCGTACCAACAAGAACAGATCAATGAATTGATTGTAAACCGTGCAAAATCATACGGGCATGTTGTCCGTCTTAAAGGAGGCGACCCTTTCGTATTTGGTAGAGGGGCCGAAGAAATGCAATATGCCGCAGCTCGTGGATTGGATGTAGCTATGGTTCCGGGAATTTCATCATGTCTTTCCGTTCCGGCTTCGCAGCATATTCCTGTGACCAAAAGAGGTGCAACAGAGAGTTTTTGGGTCATTACAGGTACAACAAAAGCACATCGATTATCGGAAGACGTTGCGTTAGCGGCAAAAAGTAACGCAACGGTCGTGATTTTGATGGGGATGTCAAAATTGCCTCAAATTGTGGAGCTTTTTAAAAGAGAAGGAAAATCAGAAACCCCCATAGCCATCATACAAAACGGAACCCGTAGAGATGAAAAAGTGGGTGTGGGCACTGTTGCCTCCATAGAAAATGAAGTAGTAAAGCAAGAATTGACAAATCCCGCTATTATTATAATCGGCGAAGTAGTAAGGCATAGGGAAAATATCATTCAAATTGTCAAAAATCAAGAACTAGAATTAAGTCAAACGATATGATAAAAACAGATTTATTAATAATAGGCGCAGGCCCTACAGGTCTTTTCACGGTTTTCGAGGCTGGGTTGCTGAAATTAAAATGCCATTTGATAGATGCTTTAGCACAGCCGGGCGGACAATGTTCTGAAATCTATCCGAAGAAACCTATTTATGATATTCCCGCATTTCCAGAAATTATGGCAGGGCAGTTGGTCGATAACCTTATGGAGCAAATAAAGCCTTTTGAACCAGGGTTCACCTTAGGTGAACGCGCCGAGACTTTAGATAAGCTAGAAGACGGTTCATTCATCGTTACTACTAACAAAGGAACACAGCACCAAGCTCCCGTAGTTGTTATTGCTGGTGGATTAGGTTCTTTCGAACCACGCAAGCCTCCGATTGAAAATATCATCGATTTTGAAGACAAAGGTGTTGCCTATATCATCAAGGATCCAGAAGTATATCGCAATAAGAAGGTTGTCATTGCCGGTGGTGGAGATTCTGCCTTGGATTGGGCGATTTATCTTGCCGATGTGGCTTCCGAGGTTTCGTTGGTGCACAGACGCAACGAGTTCCGTGGTGCTTTGGATTCCGTTGAAAAAGCATCCGAATTAGCGAAACTGGGAAAAATCAAATTATTTACCGAAGCCGAGGTGAAAAAACTGTATGGTGACGAGCATTTAGAAGCAGTTGTAATCAAGCACAACGATGACCAAAAAGGCGAAAGCTACGTTGAGGTAGATAACTTTATTCCGTTATTCGGACTTTCACCAAAATTAGGCCCTATTGGTGATTGGGGTCTTGAAATCGAGCGCAATGCTATAAAAGTGAACAATGCGAAAGATTATCAAACCAACATTCCCGGCGTGTTCGCTATTGGCGATGTTAATACGTACGAAGGTAAACTGAAACTGATTCTATCCGGTTTTCATGAGGCTGCGGTCATGTGCCAATTTGCCTACCAATTGATAAACCCTGGAAAGCGATATGTTATGAAATATACCACTGTTGGCGGAGTCGAAGGTTTCGACGGCAGCAAAAAAGAAGCAAAAAAAGAAGTGGTGCAAAGCATCGCATAGCGAATAAATGGCTACCGTTTTCATATATGGTAGTGACCTATTTATATTGGCTGTAAACCTCCCAACAAATTTGTTGGGAGGTTTTTCGATTTAATTTAAAAAATCAGTAGGCTTTTGAAGACCGAAAAGCTTTTCTTTTTCAGCTTTAAAAACCATTGACTTTACTTGGTTTTCATACTTATGTAACGTTACTTTGCAGCAGTTCATTTATAAACTGAAATCGTTATCAAGAAAGGTGGAGGGATTAGACCCTATGAAACCTTGGCAACCCTTTGCTTTAAAGAAGGTGCTACATTCTACTTCGTGCTGGCCCGATATATCTTGGCTTTCAGTAACCTGGCAGATAACAAAAAAGCGGCAAGTTTGTCCAACCGTTTTCTCCTTCCTTGATATTTGTAGCTTTTCGATAAGACCATGTGACTTGTTTATTGGTGTTTTTAGAAAGTGCTGAATGTAACTAGAATGAAAAAAATTAGAGACATATTACAAGAACGTATCATGATACTTGATGGTGCCATGGGTACCATGTTGCAACGATATAAGTTTACTGAAGAAGATTTCCGCGGTGAGCGATTTAAGGATTGGAAACACCCGTTACAGGGTAATAATGACCTATTGTCTTTGACCCAACCGGAAGCCATTGCAGAGGTTCATCGAAAATACTTCGCAGCCGGTGCCGATATTGTGGAGACGAATACCTTTTCAGGAACAACTATCGCAATGGCAGATTACCATATGGAAGAACTGGTCTATGAACTTAATTACGAGTCTGCTAGAATTGCTAAGGAAGTAGCGAATGAATTTACGGACAAAGAACCCGACAAACCTAGATTTGTTGCCGGAAGTATCGGCCCGACCAACAAAACGGCCAGCATGTCGCCCGATGTCAATGATCCTGGGTTTCGCGCCGTTTCCTTTGATGAACTACGAATTGCTTACAAACAGCAGGTAGAAGCATTGCTCGATGGTGGCTCCGATATACTTTTGGTAGAAACCATTTTCGATACCCTAAACGCCAAAGCAGCGCTTTTCGCCATCGAAGAAGTAAAAGAAGAACGTAATATCGACGTTCCTATAATGATTAGCGGTACGATTACCGATGCTTCGGGAAGAACATTATCGGGACAAACGGCCGAAGCTTTTTTGATTTCTATTTCACATATTCCTATGCTGTCAGTCGGATTTAATTGTGCGTTGGGAGCAGAACAATTGGTGCCACATTTAGAAGTGTTATCAAACAAAACGGAGCATGCTATTTCGGCTCACCCGAACGCAGGGTTGCCGAATGCCTTTGGCGAGTACGAAGAGACCCCAGAACAAATGGCGGGGCAAATAAAGGAATATGTCGAAAAAGGGTTGGTCAATATCGTGGGGGGATGTTGTGGAACCACTCCCGAACATATCAAAGCAATAGCGGCCTTGGTAAAACGATACAATCCGCGTAAGATGCATTTAGAAAGTGTTTCCTGATGGTTTTAGAGATTGCTACATTGAACATAAAAGAAGGATTGTCGACTGAATTTGAAAATAATTTTGAAAAGGCTTCTCGAATCATTTCTTCAATGAACGGATATATCTCCCATGAATTAAAAAAGTGTATTGAGGTAAAAGATCAATATGTGCTGTTGGTCAACTGGGAGACCCTTGATCATCATGAAATAGGATTTCGAAAATCTCCCGAATATCAAGAATGGAAGAACTTATTACATCATTTTTACGAACCCTTTCCAACAGTGCTACATTATCGGTAAATGAGCGATTCGAAACCAAAATATTTAAAATTAAGCGGTCTTGAACCATTGATCGTAACTCCCGAAAGCAATTTTGTGAACGTTGGGGAGCGGACCAATGTGGCAGGCTCGAAAAAATTTCTCCGTTTGATTAAGGAGCGAAATTTCGAAGAGGCCCTTGATGTGGCACGAGATCAAGTAGAAGGCGGAGCCCAGATAATAGATATTAATATGGACGATGGCTTGATCGATGGTAAGGAGGCCATGGTCAAGTTTTTGAACCTTGTCATTGCAGAGCCCGATATTGCCCGTGTACCCATTATGATTGATAGTTCTAAATGGGATATTATCGAAGCGGGACTGCAGGTTGTACAGGGTAAGTGCGTCGTAAATTCCATTAGTC
>Ga0316189_10005697_pt1 | contig 11954 bp, 8 predicted proteins | sample LowCovwburrow_MG_FD_204930 | JGI IMG/M metagenome (GOLD analysis project Ga0316189, IMG submission 204930) | Coastal sediment microbial communities from Maine, United States - Lowes Cove worm burrow | ecosystem: Environmental > Aquatic > Marine > Coastal > Sediment | place: USA: Maine... | reverse complement strand
GCCCTGGGCTGCAAAAGAAAACCGGGAAAGGTAAGAGAACTGGAAGGATTTCCCGGCATCGAACATCCGCCCCCTTACACACTGGATGATACCCCGGAATTCCCCGACGACTTTCTCTCCAGGGGATACATACCGGAACTGCTCAAAGCCGTCGAAATTTTAAAGAAAGAAGTGGGTGATGAGGTGCCCATCGTCGCAGGGATTATCGGACCTTTTACCATTGCCGGTTCCCTGCTGGATTCGGTTCCCATTCTCAAGGCCACTTTCAAGACGCCCGATAAGATCCCGCCTTTCCTGGAAGTAGCGGAAAAAGCCGGGACGACCTTGGCCAAAGCGCTCGTCGAGGCCGGCGCAGATATAATTTCGTGTGAAGATATGACCGCTTCGCCCGAACTGATCGCCCCTAAAACTTATAGGGAATTTGAGCTGAAATACCAGCGCAGGCAATTCGAGGCAATCCCGGTCCCCAAAATTCTGCATATCTGTGGCAACGTGGACTCCATTGTCGAATGGATGGGGCAAACCGGGGCCGACATACTCAGCCTGGAACCCAAAGCCAGTGCCAAACTGGCCCGCCAGAAATGTGGCTCCGATATCGTTCTGATGGGCGGCGTGGACACCGCCACAACGCTCTTTATGAAAGATCCCGACACCGTCAAGGAGGGATGTGAGGAGACCATTGAAGACGGCATCCAGATACTGGCTCCGGGTTGTGCGGTCGCGCCCGGCACGCCGAAGGAAAACCTGCTGGCCATGGTGGAAGTCGCCAAGGCCCATTAGAAAGAATTTATTTCGGAGATATAACCCAAAAGAAGGTAATCCATCGTAGTCGCTTTCAATTATAATTCATTTTGGAGTATTGGAGTAATGGAGTGTTGGAGTTATGGCCTAATGAATGATATCCTTTTTTTCAACACTCCAAAACTCTCTACGAGCCGGAGGCCATCACTCCAGGGCTGAGACTTTCCTAAACTTTTGGCAAGCTTTAAATTACCATTTTGCTAGTTATAGTTCCGCTTGTTAGGATACTAGTGGCTTCTGCCGGAGCCGTTTTTATATTCATCTTAAATGAGGAGAAGGAGGAAAAAAATGAAAGTATTGGATGATTTTTCAAACATTTTCAAACGTTATGATCTTGACCTCGAAGTTACAGGAGAAGCCAGAGCAGTTTCGAAAGATGCCACCTTGCAGGAAATTGCCCAGTTTGTCGTAGATGGGGATGATGAAGGAATCCTCCCGGCCGTCAAAAAGGCCCTGGAATCAAAAGGCCCCCTTGACGTCATTAACGACGCCTTGATCGCAGGGATGAACGAGGTCAGCCGTCTTTGGGATGAGGGGGTCTATTTCCTTCCTCAGGTCATCCTCTCCTCGGATGCGATGAATGTCGGCATCGCCGAGTGTGAGGCCAAAATGGGCAAAGCCATGGACCGCAAGTCCACGGTCGTCACCCATACGGCCGAGGGAGATATCCACGACATCGGTCAGGTCATCGTCAATGCCCTGCTTAACGCCAACGGCTTTAAGGTCGTCAACCTGGGTGCTGATGTCCCGGTTGAAAAAGTTGTGTCCGCTTGCAAGGAGCACAAACCGGTTATGGTCACCGGCACCGCTTTGATGACCACCACCATGACCGCCTTTCCAAAGATCGCCCATCAACTCAAGGCCGCCGGTCTGAATGTTCCGTTTATCTGCGGCGGCGGAGCGGTCTGTGAGGAGTATGTTACCGGTTATGATCTGGGGGTCTGGGGCAAGGAGGCCAACCAGGCACCGGGAATGGCTGAGGATGCCACGGCCGGTGAAAGCTGGGAATCCATGCGAAGCAAATGGAACGGATAATAAAAGAAAGAGTAAGGATATGATCGTTGATATAGTCTTTGGGTTCTTGGGCTCCGGCAAAACCACTTTTATCATCAGGGCCCTCGAAAAGTGGGGAACTGAGGAAAAGATCGTGGTTCTGGTCAATGAATTCGGAGATGTTGGCATCGACGGTGATCTGCTGACAGGTCGGGGTGGAGATGTGGTGGAAATGCCCAGCGGGTGCATCTGCTGTACGCTGCAGACGGATTTCAGGTCTCAGATGCTTGAAATCAGCCGCACCATCAACCCGGAAAGGGTTATCGTAGAGCCCACCGGTGTTGCCACCATTGCACAGATCCGCTCCATCGTCGAGGCACAGCTCTTTGAAGATACTATCGAGCACATCAATAACATCTTTATTGCCGATGCGACCGGTTTCATGGATTTATACAAGGCCAACCGTCACTTTGTTGAGTCGCAAGTGAGAAATGCTAGGCTCGCGCTGCTGAACAAGTGCGATAGGGTCGAAAAAAGAAAAGCGATGGTAATCCAAGGTGCCATATTGGCGATCAATCCCGAAATGACCGTTTTGATGACCGAATTCGGGGCAGTGGACTGGGCTGAGTATCAGTTTGCCCTATCCACAGCCCCCGGTTCCGGTCAAAATGCATGGAAGAAACATAGTAATATAACAATCATCACAGAGGCGGGGGACGATACTCAGTTTCCTCATAATGAATCACACGATTCGCATATCCATTTGCACGAAAACGAAGACGCCCTGGGGTATGAGTCCTTTGGCCGTGTATACGATGACATTTCCTTTGATCGAGGAGCGCTGGAAGACTTTTTTCAGCAGCTGACTGCCGCTCAATCTCAAATGGGAGAAATCGTCAGGGCCAAAGGTGTATTTCGAATCGGTGATAAGTACATCCTGATGGAGCTGGCGTCCACAGAATTTTCATCTCAGCCGATCAACCGATCCGGTGAAAGTAAAATCTCCATTATCGGCAGGGGATTGGATCGTGAGAGGATTACCGCCGCACTCGAACGGTGTGTGCCGTGAGAGGTTCGATAATAGATCGTTTTATTCTTATCGCTTTTGTTACCTATGGTTGTGGAGGTAAAATCTGTTTAGGCGATGGATTAGTTGATCGATAGTGGGCTTGCCTTCCCTATTGATAGCGCACAGGGGTGATAATTGCTCGCGCCTGAATTTTGATGATTGAATATCATCAATTCGGCGGGAAAGGAGGAGGAATATGGTAATACCGACTGTCGTCGTCATTAGTTGTATGTGGTTGCCCGTGGCATTGCTTTTTTTAGATAAAGGCGAAGCCAAGGGGACGGGCTTTATTACAGGGGTTGTCGGCGCGCTGGTGCTGGTATGCTCGATCATTCACGCGGCCGTTTTCAAGGACCCAGTTCTGCCGACGCTGCTTTTTATGCACGGGACCTTCTACTGCGCCGTCGCCTGGGCACTTTATACGGGTCAAGAAGACCTGAGATCCGTGGGAAATGTCAGTCTCGCCACGGCGATCGTATCGACGATTTTTATGATTATCTTTATGACCGGCGGTCCGGTCATGGCGGACGGCAAGCAGCTTGTGGCCCCGAGCGCCTTCATGGTGCTGGCCTGCGCCGGATACGCGGTCCTGACGTTTATGGTCTGGCTGAATGCATTCGGAAAATTTTCGTCCAAGGTTTTAGCCTATTCGCTGATCGTGTGGGTGGTCGTAGGGCTGTGGGTTCCGGGCTTCTGGCTGATGGTTGCCGGTAAACTGCCATTTTAAAGAAATATGATAAGTTCTGTCATGGGCCCCAAAAAGATTAAACTAGCCAACGATCGCAAACCCGTTGTCTTGATTGTTGACGACCAGTATCTGGCCTTGCGCTCACTTCCCCGGCTAATCTCACCGGAGGTATTTAGGGTGGTATGGATGCCGGACGAGCACCAGGGATTGAAAACGCTGAAAGATCAGGCAGGAAAGATACGGATCATTATCATCGATTTGAAATCGTCCGGTATGGGAGGCGGAGGCTTCCTGCAACAGGCCAGGCAGATTGCCCCTCAGGCGGCAATATTGATCACGGCACCATTGGGACCGTTCCTGTACCAGGAGGGTGTTTTTTATGATTTTTCAGGGCCGAGTTTAAAGCAGGATATCAATACTGTTCTGCTGAGTATTGCCCATGAAATGGGCATTGCGCAGGGCCCTGAGAAAAAAAAATCGCGACCCCGTAAAATCCGGGAACGGTTTGGGGTCATCATTGGCCGCAGCCAAGGCATTAACGACGTCTACCGACTGATCGATAACCTTAAGGACTCTTGCGCAACGGTGCTGGTCCAGGGCGAAAGTGGTACCGGCAAGGAGTTGGTCGCTCAGACGATTCACCAGACCAGCACCCGCAGGAATCGCCCCTTTGTGGCTGTCAACTGCGGCGCCATCCCGGAAAATCTCATTGAGAGCGAACTGTTCGGCCATGAGCGGGGGGCTTTTACGACGGCGATGTACCAGCGCAAAGGTAAGTTTGAAATTGCTCGCGGGGGGACGCTGTTTTTGGATGAAATCGGTGAACTCGACCGGGAGCTGCAGGTTAAGCTGTTGCGGGTTCTTCAGGAAAAAGAATTTCAACGGGTGGGGGGAAACCAGTCGCACAAAACCGATGTCCGTATTATTGCCGCCACCAGTCGGGATTTAAAGAACGCCGTCCAGGATGGACATTTCCGGGACGACCTTTTCTACCGTCTGAATGTGGTCCCCATCCATATTCCTCCCTTGAGGAAAAGACAGGAGGATATTCCACTCCTGCTGGATCATTTTTTTAAAAAACTTGCCGAGGATATGGACCGTTCCGCACCTTTACTTGTCCCGGAGGTAAAAAAGCCTTTGCTGGATTACGCCTATCCTGGCAACGTCCGGGAATTGACCAATATCGTAGAACGCCTGGTTGTGATTTGTTCCAATGGGAAAATAAACTACCATGACCTTCCGGAAGAAGTACGGGAGGAAGCGGTTGAGGCACAAGGCTCGACAACGCTGTTAAAAAAATTGCCGAACAGCGGTGTGCCGCTGCAGGAACTGGAAAAAGAACTGATTTTAAAAACGCTTAATATGACCTCCTGGAACAAGGCGGCTGCCGCCAGGATGCTGGGGATGACGCGTCGTCTGCTCTATCTTCGCCTTGCTGAGTACGGTTTGTCAGTGCAGTAACTCCCTTCATAAGCCACCCCGACCTAACGGGATGAGAATTGAAAAGGTTCTACCGTTAGCGGGTGATTACGCTTTATTGATTTAATCCTGAACGATACTAGCGCCTTATGAATGGAGTTAATCAAAAGAATACTAGCTCAATTTTTTTACGACTCGCTCGGACATGCAAGCACCGCAACTGCTTATCAAAACTGGCAGCTCAGCTAAAAGTGTGCTTAGAATCGATTTATCAAAAGTTGTAATAGCAAACGCTACCAGAAGAAAAGAAACAAGATGCCAAAATTCTTTTTAATAATCAGCGAACACCAAAGCGAACATCAGCAGGGCGTGTTCTGGCCTTTTGCAGGAGCCTTTCTCATATTCCGGCTCTGCTGTTAGTCGCTGATTATGTCACTTCAGGTTACAAAAATATCTCGTGACTGCACCCTGGTGTGACAGGGTTCATTTTAATGGCAAAATTGCATTTTGGATCAAAAATAATTCAATTAAAATCAATTGGTTAGCAATTTTTAAAATGTATGACTTGGCATATTAATTGCTAAATAACATAGGTAGTTTGTCTACTATGAGTTTGGGAGGGAGGTGAATAAAACAATTAGAGGCTGAAGATTATTACCCGTTTTTCTACCACAACATTTGCGAGAGGAGGATAAAGATGGCACGAAAACCAATTACAAAAATGGCTTATAAAAGCGGTGAAGACATGATGTTCGGTACCGCCTTGACCCCGGTGACAACCAAAAGAGGGATCGTGATCGGCGGTGGCTATGTCCATCCCGAGTTGGTCGCCCATCCCCGGCCGGGCAGTGAAAAGACCAAGAAAACCCTGCTACGGGAATACGAAAGGGCCAACGGCGATGCCCTGGAGAGAATGGTCATCGTGGGCCATCCCACGATCCAGATCGAAAATGAGCACATTTTTCAGATGACCCACAATCCCGAATGGGGTGGGGAAATCGCCGCTCAAACAGCCAAACAAATGGACGATTATCTGGCTAAATACGGCCTGAAGGCTTCGTATCGATCCACACCGGCCGATCTGCGCAAACCCGACATGGTTAACATGCGGGACAGCGACTACACCCGGGAGGTCATCGAGTCCTTCAAGCAATGCTCCAAATATGCGGATGTCGTTTCCATTGAATCCATGGGCGGCAAAGAAATCTTTGACCATGCCATCATCCGTAACGATATTGCGGGAATTATTTTCGGCATCGGGGTCTTGGGCGCCATCGACATGGAATGGATGTGGGATCAGATTGTCGCTATCTGCAAGGAGAACAAATGCATTGCCGGCGGCGACACCAACTGCTCCGAGGCCAACACGGCCATGTTCATGGCCGGCGGCATGACCTCCAAAGATGTGCCTCACGTTATCGCCGCCCTGTCGCGCGCGGTAGCTGCAGCTAGAACCATGGTGGCCTATGAATGCGGCGCCACCGGCCCTACCAAGGACTGTGCCTATGAAGATCCCATCATCAAGGCCATGACGGGGGTGCCGATTGCCACAGAGGGCAAGACCAGCGCCTGTGCCCATTCCGACCTGGCCGGCAATCTGATTGCGGCCGTCTGCGACCTGTGGAGCAACGAGGCCGTGGAATACCACGACATGTTCGGTGCCACCACCACATCGGTTTTTGCCGAGATCCTGGGCTATGACTGCGCTCAGTTCAACACCGCCATCGAACTGGGCTACCAGCAACAGATGAAGGAAATCCTGGTGAACTCCGATATGTACCGGGATTCTCACAGCCTGATCGTGGCACCCAATAATGCCTGGGAGATTGGCAATGCCATTACCAGCAAACGTGGCGAGAGCAATTATGCCAGCGCCAGAGCCGGCGCCATGAAGGCCGGCGAGATCATTCTGGGCGATGCCAAAATGAAACTGACCGCGCTTGAAAAAAAGGCCCTGGATACAGCCATGAAGGAGATGGAAGCCTTACCGGATGCTGAAGGCGACTTCATTGACCAATGTCTGGATAAGTACAAAGATGTTTTTGGATTCATTCCGGCGTCTTATGGACTCTAATCCGATTGTCTAAACTGAGGACTTGATTAAAGGGGAATTAATTGGTAAACGATATCACCGATTAATTCCCTTTTTTTTACGGGGTTATCTGGATGGTTCATAATTAAGTTCCAAGTATAGAAATTTCCATTTTTAACACAGGAGAAATCAGCAAAAAGAATGGTTGCTTGCACGCGATGTGGCCGCTGGCATGTGGATGCGGAAAAAGTTCTGGGCAAAAAATTGTCTTGCACGGATGTCAAACAATACTGGTCAAAAATACGGGAGGAGCACCTAAAGCTTAAAGGACATCCGGCCCGGATCTCAACCGACGACTCCGGCAAATATGTGTGTATGAAATGCCATTGCAAACTATAAATGGAAGGAGTAGAAAGACTAAATGGCAAAATTGGGTATCGCCCTAGATTTGGGCACCAGCGGATTTCGCGGACATGCAATTGATCTGGATCAGAACGGAATTATTTTGTCGACCGCGGTGACCACCCGACACCCCCTTCCCGGGGCCAATGTGATTGACCATCTTCATTTTGCCCTGGAAGTCGGCCTTGAGAGGGCCCATGAGGTGATGGTGCATGCCGCCAATCAGGTTATCGATAACCTCGGTATTGAAAAAAATGAGGTGGTGCGACTGGCGATCTGCGGCAACCCCATCCAGCTTTCTCTTTTTGAAGGGATTGAGTTCCGTGACCTGGCGTATGCCGGGAAGAAAAAACTGGCATCCTTGGGAGTCATCGCCCCCAAACGAGATGCCCACATTGTAAAGGCCCAAGAAATAAACGGACTCGATCTGCCCGAAGATGCCGATGTCATAATCCCCCCGGCGGTGCGCCACGAGATCGGGGCGGATGCCCTGGCCATGATGATCCAGACCGGTATGTTGGAAAAGGATGAGGTTGCGATCGTCACGGACTATGGCACCAATGCCGAAATGGCACTTGTTTACCAGGGAACGGTCTATACCGGCTCGACTGCCGCCGGGCCTGCTCTGGAAGGCCAGCAGATCGAGCACGGCCTTTTGGCCCTCCCCGGGGCTATCTCGGATGTGGATTTCGAAGCCGAAGAAAATATGACAAACGCTGGCTTCAAACGAATGACAGGTGAGGATCAGCCCGTGAACGGGCATCTGAGAGTTCATATCCTTGATCATGAAATGATGGCCCGGCCGGGAGACCAGGTGGATCCTGCCAGCGGTAATGTTTTGGCAACGGGCGAATTGGAGGCTGCCGGAATCACCGGGACCGGCGTCATTGCCTTGTTGAGCCAGGGACTGAAGGCCAGACTCATCCGGATCCCCCGGATCAATACCGCGGATACGGAGATCCATCTGCCAAACGGAATCAAGTTTACCGAAAATGATCTTTTGGAGGCCGGCAAGGCCATCGGCTCGGTCAGAGCCGGTCACATCACCCTTTGTCGGGAGGCGGACATCCTAGTTGAAGATATTGAAACCGCCTATATGTCGGGAGCCTCCGGTACGTATGTGGATGCGCTCAAGGCCCAGGATGTCGGCATGATTCCCGCCAGGGTCAAGAAGATCTATCAGGTGGGAAATACGTCTCTGGCCATGGCCAGGGACATCGTCAGGGACGTTGAACATCTGTGGAATATGAAACGCGTCGCGGATGATTTGCGCCAACACCACTGCATGTTTGCCGAGTCCAAGGTGTTCGAGAAGGTATATATTTTAGAGTTATCCTATTGGACAGAGGGGATGCCTTTAACTCAATATCAAAAATTTTTGAAGAAATACGGTTTGCCGGCATTACAGGAGGTCACCGATACCCCCGAGGTCATCAAGACCGTCGAAAAAGATATCCCCGACCTTGGTGTCATGGGGCTGAAGATTATCCCCGACATTGGCGAGCGCAAGTCCGTTTGCTTTGAAGAGTGCATAGTTTGCGGCGAGTGCATCGAGGAATGTCCCGAGAATGCACTTTCCCTGGAAGAACTTGAGGAATGTTCTGCAATTACTATTAATCTAGCCCTGTGTGACGGGGTTGCCTGTCGGAGATGCGAACGGGCCTGCAGCGAAAAAGTATTCAACCTTATTAAACTGCTGACGGCCGAAGAGGATCCATTGCCGGAGAATAAGAAGCAGCAAGGGATGAAGTGATCATGGACAAAAATGAAGCCGATGCCTTGATGGTCTCCACCCTGGAAAAGGTCAAGGGCATCGTTAAGGCATGCCCATTTGCACCCGAAGACCATAACAAGATTATGGAAATCGAGGAGGACGCCGAAAAAAGATCGCTGATGGGATTGGGCAAGGTCATCAACGTCGGTGTCAGGGAGGTTCTGAAATGCGATTCGATCTATGTCGCCCTGAATAACATGAACTTTGATTGGGGTTGCCATGCCACGCTGGTATTAAAAAAGGGCGATGAGGTGGTGGGGGCAGAGGTTCGGGACGAGGAAATCATCGCCAAACTGTCCAAACAGAAAAATGTCTGGTTTATGCATAAAAATTTCGTGGTTTACAAGGATAAGATGTCTTTTCCCCAGGATATCATGCAAAAAATCTGTTATTTTGAAATCCCCTGCCTTCCGGCAGAATGGTGCCTGGTGGAAGATGATTCGTTCCAATGTAATTCTATTATCTATGCCAATCCCTGCACGCCCTCCGACATCTTCTTAAAAGAACAATACTTCAACGGCTTAGACGAGAAAGGATGCGGAACCATTCTCGTCGGTATTGAATCATAAGGATGCCACCCATTGGTACAGGATCCAAAAGAACCGGTGGCGAACCGGTGCTGGCAACAGCTTGGATGTAATAAAACCCTCTGCCCCGCTTATAACAAAGGGGACATACCATGCTGGGGTATGCAAAATACCTTGTGCAGATCGCATTGCGACGCCGGTTTTAACCATAAATTCGAAGATTGTCTTGCCTGCCCAGTGTTTAAGGATCGGGCTGAAACCGAGCCCTGCGGCTGGAACCATTTTGTTATGGATCAAGTGCGATATCTCGCTCGGGATGTGCTCAAAAACACCTCGCAAAAAGAGCAAGACCTCCTCCAAGTTCTGAACAATCTCCCCGACGGTCTATTTACCATGGATAAAGAAGGCCGCGTCACCTACTTTAATTCTGCGGCCGAACGAATCACGGGAATTTCGGCCTCGGATGCCTTAGGAACGCACTGCAGCAAAATATTTAAAACAACCACCTGTCAAATCGGCTGCCCCAATACGAACAGCACCCAGATAGAAAAAAACGTCTACAACAGAGGGTTTGCCGTAACCACTTTGGATGGCAGATCCCTGTCCATAACTACCAGTATCTCCGTGTTGAAGGATCATGCCGGCAATGTCATCGGTGGCGTCCAGGTCTTTAGAGATGTTTCGGATCGCAAACGCCTGGAAGATGATCTCAGGCTTTCCGAAATCAAATATCGGCGGATTTTCGAAGGTTCCAAAGACATGATCTTTATCACTGCCAAAGACGGTGCGATCAAGGATGTGAACCCGGCCGCAGTGGAGTTGCTGGGTTACGGCAGCCAGAAAGAGCTGTTGACCCTGTTTTCAATCGAGGATGTTTATCATAACCCCATGCACTGGCAGGTGTTTAAAAAACAGATAGACCGCCACGGATTCGTCAAAGATTTTGAGGCCGGGTTTAAGAGAAAAGACGGAACCCGCATGCATTGCCTGTTAAGCGGCAATGCCGTCAGAAACGAAAACAAGGAGATTATCGGTTACGAAGGTATCGTCAAAGATATCACGGCCAGGATGGATGCTATTCGAGGCCTGCAAAGGCATCACCGGGAATTATCACTTTTAAACGCTGTGGCGCTGGTCATGAATGCGACGCAAGACTTGGATGAAATCCTCATGACGGCTCTCAAAAATGTCCTGGAAGTTTTAAATCTGACATCCGGCGGTATCTTCCTGATCGACCAAGAAACGTCGACGTTTGAACTCAAGGTTCAGCAAGGTTTGTTTGAGGAGATGTCTACGAATTCGTATCAGGCGCATTTCCACGATCAGGACCTAATGCAATCGTTGCTCAAGGAGAACCTCGCTCTTGAGCCCAGACCCAGTTTTCCCACCTTCACCGTCGTTTTGAAAGGTACGCAACCGGGACATTCTATTCAGCTCACCTGTTTTTTAATCACTGCCAAAGAAAAGGCTTCCGGTTTTCTGGCGCTGGATTTCCCACCAAATAAGGATCTCACCGAGCAGGATTTACACCTGCTGGGATCACTCGGAAACTTCCTGGGCGGAGCGATTGAGAACACCCAGTTGCTTATGACCATCCACAAGCATCGCGAAGAGCTCAAAGGGTTGACTGCCAGGCTATTTCAGTCTCAGGAACTGGAACGAAGACGCATCGCGCGGGAATTGCACGATGAGGCCGGTCAAGCCCTGACCGGCATCAATTTTACTTTGGAAACCATCGGTAAGGGTCTGTCGGCAGATTCCGATTCTACCAGGCAGCTTATCGATGACGTCAAGAAACAGATCAACCATACCTACCAGGGTATTCGCCGTCTATCTTACACGCTGCATCCGGCCCTTTTAAGCGACCTGGGACTGGAACCGGCCCTTGATTCCTATATGACCGGTATCGCCAAGCACACTGAAATGAAGATTGATTTTAAAATGGTGGGGTTTAAAAAGCGTCTAGATCCCGAGATCGAAACCGTCATCTACCGACTCTCCCAGGAGGCACTCACCAATACCTTAAAACACGCCAATGCAAAACATTTCAGACTTTCCATTGTCAAAGGCTATCCCCACATCATTTTTGCAGCCGAAGACGACGGCGTCGGATTCGATGCTTCCGAATTCAACAGACATAAAGATACGCTGGGCCTCTTATCCATGAGGGAACGGGCATCCATGCTGGGCGGCAGTTTCACTATCCGTGCGACCAAAGGAAAAGGCACCCGTATCAGGATAAAAATACC
>Ga0316189_10005696_pt1 | contig 11955 bp, 11 predicted proteins | sample LowCovwburrow_MG_FD_204930 | JGI IMG/M metagenome (GOLD analysis project Ga0316189, IMG submission 204930) | Coastal sediment microbial communities from Maine, United States - Lowes Cove worm burrow | ecosystem: Environmental > Aquatic > Marine > Coastal > Sediment | place: USA: Maine... | reverse complement strand
GCGTGAATCTCATCGGCGTGCTCCAACCCGCTCTGGAATATCTCTGCGGGCTCTACACCATGGAGTGTCACGATATCAGCCATTGTGTCTTTGCCTTTCGAGTCAATACGGGAGCAACTTCCGGCTCTTTTACCAATGAGGCAGGCTTGAACTCGCGCCTTGATGCTTCTGCTGCAATATGATCGACAAAGTATCTTGAAAGTGGTGCATCGCCATTGAGGTAAATCAAGTGGTTTTCAAAATTGAACGATTTGAAGACCTTCCAGAATTGGCGCATTGCCGCCGTAGAAGTTTACAGATCGAATGGGAACCAGGGGTTCAAAGTCGCCGTTCGCTGCCGTTCGCACAGATGGTTGCAATGCGGACCTTCGAGATCTTTGTTTCAACATCGAGGACCGAGTTTGCGACGGGGGGTGTATAGGTCGCATCTTGCCATATGCAGACCTTGCAGAAGTGGCAAAGCCAGATGATCGTCTTGCGACCCTCCAGCGCCCGTTTGCGGGTCAGAACATCATTGTGTTAGAGTTCAGATGCCTGTCAGGAGGCACCTGATCCGCGGGAAGGGCCAAGCCCACCTGTTTATGATGACTATCCCCAGACCCTTCTTTCAGGTCCGAGGGCGCGGATACCGGACGGATTGAAAGGAGGTCGATCATGGCGATCACCCAACTCCCTGCGTCTCCAAGCCTGGAAAATCTGAAGAAGCGTGCCAAGGCGCTGGTGAAGTCAGCACGCGCGCGAGACCCGCAGGCGCTTGAACTTGTCGGGCCGTATTTCGGCGATCCGGGTGCGATCAGCCTGCAGCAGGCACAACTGGTGCTGGCGCGCGAATACAGGTTTTCCAGCTGGGCGAGGTTGAAAGCCCATATCGAGCGTGGCGCGCCGGCTGGCGACACAAGTGAGCAGTTGGCGAACCGGTTTCTGGATCTGGTGTCGGTGATCTACCACAACATCCCTGACCTTGGGCCGAAACGTTTCGCACAGGCAGCCGCGCTGCTGGCCGAGCATCCCGAAATCCGCCACGAAAACATTTACGCCGCAGCCGCCATCGGTGACGTGGAGCAGATCGACCACTGGCTCGATTCTGATCCCGGCTTGATCGAGCGCAAGGGTGGACCGTTTCAATGGCCACCACTGATGTATGCGGCCTATGCCAGGCTGCCGGACGTTTCAACGCTCGCTGCGGGGAGGCGGCTTTTGCAACGCGGGGCCAACCCGAATGCGCATCACATGTGGGGTGGGCAGTACCGGTTCACCGCGCTGACCGGCGTGTTCGGCGAGGGCGAGGGTGGGCCGGTCAAGCAGCCCGAACACCCCGACATGGTTGCCTTCGCGCGCGCTCTGCTGGAGGCAGGCGCTGATCCGAACGACAGCCAGGCCGCCTATAACCGCTGTTTCACGCCGGACAACACCTGCCTTGAATTGCTACTTGAGTACGGCTTGCAACCGGGTGCCCGAAACAACTGGACTGACGAGGACGGCCTGCCTCATCCCGGCGCGACGATGCATTATCAACTGATGGCCGCAATTCATCGCGGTTTCGTTGCACGCGCCAGGCTGTTGATCGACCACGGCGTTGCGCTTGAACAGCTCGACAACAGTTATGACAACCGTACAAATGGCAAGACTCCGCTCGAGGCGGCACTGTTGCTTGGCATGCCCGAGATCGCCGCTCTGCTTCGCGAGGCAGGTGCAAAAGAACCTGACCTTTCTGCTGCAGATGCTTTCGCTGCTGCCTGTATGCGTGGCGATACAGACACCGCGCGCGCAATGCTTGATGCCGAGCCAAAGCTGCGCGGTGAGCTGCGCGAGCGCGAGATGTTGTGCGATGCGGTCAAGCTGGGAAACCACGCAGCACTCGCAACGATGATCGCGCTTGACCTCAACCTGAATGATCCTGGCGGCCGCACACCTCTGCACGAGGCGGCGATGCAAGGCGATGTCGAAGCTGTCAGGATGCTGCTCCAGGCCGGCGCAGATGCGACAATCCGTGATCCTGACCATCATTCCCCGCCTATCGGCTGGGCCCTGCATCTCGAAAAGCCTGAGACGATTGCGTTGCTCGAAACTGCCGCAATGGACACCTTCACCGCCGCTGCCTTCGGAAAGATTGATCAGCTCGAGAAACGGCTGGCCGAAGATCCCTCGCGGCTTGACCAGCGGTTCGCCGATATCAGGCCAGGCGACAACCCAAGCGAAAACGACTGGATGACGCCCTTGGTCTATGCCGTCCTGAACAATCGGGTAGAAGCAGTTCGCTATCTGATTGAACGTGGTGCCGAACCGGATGTGAACAATGGGTCGGATCAATCCCTGCTCGAAATTGCCAAAGATGGAGGTAAGACGGAAATCGCTTCGTTGATATTGGGCGCTGTTGGCGGATGACATGCTTTGCCTTCAACGGCTCGTGCAGGCTCAAGTCGCCAGGCCAACTTGCTTGTAATCATCTTGATCCGACGCCAAAAGAATATCGCAAAACGGCGCAGAATAGTTGTTAGCTTGCGTTCGCACAGATGATGGCAATGTGGGCAAAGCTGCCGTTTGTCCAATGCAAATCAGTCGGTTTGGCGGCTCGGTTGGGAATGCTACGCGACGAGTTTTTTCTGTTTGGCGAAAGGGCTGAGCCCCAACCAAACTTGCATGGTTTCTGCAACCTTCTGCTCACCCAGCAGTTCCATCTTGTCTCGTTCGCTTTCGATAGTGCCCAACCCCATCCATATCGCCGTCATCGTTCTCAAATCAGTGGTCACATAAAGATTGATCTCGAATCCGGGATCAGACCAGCAAAGATCAACTTCACCGCTGGGTTCGATGACTAACCACCATTGGCTTTTGGTGAGGGGTAAATCTGAATACAGAAACTGAACTACAGTTCGGATTGACGGCAGTGGAGACGGATCAAGGTTGCGACGCATGTCCCACATCAACAGCGAGGGGTCGAGATTTTTTAACGACAGGGACGATTCAACCCACTTCTGGCCCCACATGCCAACGGCTTCCACAACGGCGCGCAAGTCTTTTCCCGCCTCTGTTAGGTGATATTCAAAGACACCCTTCTCTGATTTCAGCGGCTTGCGTTCGATCACGCCCGCCATCTCAAGTTCTTTCAGACGCGTCGAAAGAAGTGCAGGCGACATCTTGGGCACACCACGGCGCAGGTCATTGAATCTGGTGGTTCCCGCAACAAGTTCCCGCATCAACACCATTGTCCATCGAGTGCACAGCACTTCTGCCGCCATAGCGACCGGGCAAAACTGCTTGTATCCAGCTTGTGTCAATTCGAGCCTCCTTTTTGAGATCAACCTAATCTTAGGTTTTTGAATCCAATCCGCCTAGTTCAGAATCTGAACCTGGTAGTTCAGTTGCTATACTGGAATGGCTGCGAGGCACCAGATACCTCTGAGGGACAAGCCCCGATTCATGATGATCGGAGCAAATGCTCAACTGGAGAAAATCATGAGTGTATATCTAATTGCTGACATCAAAGTGACGGATGACGGCTGGGTTCCCGCATACGCAGCTAATGTTCACAACTTGGTCGAAAAGCATGGCGGGAAATACCTGGCCCGCAGTGGCAACATCGAGACATTGGAGGGGACGGACAAGGACAGTACGTTGATTGCAATCCTCGAATTTCCGACAAGGGAAGCATTGGACGGTTTTGCATCAGACCCCGACTATGCACCGTTCGGGCAGGCGCGACAGGCCGGAAGCGTCAGTAGCTTCCACGTTATCGACGACACCGATATCGCTGGAGCAATTCCTTACCTGAAGGCCGGTTGATAAGAAACTATTGCGTCAACGGACATCCGTTGGCGCACCCTTTGCATTGCCAGGTCTGGGCTCCAGACTGCTATTCGAGGCGCAGCCAACAGACAATACCTCCCACAACATTGGATCGTTAGAGCACCGTCGCGACCGCAACAACCTCGATCAGATACCGATCGTCGAGGTCGACCCCGACACAGGCGCGCTGCGGCCAGTTTTCTTCCGGGCCAATCCAGTCGCACCACACCGCATCCATGTCCGGCTTGTTTGATATGTCACTGAGATACACGGTTGCCTGTAGCAACCCGCTCTTGCCACTTCCTGCCTTAATGAGCAGGTCGTCCAATTCATGAAGGGTGTTGTGTGTTTGCTCAGTAATGCCGTTCGCACAAACCGGATCGGTCGCAACGGCATAAACAAGTCCACCCGAAACGACGACGTTACATCTGCCCTTACCCTCAACTGGATATCGCTTCATCACAACTCTCCCGAAACTGGCGAATGAAAGGTCATCGAGTACAGTCTCGGTTTATAGACCATCCGGTTTCGCGAGGCCATTTGCGTCTCGCCCATGAGACGGTCACTGCAACCAATGTTACCCTGGAGAATCAAAACCGGCGGAGTGTTGCCACCCCGCCGGTTCATTGTTTCTGTGTCTGTCAGCGCAGGTTACTTGACGCGATATTCTTCCGGTGCCAGCAGCAGGAAGTCATTGTCTTCACCGGACACGTGACACTCATGGCAGAATGTAACTCCGGCAGAGTTGGTCGACTTGGTGACACCCATGGTGTTGCCGCCGGGCAGGATGGCTGCATAGCGCCAGTTGGACGTATCGGCGTTGAAGCCCTTGGTCATTTTTTCCATGATGAAAAGCGGGCCCAGTTTTGCCTCGCCGTCCTTGCCGACCGTGAAGCTCGGTTTTGCCATGGTTGATCCGACCGGCACCGCCTTGATGTCATCGAACTTCTTGTAGGCTTTGAGGCCGATCTTGTTGACCAGGTTCTGTACCTGACGGCCACCGTGGGTTGCACTGACATATGGCTGCGTTGTGACCTGGGTGAAGCCTTTCCATCTGGTGGCTGCCCAGTGCTTGCCACCGGTGTAGGACTTGGCCATCACAGGCTTCAGGCAATCATAGAGAGCCACGGCCTCTTCGTTTGTCAGCTCAGCACTTTCCGCTGCCGCACAAGGATTGCACGGGTTACAGGCCGCCTTGCATGGACTACACGGGTTACAGGCCTTTGCGGCTGCACACGGGTTGCATGGATTACAGGCCTTCGCAGCCGCGCACGGGTTGCAAGCCTTTGCAGCGGCACATGGATTACACGGATTGCAGGCTTTGGCCGCAGAACAGGGATTGCATGGATTGCAGGCTTTTGCTGCCGAGCATGGATTGCAAGGGTTACAGGCTTTCGCAGCTGCACACGGATTACAAGCGGCGGCTGTCTTCAGGCGCGGTACATAACAGCCGGTTGGCGCGCCGCCGGCGGATGCTGAACATGGATTGCAAGGGTTGCAGGGATTACAAGCTGCCTTACATGGATTGCATGGGTTACAGGCTTTGGCGGCTGAGCAAGGATTGCATGGATTGCAGGCCTTTGCCGCAGAACATGGATTGCATGGGTTGCAGGCTTTTGCGGCAGAACACGGATTGCACGGATTGCATGCCTTTGCCGCAGAACATGGGTTGCACGGATTGCAGGCCTTTGCTGCAGAGCAGGGGTTGCAGGCAGCTGCCTTTGTTGCAGCGCACGGGTTGCAGGGGTTGCATGCCTTTGCTGCAGCGCACGGGTTGCAGGGGTTGCATGCCTTTGCTGCAGCGCATGGATTGCATGCGGCTTTGGTTGCAGCACAAGGGTTGCAGGCTGCAGTTGCCATGCGAGGCTCGCTGACCGTTCCGATTGCAACCACACCGGCGGCAAGGCCCAGTGCAACCGGAAGCGCGGCAGCGCTTGTCACCAGGTTGGATTTGAATGACTTCATTGGTTTCCTCCTTGAATATGCCGGTGCGACATAATGAACATTACGGCACTGTAATGTGGGAGGCTGCCACACCCCAGTCACGATCAAGGCCAACAGCGTCAACTTGCCGTGAACACAAAAAAGCCGCCGGCCACGCAAATGACCGGCGGTTCAAACAAGGACCAAGGGGGCCAGAACAACCCCGGGGTCTGATCTGGTATCACGGTTTCAGTAGATGCTATTCCTTGGCTGCCGAGCAGGGATTGCAAGGATTGCATGCTGCTTTCTTGGCAGCGGCACATGGGTTGCAGGCACCACAGGCGGCCTTCTTGGCAGCGGCACATGGGTTGCAGGCACCACAGGAAGCTTTCTTGGCAGCCTGGCACGGGTTGCAAGAAGCATGTGCAGGGACGTCGCTGACAACCGGCGACAGGACAACTGCGCCCGCGGCAAGACCCAGGACAACAGGAAGAGCAGCAGCGCCTGACAGAAGTTTGGATTTGTGCATTTTCATGAGTGTATTCTCCACTTTGGGTTTTGCCGATATGGCGTTTTGTGTATTGGACCCAAGTGCAACCTTAGCGGCGTATTGTGACCATTGCGGTCAAACTCGGCACATGTATTTTCAATTTGCCGTGAGGGATGTGTGAACCAGCCGGAAGCCGACAAGGATGTGCTTGATGGTGTCGGGTCGCGAATGGCGTGCTGCAGGTCTGCACACACCACATCCGCTGTCATCCCAGGATCCGCCCTTGACGATGCTGCGCTGCGCCGATGAGGGCGTCGAGGTCCATTCAAACACCTGCCCGGCAGGATCAAGCAGCCCGTACGGACTTGCACCATCGGCAAAACTGCCGACCGGCATGGTGGTAAAAGGCCCCTTGTCGTGGCTGTTCAACAAATCAGGGTTGAAAGCGTTGCCCCACGGAAACCGGTTGCCGTTTGGTCCGCGTGCCGCCTTTTCCCACTGTTGTTCGGTAGGCAGCGACCACTGCTTGCCGGTTTCTGCGCTGAGCCATTTGGCAAATGCTTCTGCGTCTGCGCGTGACACCATCACGACCGGATGCAGGTCGCGTCCACTCGGCACTTTGCCCGCAACCCATGCAAACTGCCTAGTGCGCTTGAAGGGATGAACCAGACGGTAATCCTGCCAGGTCTTCTGATCCACATCCGGGACCCGATGTCCCGTTGAATTGACGAAGCGGGCATAAAGGGCATTTGTGACCGGCGTGCGCATGATGTGAAACGCTGGCAGATCGACCGGCTTTCTGGCTGGTTCTGATTCGTACCATTTGTTCTTGCGGGTGACGGAATGACCATAGGCTGCCTCGTCCAGCCGGTAGGCGGCCTCGCGTTCTTCCCTGTCAGAGCCGTGTATGAACGGTCCCGCCGGTACAGTCACGGTGCCGACATCGAATGCCCGGGCCTGGAATGGCACTATAAGCAGCAACAGTGTCAGCACCGTCAAAACACCAACCCACCTGATCGCAGGTGTCCGGCTATCTGTCATGCCACGTTGCGCAGGTCGGCAAGTGCCTTTTCAACCGCTGCAATCTGCCTGTCGATACTGATGTCCATGATCGACGTCACTTCCAGATCGCGATCTTCATAAACATCAATGCCGGGTTTCATGGCGGCCCAGCTTTTCATGGTCTTGTCGCGTTCAATCAGCAACTTCTCGATCTGCGGCCGGAACAACCGCATAATCGCACTTAGCGCGCGGTTGGTTGCAAGGCACGGATAGGTCAGATCCATCTCGTAATGGTCGAGCAGCGCGATGACATCTTCGGCAGCATAAAACGTCTCATCGGTTACCCAGCGATTGGTGGTGAACAGTCCGATGGGGGTGCCTGGCCGGTCCATGGAGATCGCAACGAAATGTGTCAGCGCATCCTTGCCTTCGGGACGTTTTGCTTTTCCCTTGTACGGCACCGGCTTGATACCCTTCGGCATGCCGGCAGCTCTCAGGAACGTGTGGAAGTGTCCATGCTCGCCGGAGTCCGGCCGGTGAGCGTGATAGTAATATTGGGAATGGGTCTGGTCATCATACACATCACCTTTCGGGTAATGATCGAGTTCGTAGAACTTTCCCTGGTTGGCCAGGCATTGCCCGACCATGTTCTGGCTTGATTTGTTGAGAACCCGCAACATCTCTTTTACCGTGCGCCCGGCCTCGGCCATTTGCTCAAGGCGGCTGCGGGGAAGCACGCCAAGATGTTGTGCCGTTTCAAACTGCATGTTTTGTATCGTCATCATGGCCTCAACATTACAGCAATTGGCGGCAACCGCAAAAGCCTCTCATGCCGAAATTCAACTGAAAGTGACTTCCGGTGATCACCAGTTGTCAGAGCTGTAGCGTGCAACTGATTGATGTATTGCAACCAAACGCCTACACTGACGCCAGACGATAATCAGCTAAAACAATCCACCTCATCGGTTTGAACGTTTTCTGTTTGTGGCGACAGGATGTAAAGATGTAGGGGCGGATACGACAGGGGGGCATCTGTGTTGAGGGAGACACTCATGAACGGTTATTTCTGCGGACGGCGTGGTCAGTTGAGCAAGGGAAAAGATTTCATGTGGTCACGGGTCTTGAAACTTGCTGCAGCACTGTGCATCGGCATTGCCTGCCTGACCGGGCCGGCGCCATGGACAATCGGGCAAGTGCACGCTGCCAAGGGTAATGCCGCTCCCGATGCCGCAACGACGCGGCAGGCAATTGTTCAGATACTGACTACCAAAGACCGCTTGCCGTTGCCGATTCAAAAGGTGCGCGAAACGTTGACTGCGCACTATGTCGACAATAACGGTGAGATATTCTGGGTTGGCACCAGCCGAATGACCCCGTTTGTTCAGCGGCTTGAATTTGCCGACGATGATGGTCTCAAGCGCGCAGATTATCCTGTCGATTATCTGGTCGGGCTTCGTGATCAGATAGACCCGTCAAACCCGCTGGCAGCAGCCTACGCTGAAATCGCCTTTTCGGCATTCTTCCTTGGCTATGCCAGCGACCTGGCAACGGGCCGTGTCATACTGTCCAAGATCGATCGCGACCACTTTCAGAAACCGCGTAAACTGGACCTGCTGGCATTGCTCGAAGGAGTGGGCTCGGCGCGCAATCCGTCGCAGTATCTGAGCATGGTGGAACCGCAGAACGCTCATTACCGGGCGCTCAAATCCCTGCTGCGTGAATATCGCACCATTGCCGGTGAAGGCGGCTGGGGAACGGTTGACCGTGGCGAAGTCCTGAAACCCGGCATGAGTGACCCGCGCGTTTTGCAGCTTCGCGCGCGACTGGAAAAATCCGGTGATATTTCTCCGCGCCAGGTTCCGGATCCGATGATCTATTCGCCCGACCTGGTACTGGCGTTCGAGCAATTTCAAAAGCGTAATGGCCTGGATGTCGACGGCATTATCGGGCCTGGATCACTGTCCATGCTGAATGTGACGGCCGAAGAGAGGATGCGCCAGATTATCATCAACATGGAACGTTGGCGTCACATGCCGCGCGACATGGGCGATCGCCACCTGATGGTCAACATCGCTGCGTTTGAACTCTACACCTACGAAGACGGAACCCTTGTTGAAGCCCGCCCGGTCATGGTTGGCAAGGATCGCCATCAGACGCCGATCTTTTCCGACGAGCTTGAATATGTGGATATCAATCCGACCTGGACGGTACCGTACTCGATCGCAACCAAGGAGATGTTGCCGAAGCTGCAGGCCAATCCGGGCTATCTGGGCCCCAATTTTGAACTCCTGTCAGGTGGTCGGTCGATTCCGTTCACGTCGGTGAATTTCAACAATTATTCGCGTGGTGATTTTCCTTTCACCATCCAGCAGAAACCCGGTGCGAAGAACGCGCTCGGGATCATCAAGTTCATGTTGCCCAACCGTCATGCAATCTACCTGCACGATACGCCGTCAAAGGCGCTGTTTGGCAAAACCCAGCGCGCCTTCAGCCATGGTTGCATCCGGGTATACAAGCCGCTTGAGTTTGGTGTCTCCGTCCTGAGAAATGAGCCCGGCTGGAATTTGCAAAAGCTGCAACGCGTTGTTGAAACCCGCAAGACAACCCGCGTCAGGCTCAAACAGAAAGTGCCGGTCCATATTGTTTACGCGACCGCGTGGCGTGGCGAAGGTGGATCCGTGGAGTTTCGCAAGGACATTTATTCCCGCGACAAGAAACTTTACAATGCACTGTTCGGCAAACCCTCATCATAGACAATGATATGGGGTTTGATTGAAACCATCAAAACCAGGAAATCGCATCATTTCCAGTTGCGCTCTTGTCGTCAAGCAAAAGGCCCGCCGAAACGGCGGGCCTTTAAAGTCTGCGAGATCATGGTTCAGTTGAACCCATAACCCAACCTGGAGTAATTGGTTACTCGGTACTTGTGGAACCCCCGTCCACCCGGGCAGCCTGCAGATCAAGCGGCACGGCAAGGTATTTTTCAAGGCCGGTCAGCTTCGCCGGCTGTGCGGGACGCGCCTGGTTAACCTGCGCGCTGGCGCTGGTGCCGAGTTGCGATGGCAGGATGCGGTCATAGTACCGTTTTGATCCTGTCACTCCCGTCGTCGCGGCTGCGACCGGCTTGCTGTAACCAACAGTCTTTGCGGCCTGCGGATTTGCTGTCTGCTGCTGGATTGCTGCGGCAGTGGTTGCCTGAACCGGCTTGCTGTCACTGCCGGGCCAGGTCACAAGACTGCCGAGAGACGCACTGGCCAGCCTGGCTTGCCGCTCGATCTGATAGCCCAATTCCGGTCCGTACAGACCCAGCGTGACGCCGCTGGAAATGCAGGTGATACCGACAAAAGTGGCAATGGCCATTTTGGCGACAATACTCGTTGGTTTGTGGGTGCCTGCGGGCTTTCTCATGCGCTGTGCCCGAATGGCAGAAACGGAGAAGTTCATGTTATTCGGGCGGCGCTGATAGCCCGCGGTGTTGTTGCGTTCGTCAGCCTGATCCCCGAGCAGGCTCTCTTCCATCGCAGGTATGCTGGAAGAAAGAGGTTCCGGCGCTGCCGCTTGATAACCGCCACGCTGTTCAGGAAACAGGCGCGGCGTGCGCAATTCACGCTTTCTCGGCGCTTCAAACTTTGTCCTTGTCTGAGGTTTGCCGTCGATACGCCTGATGATCGGACCATCGTCATGAGGATCTGCCGCATGTGCGTTCTGACGCTGAGGTTCGATGCGGAAAGCAAATGACATGTCCTCGCTACGCGGGCGAAGTTCTTCATTCTCGTGTTTGGCGCCCACCGTGTTCTGCATTTTATCTTTTGCTTCTCCACGGGCAGCGTCATTGCCGACGAGGGGGTGCTCGGCGCTGACTGACATAATGAGAGATTCCCTTGATCGTTTAAGAGAGCCGTCCCTCAGCTTGCACTTTAGGCCCGATAAAGTCGGCAATATGATAGGTATAAGGCAATTTTGTGCAGGCAGATCATCAGCTTGCGGCGTTTCTGGCATACGGCGGGTGAACAACTGGCGCTTGTGTGCAGGTGCGAAAGCGCTATCTATCTGGAGTATTGACTGACCGGGTCACAGTTCACAAACCCGACAACCAAGGGGCAATCAGCGTGCAAAATATCGTCGAACCATTTACCCAAAGAGCGGTAGCCAGAAATGGCCTGATCGTATATCCCGAAGGCACGGATGCCCGCATTGTCAAAGCGGTTGTAAAATTGCAGAAATCCGGGCTTTCCCGTGCGGTTTTGCTAGGTAAGACTGATGCCGTAACGGCAGTTTTTGACAACCTCAAATTGTCCTCTGAAGGTATCGATATACTGGACATCGAAACCTCGTCGGAGCTGGATGGTTTGCAAAAGAAACTGTTGCAGAAAAAGCCGGACATGGACCCTGATAAGGCGGCGTCCATGGTGCGAGATCCGCTCTATTTCGGAGGTGCCATGGTCGCTTCCGGACGGGCTGATGCGATGATCGCCGGTGCCGCAAATGCGACAGGAAAAGTGATCTCAGCGTCCCTGCGCACCGTTGGCCTCACGCCGGGGACCAGGCGTTTGTCCAGTTATTTCCTCATGTCAGTGCCGAATCACAGGGGCGTCGGGCGCAAGGACTTCCTGTTTGCAGATTGTGCAGTAAACATCGACCCACCCGCTAATGATTTGGCTGAGATTGCCATGGCAACGGGTAAAACAGCTGCAAAACTCCTGAGCGAGCCGGCAAAGATAGCGCTGCTGTCCTTTTCCACCAAGGGCAGTGCG